>MDTF01011722.1_pt1 | contig 28530 bp, 21 predicted proteins | sample 811191 | NCBI WGS metagenome assembly MDTF01 (sample SAMN05326649, study PRJNA326480) | marine metagenome | isolation source: seawater | place: Southern Ocean | collected 2011 | reverse complement strand
CACTCATCAGTACATGAAGAGTTGTCTCCGTTAGGAACACCACACTCATCTTCACAAGAAGAGCTGTCTCCGTTAGGAACACCACACTCATCTTCACAAGAAGAGCTGTCTCCGTTAGGAACGCCACACTCATCTAAGCAAGTTGAGTTATCTCCGTTAGGAACGCCACACTCGTCTTCACAAGTTGTGTTGTCTCCATTAGGTACGCCACACTCGTCTGAACAAGAAGAGTTGTCTCCGTTAGGAACACCACACTCATCTTCACAAGATGAATCATCTCCTCCACAAACTCCACACTCGTCACTTTGTAAACAAGATCCGTCATCAGTATTTGCACCTAAATCAGCATCATAGTTACAAGCTGTTATGTCTGTACAACCAAGCACTTCATAGTTACAAGAACCATCATTGTAGTCTGCATCTGCATCATAGTTCGTCGCTGAATCATCGTCACAACCACAAGCATTCACAACAGTTCCAGCACCAAATGTACCAGCTCCGTCGAAATCCATACTGATTTGAACTTGGTCAGCTCCAACTCCCAATGGGAAGATTTGGTAGTTCACTGTTCCACTTATTGATCCAGGCGTTGTAACCTGCATAACAAGTGATCTTAAGTTTGCATCAGGAAGAGCATTACCAGCAGTATTTAATACATACCAAGAACCACCTGTCAAAGTGTTTACATTAAGTGATGTTCCTCCAGAAATGAAATATTCAGATATTGTAGGCGTCAAATCTGGATCTTCAACAAGTGAAGGATCAGCTTCACCGGGTCCAGCAGGGCCAACAAGACCTACTGTAGCATATGAATCCTCTGCCATATCAGGAAAGAATGCCAAAAATGCTGGGTTAATACCAGCAGCACTCCAACTAGCATTTGTAGCTGCGTTAAAGATTCCATCTGGAGTATTAAGAACTAGGTTGTCTACATTGTTTCCGAAAACAGCACTGAACTTATCAGAAGCATCTAGAAGATTAACATAGAAACGGTAAATAGTATTTCCTGGCACATTAACAGCTGGAGAACTTTCTACAGTTAATGTATAAGCTACGCCTGGATCAGCAACAACGTCCGGATCAATACAAGTACAAAAATCACAAGAACCATCATCAATCGTAAATGCTGAGTCGTAGTTACAAGCATTAGAAGCTGTACAACCTAGGCATGAATAATCACACGCACCGTCATCTTCGACAGCATCAGCATCGAAGTTGCATGCAGAAGCATCCATACATCCAATTACAGGACCTGCAGAATTGAAATCTGTACTCATTTGTACTTGGTCAGCACCAACTCCCAATGGGAAGACTTGATAGTTAACAGTACCGCTGATATCTCCAGGTGAAGTGATCTGCATAATAAGTACTCTTAAGTCTGCATCTGGAAGAGCGTTAGCGGATGTGTTTAACACATACCAAGAACCACCTGTCAATGTGTTTACATTAAGTGACGTTCCACCTGAAACAAAATACTGACTTATCGAAGGCGACAAATCAGGATCTTCAACAAGTGAAGGGTCAGCTTGACCGGCTCCAGCAGGACCGTCTATTCCAATAGTGGCATAAGAGTCTTCAGCCATGTCTGGGAAGAAACCTAGGAAAGCTGGGTTAATTCCAGATGCACTCCAACTCGCATTGAAGGAACTGTTAAAGATTCCATCAGGTGTATTAATAACTAAGTTCTCTTGATCATTACCATATACGGCACTGAATTTATCTGTTGCATCGAGTAGATTTACATACAAACGATAAACAGTGTTACCGGGTACATGAACAGCTGGAGAGCTCTCTAATGTTAAAGAATACTGAGCAGAAACGCTAGTGAGCATTGTGCTAGATAGGAGGGCCATAAAGGCAAGACTAATATACTTACGCATGATTTTATGATATTATTACCCGATAAATATACGACAAGTCGAAGCTATTGACACAATAAACTTTAAAAATTTATCATTCATCGATAAAAAACAACAACTCATCAGTTCTTTAAGCAAGTTGAAGCTAACCTCGTAACTTCGCATTCTATTAAGAAGATACAACATGTTTGACAACTTACAAGAACGATTTGAAAGAGCTTTTAAGGTACTTAAAGGCCATGGCTCCATAACAGAAGTCAATGTTGGCGACACTTTAAAGGAGGTTCGAAAGGCATTACTTGATGCTGACGTTGATTATAAAACGGCGAAGACGTTTGTTAAAAACGTAAAAGAAAAGGCATTGGGCAAACAAGTTCTCACAGCGCTCAAGCCTGGCCAACTTCTTGTGAAGATTACACAAGAGGAACTGACAGAACTGATGGGCAAGGCGGCGGCACCATTTGAACTGAAATCAAAGCCCACAGTAATCCTTCTCGCAGGACTTCAAGGAGCTGGTAAAACGACTCATGCAGGAAAGCTAGCCAAATACATTGAAGGGAAAAACCGGAAGACACTTTTGGTAGCCTGCGATGTGTACCGACCTGCAGCGATCAACCAACTCAAGGTCATCGGTGAATCTATCGGAGTCGAAGTCTTCTCAGAACCTGACATCATCGACGCTGTCGGAATAGCTCAGCGAGGAGTAGAGTATGCAAAGAAGAATGGATTTGGAGCAGTGATCGTAGATACAGCTGGACGTCTAGCCGTAGACTCGAAGATGATGGAGGAAATAGAGGCGATTAACAAAGTGATTCAACCTGATGAGTCGCTTTTTGTCGTGGATGCGATGACAGGTCAAGACGCTGTCCAAACCGCCAAAGCCTTCAATGATCGAATTGACTTCTCCGGCGTTATCCTCACGAAATTAGATGGCGACGCACGAGGAGGTGCAGCACTCTCTATATTTAGTATTGTTGGTAAGCCGATTAAATTCGTTGGAGTTGGAGAGAAAATGGACGCTCTTGAAATCTTCCATCCGAATAGAATGGCTGAGCGTATTCTAGGTATGGGTGACGTGGTGACACTTGTAGAGCGTGCTCAACAGGTTGTTGATGAAAAAGAGGCCAAGAAAATTGAGGATAAAATCCGCAAGAACAAGTTTGACCTTGAAGACTTTTTATCCCAAATTCAACAAATTAGAAAAATGGGAAATGTAAAGGATCTTTTAGGCATGATGCCTGGACTGGGCAAAGCTTTGAGGGGTGTCGAAATTGAGGACGATGCCTTTAACCAAGTTGAAGCTATTATAAGGAGTATGACTCCCAAGGAGAGATCGATGCCAAGAAGCTTAGATTTAAGCAGAAAAAAGAGAATCGCACAAGGAAGTGGAACCAAAGTAGAAGAAGTCAATAAGCTGCTGAAGCAGTTTGAGGACATGCGAAAGGTGATGCAGATGATGAACAAAGATGGAGCAAAAGGCCGAGGCAGAATGCCTATGCCTAACTTACCCGGAATGAATCGAGGAAGATGAAGCTACTCGACGGCAAAGAGCTTTCTCTAGAGCTACAAAAGGAAATCGCGGCTGAAGTTGCAGCCCACATCGCTGATGGTGGTCGCAAACCACATTTAGCAGCCGTGTTAATTGGAAATAACCCCGCAAGCAAATCATATGTAGGGCACAAGGTGAAAGCGTGCGCAAAGGCTGGGTTTGTGAGTTCTCTTGTAGAACGCTCTGAGGACATTACCCAAGAAGAACTGTTGACAATCGTCAAAGACCTGAATGAAGATGAATCCGTGGATGGATTTATCATCCAACTCCCCCTTCCTTCTCACATTGATGATCAAGCTGTGATTAAAGCTGTGAAACCTTCTAAAGATGTGGATGGCTTCCATCCGGAAAATGTGGGACGCATGGCCGTAAATCTTCCGACTTTCTTGCCTGCTACCCCAGGCGGCATCATGACTTTACTTGAGCGAAATGGTGTGAAAACTTCAGGGATGCACGCAGTCGTAATCGGTCGAAGTGACATTGTGGGAAATCCGATGACTTCACTTTTAAGCAGAAATTCTGATCCAGGAAATTGCACGGTTACGCAATGCCACAGCAGGACTGTGGATCTTAAATCTCACACCTTAAAGGCAGACCTTTTGATTGCCGCTGTTGGCAGACCCCATTTCATAACTGCTGACATGGTGAAAGATGGGGCAGTGGTGGTTGATGTAGGCATCAATAGCATAGCTGATGCAAGCAGAAAATCTGGCATGAGATTAACCGGTGATGTTGACTTTGAAAATGTTGCTGAAAAATGCAGTTTAATTACCCCGGTTCCGGGTGGTGTAGGACCTATGACAATTGCGACTCTGTTACAAAACACATTAAGAGCCCGTCTTGCTTCAACAAGCTGATAAAAAATGGATGCTTCGAGCTTTAGCGCTCGCTGAAAAAGGGACTTCCACCTCTACCCTACCTAATCCCAAGGTAGGATGTGTAATCGTGTTAGATTCAAAAGCGATTGCTGAAGGACATCATGAGAAACATGGTGAAAACCATGCTGAAGTAAATGCACTTCAAATGATTCCTGAGTTAGGTCGCAAAGTGCTAGCACAGGCAACAGCCTATGTTTCACTGGAGCCATGTAGCCATTTCGGGAAAACACCGCCCTGTGCAAATTTACTGATCAACAGAGGTATAGGCAGAGTTGTATATGCCATGGAAGACCCCAACCCCTTAGTGAGTGGCGCAGGAGGAACTTTATTAAGAGATGCCGGAATTCAAGTAGTCAGCGGAGTGCTCGAAATCGAAGCTCGATTTGTAAACCGAAAATTTCTCCATTTACAGAAATCTGATCTTCCATACATCATTTTAAAATGGGCTCAATCAAGTGATGGATATATGGATCCTGAAATCTCCGCGCTAGGCGGCAGAGGTAGCGTTGCAATTACTACAGAGGAAACAATGCGCCATGTACACCAATTAAGAGCTGATAATACAGGTATACTTGTGGGGCGAAAGACAACTGAAGTCGACAATCCATCGTTAAATGTTCGGGAAGCAACAGGACCTAATCCTGTGAGGATTGTGATTGATCCTGAGCTTAGAATCGACGAGTCCAAATTAAAAATGATTGGCCTTGAAGGTGAAACTTGGCTTGTTTGTAAAATGGGCTTTGAAAGGGAAATTCGAGGAGTGCAAGTGAAACCATGGCTCGAGGATGATTTATCTGTGATGCTTAGAAAACTCAGATGCCACGGAATCCACAGCTTGTTAGTGGAGGGTGGTGCATTCACACACGCTAAGTTTTTAGAAAAAGAACTCTTCAACGAAGTTTACGTTTTTAAAGGCGTAGGTGAATTAAAGGGCGGTTTGAGAGCACCGACATTCAAACAAAATAAAAGTGGAAAAGTCTCCAAAAGTTCCGTTGGTGCTGATACACTGTGGCATTACATTCGAGGATGATTTATATTTTATTGGTGATCATGGCCACAGGAGGAGTTTTTCTAACCTTTAGAGCGTTTGAAAAATGGGGTATCGACCGGTTTACTGCGATAGTTGTTAATTACGGAGTCGCATCAACACTCGGATGGACATTAGCAGGTGGGGTTCCGATGATGAAAAACGCATCAGAAATGCCTTGGTTTTTCACAACAGCTGTAATGGGTGTTGGGTTTCTTTATTTATTCAACTTAATGGCCAAATGCACGGTTGAACTTGGTGTAGCTGTTTCTTCAATCTCATCGAAACTAAGTCTTGTCATCCCTGTCGTTGTCTTTTTAATCTTGGATTCAAATGACGTCATTACATTCAATAAGGGCATTGCACTGTTTTTAGCTTTGGCTGCCATCGTTTTAAGTTCTCTTGGCAATGATTCTCAACATCACTCAAACTCAAAGTGGGCATTTGCTCTTCCGATTATCATCTTCACTGGAAGTGGAGCCATAGACTTGGTTTTCGCATGGTTTAGCAGCCCTGAGTTCATTCCATCAACTGAATATGCCATGGCCTTTACCTCCACCCCATTTACAGTTGCCTTTTTTTTGGGATCAGGGATTTGGCTTTTTCAGAATGGACTCTCGAAGAAGCCTGCAACAAAAGACCTGCTAGCGGGTGTGCTTTTAGGCGTTGTGAATTTCGGCTCTCTGTTCTTCCTTCTTGGAGCCTATGGAATTCCTGATATCGATAAATCGGTTATCATCCCAGTCGTAAATATCGGCGTCGTCTTGTTTAGCACACTTAGTGCTGTGGTTATATACAAAGACAGACCAAGCAAAATTGTTTGGTCTGGCTTGGTAATCGGTTGCTTAAGCATCATCATATTGATGCTCGCGTAATTTCAGACTTGTTATTCTGAAGCTCCCTCTTTGTCGAGCAACTCTTCATTCTTAAGTGCTCTTTGCATAGGATTGTCTCCCTGGGCACCATAGCGGCTGGAGCCGTTACCACTTTGCTTAAAGATTTCGAAACGGGTCGGTTCAGGTCGTGGAGGCCAGCTGTTGTTAGACAGATCACAATCTGCAGTTTCAAGCATGGGATCCAGAACAATTCGGACAGCGGGTCTGTCAGTAGTGAACACCTTGGTTACAGTTGGTTCACTCATCAACCAAACCTCAGCTGGAATGTGACGAATTTCTTTCTCTCCATCTTCATATTCAAATTCAACGATGAGGGGCATCACCAATCCTCCAACATTTCGGAATGTAATCTCATAGAAGTTGTGTCCACTAGAAAGCATTGCAGCATTTTCTTCTGAAAGACCATCTAACATTTCACGGTACTCAACTCGGTCTAGTTCAAGAACTTCGAATTTACCCGTGGTCGTGTAATAGTCGTTTAATGTTGGGTCAGCCTCTAAGTAAGTTTCTGGTTGATCTTTTACATCACGTATATGAGAAATGTCTGCAGGAATAGCATCTGAAGCGGATTTGTTAAATACAGATTCTACATCAGGATTCTGCGTATTTATCTGCATCCATTGAACATCTTCCATGGCAATATCAACATGATCATTGGTATAGAACCAACCTCTCCAAAACCAATCTAGATCGACTCCAGATGCATCTTCCATCGAGCGGAAGAAATCGGCAGGTGTTGGATGTCTAAATGCCCAACGTCTGCTGTACTCTTTAAAAGCGTAATCAAAAAGATCACGTCCCATCACCGTTTCACGCAGGATGTTTAAAGCTGTACAAGGTTTTCCATAAGCGTTGGGTCCGAATTGATAAATCGATTCGGAATTGGTCATGATGGGTGAAATACGCTTTTTATCTCCTCCCATATAGCTTGTGATATCTCGAGCTGATCCACGGCGCGAAGGATAATCTCTATCAAAATCTTGCTCAGCGATAAACTGAACAAATGTATTTAGACCTTCGTCCATCCAAGTCCATTGACGCTCATCCGAGTTGATGATCATGGGGAAGAAATTGTGACCCACTTCGTGAATGATAACAGAAATCATTCCGTGCTTGGTACGTTGAGAATAGGTGCCGTCTGCAGATGGTCTCCCTCCATTAAAGCAAATCATGGGGTACTCCATTCCTATCCACTTTGTATGGACAGAGATTGCAACAGGGTAAGAATAGTCTATCGTGTACTTCGAGTAGGTACGAAGAGTTTGAGCTACAGCTTTCGTGCTATACTGCTCCCAAAGGGGATTGCCTTCTTTTGGATAAAAACTCATTGCAAGAGGTCGGTACTTTCCTACAGGAACGGTCATCGCATCCCAAATAAACTTGCGACTCGTCGCAAATCCAAAATCTCTCACATTTTTTGCTGTAAAGACCCAGGTCTTAAGACCTTTCTCCTTAGACTTCTCTGCCTCACGAGCTTCTTCCTCTGTCACAATAAGAACAGGCTGATCTGTAGTCACCTTCGCAAGCTCGAAACGCTTGCGCTGCTTCGCTGTGAGAACAGTCTTGGGGTTCGCAAGCTCTCCCGTGGAGGCTACGATGTGATCTGAAGGAACTGTAATTGCAACTGTATAGTCTCCAAAGCACAACGTAAATTCACCCGAGCCGAGAAATTGCTTGTTTTGCCATCCTTCATTGTCAGAGTAAACTGCAAGTCGGGGGAAAAATTGTGCGATCGTATAAAGATAATTGTCATTCTCTTCGAAATACTCGTACCCTGAACGACCCCCAATCTCCATGCGGTTGTTAATGTTGTACCACCAGTCTATGCTGAACTTAAAAACACCACCTGACTTTAAAGGTCGAGGAAGGTCCACACGCATCATCGTTTTGTTAATCGTGTAACCAAGCGCTTTTCCAGAGACGTCTTTGACGCTTTCGATGTTAAAACCTCCTTCGAACGAGGGCTCTAGCTTACTTACTGTACTAAAACTCTCACGATCTCCCCATGAATCTTCTCCGATTTTGTAGGAATCCGAATCTTTAGCGCGAACATTTTGATCCAATTGAACCCAAAAATAACGCAACTCGTCTGGGCTGTTGTTTGTATACGTAATCGTTTCAGATCCATCAATGCGCTGAGTATTGTCATCCAGCGTGATTTGCATGTCGTAATCAACTTGCTGCTGCCAGTACTTGTGACCTGGAGCACCCGATGCTGTGCGGTATACATTGGGAGTCGGTAGCTCTGACCCAAGCTGTCGAAACACATTGGTGTTTGTTCGGCTGATTTCTTCTTGTTGAGCAAATGTTGGCGCAGTAACGTAAAGTCCTGATATTATAACACATGCAAGGGTAAGTATGCGAGTTTTCATGTAGGTTTTATTCCAATTGAGAACCGCAATTTACATCTATCTGAAAGAGATGCCACACATAAAAAGTCATAAGATTGTCGCGATTCTAACCCAAAGCAATTTTTGCCCTTGACCAATAGGCTTCCATTTCTTTGAGAGGCATATCAGCAAGATCATTGCCGTCAGCCTTAATAGATGCTTCAAGATGCTTAAATCGATTGATAAATCGTCGGTTGGTTCGCTCAAGAGCCTCATCAGGATTAACATCCAAGAATCTAGAGTAATTGATCAATGAGAAGAGGACATCACCGAATTCATCTGCGATTCTGTCAGATTTCATTTCCACCTCATACGCCAACTCCCCCAACTCCTCATTCACTTTGTCTAGGACTTGCTCTGCATTGTCCCAATCGAAGCCAACTCCCTGTACCTTATCTTGTATTCTATATGCTTTTACAAGACTAGGCAAGGATTTAGGTACTCCTTCAAGCACAGATTGATTCCCTTCCTTAAGCTTAAGCTTCTCCCAATTGGCTTTAACCGTTTCCTCATCATTTGCCTCTACATCTCCGTATATGTGGGGGTGTCGATGAACAAGTTTGTCGCATATTGAATGGAGTGAATCAGCGATATCCCAACCTCCATCTTCCTCGGGGATTTCAGATCCTAGTTTTGCATAAAAAACCATGTGAAGGAGAACATCTCCTGTTTCCTTTTTAATTTCCTGAACATCTGCATCAAGGATGGCATCTGCCAATTCATAGGTCTCCTCAATCGTGAGGTGACGAAGAGATTCGAAAGTTTGTTTTTTATCCCATGGACATTTTTCACGTAACTCGTCCATGATGTCTAAAAGTCTCCCGAAGGCTTCTAATTTTTCTTCTCTTGTATGCATCAAGCGAAGATATAGTTTTTGATGGACAATCTTTGCGTGTTAAAGATTCAAATTAATCTGCGTAGATGACAATTCAATATGTAAATTTGCTCCAATGGAATGGAAAGTAGTTCTCTTGTCAGTAGGCTTAATTGCTCTAGCATTTGCTGGAATCGCAATTAAATTGCTCCTTAAAAAAGATGGCGAATTTGCGGGAACTTGTGCCAGCAACAACCCCATGTTCCAAGATGACAGCGGATCGTGTAACCTATGTGGGGCAAGGCCTTCCGAACAGTGTCTCAATGAAGAAGACGACAACACTCAAAATGCTTAGTTTAACCAAGTGATGTCTTCACTCCAACCAGGCGTAGTCCAGAACTCAAATTCCAAGTCTGAATTTTCTTTCTTCATGATGAAAAGGGCTTCAATTGGAACTCCATATTTTTCATCTCTCATCTTCTCAACGAACTCAACACCTTCTTCAGCCCCCAAGACCATGCAAGCCGTTGCGTATGCATCCGCCAGTGCTGCAGACTGCGCCTGAATCGTAACACTTAAAAGGCGGTTGTATGAAGGATAACCTGTCCTTGGATCCAAGGTGTGAGAATATCTCATTCCATCCACTTCAATAAACTTTCTATAGTTCCCACTAGTACATACTGCAGCATCTTGAACATCAATAATTGCCTGTAGGGGTCTGCCATCCACAACATCATGAGCAATGGGTTTATCGACAGCTATTCTCCAAGCTGATCCATTCTTATTGAGCCCCATACACCTTACCTCTCCACCTAGCTCAACCATGGCGTTCTCAACCCCAGCATCTACAAGCAAATCGATGAGCATATCCACAGTATAACCCTGGGCTATAGCATTAAAATCCAATTGCGAACGGCCATCACCTTTGCTGATGTGAGATTCAATATACTGCGTCCTAGTTTCAACATCATCAAAGTCGATGTTTTCTGTTCTAAACCCAACAAATTGCATCACACTGTCAACTTGTGTTGAATCAACAGTTTCTATGTCTTTTAATCCAAAGCCCCACAAATCAACCAAAGGTTTTACAGTGGGGTCGAATGCACCATCTGAATCTCGATGGATCTCCCAAGTCATGTCCCAAAGCACAGTCCAAATTTTTGATTTATCCTCAAACGTAAAAACGGTATCGACGCGCGAAAACTCATTGATTTGAGATATCCTTGAATCTTTGCGCCATGTATTCATTTCAACGTCCATAACCTCAAGCAAGGAATCAACAGAATATTGAGAAACTGAATGTTCGCTGATGTACTTAATTACATAGGTAGTTCCTTGAGCTTGACCGGAAATCAATTGCTCTTCGACGTTTAAACTACAACTTTCAAAAAACAAAAAAACCAACACACTTGCGACTGAAACAGCCGTTCGCATATTGGCATTTAAGATTGTTCTCATTGTGAAATTAGCCTCCGAAATCATCAAAAGCAACGTTCTCATCAGGAATACCCCAGTCATCTGCCATTTTAAGAACAGCTTGGTTCATTAGAGGTGGACCACAGAAGTAAAGCTCAATATCCTCAGGAGCATCGTGACCTTCTAAATGGTGTTCGATCACAGCATTGTGAACGAATCCTAAAAACCCATCTCCTTCAGAATCGCTGTTGTCTTTTTTCTCCACCCAATTGTCCTCAGGGGCAGGTTCGGAAAGGACAACATGGAAAGTAAAGTTCGGGAATTCTTTGTCTATTTTTTTAAAATCTTCTAAATAAAACAGCTCTCTCTTAGATCTACCACCATAGTAAAACGTTACTTTTCTACCAGTTTTCACAGTATGAAAAAGGTGAAAAAGATGCGAACGCATAGGAGCCATTCCAGCACCACCCCCTATGTATAGCATCTCAGCTTCAGTTTCTTTGATGAAGAATTCACCATAAGGACCAGAGACTTGAATGTTGTCTCCTGGCTTTAAATTAAACACATACGAAGAGCATACTCCTGGATTCACTTGCATCCAAGCATTTCGATTCCTATCCCATGGTGGAGTAGCAACACGAATATTCAACATGATTATATTCCCTTCTGCTGGGTGACTGGCCATTGAATAAGCTCTTACAATATTTTCAGTGTTGTTCATCTTTAAATCCCACAGACCAAATTTATCCCACTCGTCCTTAAACTTCATAGGTTCATCATGGTGATCTGGATGTGCCGTAACGTCGACATCTTTAAAGTCGACAGCGATCTCGGGAACGTCAATTTGAATGTACCCACCTGCTTCGAATTCAAGATTTTCACCATCGGGAAGACGCACTACAAATTCTTTAATGAACGACGCAACGTTGTAATTAGAAACAACTTCACATTCCCATTTCTGCACACCGAAGACCTCTTCTGATATTTGGATTTCCATATCCTCTTTCACCTTGACTTGACATCCAAGTCGGAAGTTGTTTGCAATTTCTTTGCGAGAAAAAGTAGGCTCTTCGGTAGGAAGTATAGAACCTCCGCCCTCGTGAACTTGACATACACACTGCGAACAAGTACCTCCACCTCCACAAGCAGAAGGAAGGAACACTCCATTGTTACTGAGTACGCTTAAGAGTGTCGATCCACCTTCAACCTCAATCTTCTTTTCATTGTTGATTGTGATTGTAATTAAGCCGCTAGGTGAGAGTTTGGCCTTTGCAAAAAGGAGTAAACTCACCAGCATAAGTATTAAAAGTAGGAAAAATCCAATTGCTAAAAAAATAGTAGTAGTCATAATCTATCAGATTTCAATTCCCATAAAACTCATAAAAGCAATGCCCATGAGACCCGTAATAATATATGTGATGCCTAAGCCTTGTAAAGGAGCAGGTACATTTGAATAACGAATCTTCTCGCGAATTGCGGCTATTGCAACAATCGCTAGCCACCAACCTACTCCACTACCTAAGCCAAACGTTGTTGCTTCTCCGATTGAAGGATACTGTCTCTCTTGCATGAAGAGAGCGCCGCCTAATATCGAACAGTTTACAGCTATAAGTGGCAGAAAAATACCTAGAGCACCATAAAGAGCTGGCGCAAATTTCTCAACAATCATTTCAACGAGTTGAACCATCGAAGCGATTACAGCGATGAACATGATAAAGCTTAAAAAGCTAAGATCTACAGTCGCAAAATCAGGATCCAACCAAGACAAAGCTCCTTCCTTCAGAACATAGTTCTCAAGCAAATAGTTAATCGGCACTGTAATGCCTAGAACGAAGATGACTGCAAGCCCCAGCCCGTTAGCTGTTTTAACAGTTTTTGATACCGCCAAGTATGAACACATGCCTAAGAAGTAGGCAAAAATCATGTTCTCTACAAAAATACCTTTTACGAAAATGCTGAAATATTCCATTAGTCTTCAATTAAAGCTTCGTTACGTGACCGCTGAATCCATATAATAATACCAACGACAACGAGTGCCATAGGAGGCAAGATCATCAAGTTGTTGTTCTCGTAGAACCCTCCTGAAGAAACAAACCAGTCTTGTGGCAGAAATTTCACTTGTCCCATCCCAGGAAGTGAAATCGCACCCGATCCGAAAATCTCTCTCACAATAGAAACAACAAGAAGGACCCATGCATATCCCATTCCATTTCCGATCGCATCAAAAACAGAAGGGCCTGGTTTGTTTGCAAGTGCAAATGCTTCAAGACGTCCCATGATGATACAGTTCGTAATAATTAACCCCACAAAAACAGAAAGTTTTTCGCTAATGTCTGGCTGATAAGCTTTCAGAACTTCATCTACAATAATGACAAGAGACGCTACGATGACAAGCTGTACAATGATTCTAATGCGGTCAGGAATAAGGTTACGCAACAAAGAAACGAGGACGTTTCCACTGACCATGACGAAAAGAACAGACAAACTCATAATAACTGCTTGTTGCAGCTGAACAGTAATAGCAAGTGCTGAGCATATCCCCAGAACCTGTATCGTAATCGGATTAGAATCGCTGAGTGGATCTTTAAGAAGCTTGCGGTTCTTTTTGCTAAATAGTGACTCTCTTTTAGGAGTAACTACTGAATTGTCTGTACTCATAATAGATCGCTTGAATTGATTGCTGACTCGAAATAATGTTGATAAATAGTGATGGTCCTATCAATCATTTCTCCTACTCCAACAGATGTGATCGTTCCTCCTGTGATTCCATCAACACTGTACTGATCTTCGATGGGTCTACCACCTTTGAGAATGGTGAAATAGGGAGATGCATCTCGGAGTTTTTGTCCCTTAAATTTATCTGAGAATTCATTGTCTTTTATTTCAGCTCCCAAACCTGGAGTCTCAGTCTTGTGGTCAAACTTAGCTCCGTAGATTGTGTTCATGTCACTTTCAAGTGCCACAAAACCCCAAATCGGCCCCCAAAGTCCAGAACCAACAACAGGAATCACATATACGGTATCACCTAGCATGCTTTCACATACATAAAGTGGAAAACTAAGTTCTGACGCCGGTTTTTTGCTTCTGTAATCTTTCTTCACATCAATGTTAAAAGGGTCTGAAGAATCTGCAGGATCTACATTTCCAGAAGAACTGTTCAACACATTTCCATCAGAATTGATAGACAACCTCTCCTTCACGTATGAAGGAAAATCTGTTTCTGCACCCCCCCTGGTTGTGGCAACACCAATAGCACCAAGTATATCTACCATTTTCTTGTCTGCTGCATTCTTCTTTTGAAGGGGTTTCAGAGACAGTGAGGTGTATGCCAATGCAGTTCCTACGATTAACACCATAAGGATGGAAAATAGGAATGTATAGCCTGTATTGTTTTTATTAATTGTCATATCAAATATTCTGAAGACGCTTTTGACGACGGTTAATGTTAGCTTGAAGCACGTAGTGGTCAATCATAGGAGCCATCACATTCATAAATAGAACGGCCATCATGACTCCCTCTGGGTATGCAGGATTAAAAACTCTAATCATGATGGACAAGAATCCGCCAAGAAAACCATAGATCAGCTTTCCTGTATTCGTCGATGCAGCTGTAACGGGGTCAGTGGCCATAAAGACCATCCCGAACATGAACCCACCAATCACGACTTGATGCCAAGGAGCAAGAGTCATGAACGCATTCATTCCTATAAGGTTGAATAAAAACCCCATCAACAGACCTCCCGCAAGGAAGGATGCCATGATACGAAGACTCCCAATTCCAGTAGAAATAAGAATGACAGCTCCAACAAGGATAGCGATTACAGATGTTTCACCTAAAGAGCCGGGTATACTTCCAATGATACAATTTTGAATGGAAAACATTCCTCCATCAGCAAACATATTCATGACAGTTTGTGTGGCAGGTGTATCGATGACTTTACCGACTGTTCCGGCCAAATATCCAAGAGCGGTAGCTCCTGTATTTCCATCCACCAACAGACCCGCTGCTTTGCTCGACGCAACATCGTGAATCCAAATCTCACCTGACATTTGTTTCGGATATGCGAAGAAAAGAAAGGCCCGTGATGTCAGAGCAATGTTAACAATGTTCATTCCAGTACCACCGAACACTTCCTTTCCGATAACGACGGCGAAAGCTACAGCTACAGCAACCATCCACAATGGAACGTCAATTGGCATGACCAGAGGAATGAGCATTCCAGAAACAAGGAAGCCTTCGTTAATCCCGTGACCGCGCTTGGCCGCAAAATAAAATTCAATCCCAAGCCCAACTCCATAGCTAACAATGATAAGTGGAATCACTTTCAGTGCTCCTACAAACATTTTTTCCAACAGTTCTGCATCCTGACCGATACTGGCATAGTACTGGTCACCGATGTTCCATGTTCCGAAAAGCAGCGCCGGAATAAGGGCTACAATAACAGTAAACATGGTCCGCTTCAGATCGATACCGTCACGGATGTGTGAACCTGATTTGGTGACATGGCCTGGCGTGAATGAGAATGTCTCGAGTGAATCGAATACAACCCAAAACTTGGACAGCTTACCACCTTCCTCGAAGTGAGGTTTTACAGATTCAATGAGTTGATGAAGTGCTTTCATGATTAACCGAGTTCGTTTCGTAGGTTATCTAATCCTTCGCGTACAACCTGCTGTACTGGAATCTTAGAAGTACATCCATATTCACAAAGAGCAAAATCTTCTGGAGCAACTTCATAGATACCTAGTTTTTCCATAGAGTCTATATCGTTTACGATAATCGACTTAATCAGATGTTGTGGATAGATGTCCATTGGGAATACCTTTTCATATTCTCCAGTGACAACAAATGCTCTCTCCTCTCCTCCCATATTCGTGTCTAAATCCCACTCCTTGGCCTTAGGCATGAGCCAAGTTGGAAATGAATGGTTTAATGAAAAACGCTGTAAACCCATACCCAACCAACCTTCTGTCAAGAGAAATTTGGGTTCACTGCCTTCTGCAAGAAGAGCAATCGCTGTGTGGTAAGAGCCGATGTAATCTTCCTTCGATATTTGATCCCCAGTCAATGGGCTACCAGAAACAACTCTAACAGAATCACCATTGCTGGCTTTTTCTGGAACGTTCACGATGCTAGAGATAGAAGCTCCAGCAAGGGTCTTCACGTGTTGCGGCATGGCACACTCGGATCCTCCGACTGCCACTACCTTGGTGGGGACATAATGTCCGGAAGCAAGCATCGCTCCAAGGTTGGCAACATCTTGGTATCCGATGGTCCAAACGACCTCACCCTTACTCAAGGGTGCTGTGTGGTGAATCTGGACCCCTACATTCCCCGATGGATGGGGACCTTCGAATTCAGTTATCTCACAGTTTCTTAGACCGGCAAGTGTTGAGTCATTACTTTGAACACCTACATGAACGCCACTTTCACCAGCCAATTTAGCCAATGCGTCAACTCCATTTTGAAAATCTGACACTCTGCCATCTAAAGCCACCGAAGTAGATGCTGCTAGAGGTGAAGAGTCGAATCCGCTAATGTGAATCGACCTTGGAGAGTCCATGGGATTTGCGACAACATCGAACGGACGTTGGCGGAAAAAAGGAAACATTCCACCCTCTAAAACACGGGTCAATATCGCGTTTTTATCAGATTTATGAACCTCTAAAACACCGAAATCTTTGTGTGTGTTTTTGTCAGACGCTTGTATTTCAACGGCAAGAATGCGTCTTTTCGCTCCTCGAACAACATCTTTAACAGTTCCAGCAACAGGGCTGAGAAACTGCACAGAAGGCGTTTTTTTGTCGTAAAAAATACATGTGCCCGCTTCAACAATGTCGCCTACGCGAACGTTAAGTTTGGGGGTAACACCTGTAAAATCAGGCGGTTTTACAGCATATACGCTCGCAGATGGAGCGGAAATAACTGTATCTGCAGGGCGACCACTCAATCGAATGTCGACACCTTTTTTTATCCGTTGTTTACGGCTCATTCCATTAGAATAGATTCAATTCGGGGCGCAAAGATAATGCCCTTAGTCGTGTATTTATTACCTCATGTCAAAACATAAGTTCGAGTTACGAACTTTGGACCATGAGTTATTGTAAAAACACCTTCCTCACGGTCCTGATTTTTGTTTTTTTGTGTTTCAACTTGTTGGGACAAAAGGTAGGCTTAAATGAAACCTCAATGGGACTCGCATCTGTAACCCTTCACCCTAAAGGCTTGCCGGCGTCACCACCATTTGTGCCTCTCCAAGAAGGAATCCTTACACTCAGGTTTGATGATTTACATGCAGAATACACCACCCATTACATACGCGTGCGACACTGCACCCACGATTGGTGGTACAGTGACTTGCACCCTAGTGAATACATCGATGGTTTTTACGATGTAGCGATCGATGACATGGAAGACAGCTTCGGCACCAAAGTGAATTACACCCACTACACCACAGACATTCCAAGAGATGACATGATCCTTACCCGAAGTGGAAATTATGTGTTGGAAGTATTTTCCCCTGAAGCTCCCGAGAATGTTGTTATTTCCAGACGCTTTGTGCTTTTCGAAGACCTTTGCTTTGTAGAGTCTGAAGTTCGAGAACCTGCAGACGTAGCGCTTCGCAGAACACACCAAGACATCGCTTTTGTGGTTACAGAGGACAATTATAGCTTTCTTGACCCCTACAACAATTTGCATACAACTGTTCTACAAAATGCACGCTGGGACAATTCACTCAGCAACTTGCCGCCGAAGTATATTAAAGGAAAAGAGATTGAATTCACGCAAGTGGGCTATGTTTTTCCTGGAGGGAACTCCTACAGATTTGCCGACTTGAAAAGCTTGGGCTACACGGCTAGAGGAATCGCTGGAATCTCAGAAGAAAAGCTAACCTTCCACCACCTTCTCGAGCCAAGTCAAAGAAGAACATATACTTACCACACATCACTTCCCGACATTAACGGGGCCTATGTCATTTCCAATGACAGGTATGAAACCCACACCGGAAGCGACTACACAATGGCTCATTTCACGCTGCCCATGCCCTATGAATTACATGAAAGGAAGGTTTATCTTTTTGGAGAGCTTAGCAACGGTAAATACCTGAAAACACATCAGATGACATGGAACGATTCCAACTCTTCATACGAATCTACAATTCTTTTAAAACAAGGATACTACAACTTCATTTATCTCGTTAAGGACGAGGATTCAAGTGAAAGTGAAATTGGAACAACAGCAGACATCGAAGGCAACCACTTTGCAACAGACAATCTCTACACCGTATTTGTATACTATTCTGACTTTGAAGGATACGATAGAGTTGTGGGCTTTAACCAATGGAATAACAACCCCAATTAAACAAAACAAGACGTGAAAACAGTTTTTATAACAGGAGCATCAAGCGGCATTGGAGCAAGCATATCAATTGCTTTGTGTGAAGCCGGCCACAATGTATTTGGGTTTGCACGAAGGGATGGGAAACTTAAAGAGATTCAAAAATCGATACAAAACGAACAGTTTTCGGGAACATTTCGATTCTATTCAGGCGACATCACTTCCAGCACAGACATCAAGATGGCCGTAAAAGAATGCGTAGATAACCTGGGTGAGATCAACGTCCTCATTCCCAACGCGGGACTAGGCTACTTTAACCCTCTACAAGAAAGTGAAATGAATGAGTGGGAGGAAATGGTGGACGTTAACATCACAGGCGTTTTGCGAACCATTCACGCCACACTTCCTGCCCTTGTTAAATCAAAAGGTCAAATCATTAACATCGGTTCCGTTGCAGCTAGAAATGTTTACAAAAACAGCGGGATTTACTGCATGACTAAGCATGCTGTTCTTGCCCTGAGCGAGTCTCTGAGAATCGAAGTTGGGGATTCTGTTGCAATTACGACAATCAATCCTGGAGCTGTAAACACTTCATTTATAGACAAAACAAACAACAAATCTCTGCGCGAGGAGTATAAATCCAACTTCGAAACTGGCCTTGCTCCAGAATTTATTGCAGAAGCAATATTGCAAGCGATTGACGCTTCTGGAAAAGGGATTTACAGCGAGATAACTCTTAGACCTGACCGCAGAAAATAGCCGTACTTTTGCACTGCAATTTGCATTTGAAACACCCATATGTCCACAATAAAAGAAGAAATATCCAAGAGGCGAACATTTGCCATCATTTCTCACCCTGACGCGGGGAAAACCACTTTGACAGAGAAGTTTCTTCTTTTTGGCGGGGCCATTCAGACAGCCGGAGCGGTGAAAAACAACAAAATCACGAAAACTGCTGCGTCAGACTTTATGGAAATTGAGAGACAAAGAGGTATTTCTGTAGCAACTTCAGTCATGGCCTTTCACTACAAAGGCATGCTCATCAATCTCCTCGACACTCCTGGTCACAGGGATTTTGCAGAAGACACATACAGGACGCTAACAGCAGTTGATAGCGTCATACTTGTCATTGACTGTGTGAAAGGAGTCGAAGCACAAACAGAACGACTTATGGAAGTATGTCGAATGCGAAAAACCCCAGTGATCGTCTTCGTAAATAAAATGGATCTTGAGGGACAAGACCCTTTTGACTTGCTTGATGAACTGGAAGAGAAGCTTGACATACAAGTGAGGCCTCTAAGTTGGCCAATCAGCGGGGGAGCGACCTTTCAAGGAGTTTACAATCTATTCGACCACAATGTCAGGCTATTCCAAGCTGACAAGACGAAGATGGCCACCGACATATTCGACATTGAAGACCTTGCAGACGAATCTCTGGACTCGCTTATTGGCGAGCATGCTGAACAACTTCGAGAGGATGTCGAACTCATTGACGGCGTGTATGACGCGTGGGACCCACAACCTTATTTAGACGCTGACGTAGCACCCGTCTTTTTTGGAAGTGCCGTGAATAATTTTGGGATTCAGGAAATGCTAGAAACCTTCATACAAATCGCACCTGATCCCAGTCCTGTTGAAACTAGCACAAGAACTGTACACCCTGAAGAAGAGAAGCTTACGGGGTTCGTGTTCAAAATACACGCGAATATAGACCCCAAACACAGAGACAGGATAGCATTCTTGAGAATCTGCTCTGGGAAGTTCCAACGCAACACTTTTTACAAGCACACCAGACTGGGTAAAAAACTCAAGTTTTCCAACCCTGTCACCTTTCTTGCAAAAGACAAAAGTCTTGTTGAAGAAGCTTGGCCTGGAGATGTTGTAGGACTTTACGACACAGGAAACTTTAAGATTGGCGACACACTAACTGAAGGTGAAAATTTACAATTCCGAGGAATACCGAACTTCAGCCCTGAGATATTTAAAGAGCTGGTTAACAACGACCCCATGAAGAGCAAACAGCTCGAAAAGGGCATTAAACAGCTTACAGATGAGGGTGTAGCCCAGCTGTTTATTCGTGAAGCTGGAAATAGAAAAATAGTTGGAACAGTTGGGGAACTTCAATTCGAAGTGATTCAATACAGGCTTGAGCATGAGTACGGTGCCAAGTGTGAATTTCAATCAAAGCCTTACCACAAGGCATGCTGGATCGTTTCCGACGACTTAGAAAAACTCGGAGAGTTTAGACGTATTAAGTCGAACGACATCGTCCGTGACAAAGATGACAACGAAGTCTACCTCGCCCCATCCCCATTCCTATTGCAGATGGAAATGAACAACTTTCCGGAAATAACCTTCCACGTGACCAGCGAGTTTAAAACGGAAAAGGCTTAAATTCATCACATGAAGACTTTCAAGAAAAAGACGACATATTTCATAGCCATCGGTTTTTTCCTCATGGGATTTAATCTTGCAGCTCAAACTGATTCCACCACTATACCCGAAGAAGTTGTTCAAGTTAGCGGCCTCGTTGTGACGAGTGATTCACTCATGCCGCTTCCATTTGCAACCGTATTTCGCACAAGAGATTCAAGGGGGACCATGACAGACGCAAGAGGCTTCTTCTCACTGCCAGCGCTTGAAGGTGACACGATTCGTTTTTCTAGCACAGGATATATCCCTAGAGAAGCAATTATACCCAATGGTGGTGAGAAAAGTAGAATTAGCCTTGTGCAACCAATGGGAAGAGACACCATCATGGTGAATGAAGCATTCGTATACCCGTGGCCCTCAAGAGAGACATTTAAAAGAGAGTTTATGGCGCTCGGTCTTGACGAAAGCGCTTACGATATCGCACAACAAGCCCTAGACCCATTCGACATCTATGACAGACTGATAGACGTGGGACTTGACGGACAAGCAGCATCATCAGCCGATTTGAGACAGATGTCCCTAGATTATGGGACAGCAGGATCTCTTCCGACCACGAACTTGCTGAACCCTGTAGCTTGGGCTCAATTCCTTCAAGCTTTGAAGAATGGAGACTTAAGAAAAAAATAGGTTGTAATGAAGCGGCTCAACAACATTTTCATTGCTCTATTCGCCACTTTCATCGGGGCTTTCTTTTCAAATACATTGCTACCCCAAGACAGCGCTACAGAATACATCGTCACGGGGCAGATTCAAGGAAGTGATGGAGAAACCCTGCCTGGAGCATCTCTTGTCGCCCTTCAAAACTCAAGAATCGGAGTGTCAACTGATGAACTTGGGTATTACAGACTGATCCTTCCCTCTTCCGGACCCTGGACGTTACGATGCTCCATGACCGGATATACCTTGCAGGAAATTACACTTGATTTCGGAAACAAAACAACCCTCAACTTACAGATTAGATTAGAGAGCACAGTTCAAGTGGGGGTAGCGGAAGTTGAAGAACAAGGGCGAGAAAATGTATCCATTAAAAGAATAGATCCCCGAATTGCAAACCGCATCCCCTCCCCGAGAGGCACTGTAGAAGATGCGCTCATGCAAGCTCCTGTCAACTTCACCTCTGAACTTTCAAGCGCATACAATGTAAGAGGCGGAAGCTTTGACGAGAACTTGGTTTACGTAAATGATATTGAGGTCTACAGGCCCTTTCTCGTGAGAAATGGTCAACAAGAAGGACTTAGCTTCCCCAACCCAGATATGGTTCAGAGAATCAGATTTAGTGCAGGTGGGTTTGAGAGCAAATATGGGGACAAGCTTAGCTCAGTCCTAGATATCCACTACCGCAAACCGACGAAGCGAAAAACACAGTTTACGGCCAGTTTTATGGGGGGACAACTTCAACACGACGGATTAACTTCCAATGGGAAAGTGCGAATAAATACCGGAATTCGATATAGAAACAACTCATATATTCTTGGCAGCCTTGACGAAAGAGGAGAATACAATCCCACTTACCTAGACGCTCAGACTTACATCACTTGGAACCCCGATGGATACGGACCCTGGGAAATTCAAATCCTAGGAATTTATGGACAAAATGACTTTCAATTTATTCCACAAACACGTGAGACTGATATCGGCACGATCAATGACGCTATACGCTTGAAGATTTACTTTGATGGAAAAGAAGAAACTTCATACCAAACAGGCTTCGGAGCACTTGCTTTTGAGCGCGTCACTGAGACGTCTAGACTGAGATGGATCAACTCCGTGTTCAGAACAGTAGAGAGAGAGTCTTTTGATATCTTAGGCGCATACCGTCTAGATCAATTGGAACTTGACCCTGGATCTGATGAGTTTGGTGAATCTGCAAACAACCTCGGTGTGGGCGGATTTTTAAACCATGCCAGAAATCAACTTGAAGCTACTGTAATATCCTCTGCGATAAAGGGTTCAGTTAATTTAAATAAAGGTAAACATTATATTGAATGGGGCACTAAAATATCTACAGAAATCATTCATGACGATCTCTCAGAATGGTCCTTTGTAGACAGCTCTGGCTACATCTCTCCACACCCTCAAGACAATGTAGGGTACTTAAACGAGGATGAAAGGCCATTTCAACCTCTTACTTTCGACAACGTCATCAGCACAACCAACAATGTTAATTCGAAGAGATTTACAGGATACTTACAAGATACTTGGTCTGCAGAACTCGAAAAAGGGACTGTCAATTCCAATTTAGGAGCCCGCTTCCACTTCTGGCATCTAAGCACCGATGACCAGCCCTCGGATCAAAGTCGCACGCACTTGGTAGGTGGCCCAAGAGCGCACGTTAGCTACACCTCGAAAAAAGAACCTCTCACCATCTGGTCTTTGGCTGGGGGTTACTATTGGCAACCACCATTCTACAGAGAGATGCGCGCAGTAGATGGCACACTTAATCCAGACATCCTACCCCAAAAAGCGGTCCACGCCGTAGCCGGTGTCGATCACATTTTCGAAATGTATACGCGTCAATTTAAATTCGTAGGCGAAGTCTACTACAAGGATTTGGACCAGCTTATACCTTACGAAGTAGAGAATGTAAGACAGAGATATTATGCTGTAAACAACTCTAGCGGATACGCTACGGGAATAGACCTCATGCTTAACGGCGAATTTATAGATGGTATTGAGAGTTGGATGCGAATTAGCGCGTTGAAAACTGAAGAAGATATTGCAGACGATTTCTACACTGAGCTCTACAATGACGAAGGCATTAGAATCATCCCGGGATACACCTGGAACGACATCGCAGTGGATACTGTTTTAATTGAACCAGGATATATCGCCAGACCAAGCGACCAAAGAGTCTCTGTAAGCCTTCTGTTCCAAGACGAGATGCCTACAAACCCGGACTACAAAGTGCTTTTAAGCTTGTTTTTCGGATCTGGCCTCCCTTATGGCCCCCCAACAATGAATCGGCATGAAGATGTCCTTAGAACTCCCGCATACAGAAGAGTGGACCTGGGATTCTCAAAGGAACTACTCACCTCAAATAAAAACATTGACAAAAACGGATACATTTCGATTGAAGTATTTAACATCTTGGGAATCAACAACACCATCAATCACACTTGGATAGAAGACGTCAATGGCCGTCTATATGCGATCCCTAACTTCCTGACCGGCAGAAGACTTAATATAAAGCTGCATTTAGAATTTTAACTGATGAGAGTCCAAGTTTACATCTGCTGCATCTGCATCACGTTTTCTTTTGCTTCAAAAAGTCAGGCGCAAGAACAATACTCACTTCAGGGAGATGCCATATCCACAGGAAGCAATTGCTATCAACTCACAGATGATTTACCCAATCAAATCGGTGCGGTTTGGTACGATGAAACAATCAATCTAGAACAACCTTTCCAACTGCAGTTTAAAATGAACTTCGGGACGAATAGCGGAGCTGGAAGCAGCTTAACTCCCGGAGCAGACGGCATCATGTTCGTGATGCAAACTGACGGCCCATCTGCGTTAGGTCTTCAAGGTGAAGGAATCGGCTTTGCGGGGTTTTCACCAAGCTTAGGTATAGAGTTTGACACCTATTGGAATCAGAATTTGGGAGACATCCTCGATGACCACATAGGGATTATGACGAATGGAAGCGTCGACCACAACCTAGAAACCTCCCTCGCGGGACCGGTTACGGCGACTTCTGAGAGCATTGATATTGAAACTGGAGAGAACTATGCTGTAGAAATAGTTTGGGATCCTGTAGCACAAAGCATAGAAGTGTATTTCGATTGTGAATTTCGACTATCTGCAAACGTAGACTTAATCAACGATATTTTCCAAGGCAACACTGAAGTGACTTGGGGGTTCACAGCAGCGACAGGAGGAGCTTACAATGTCCATAGCGTTTGCCTGTACGACAACGCAACGCCATCTGGAGATGCGGTTATCTGCTCTGGTGAAAGAACCCAACTCATCGCACCCGGAGACCTGAGCGAATCCTTTATCTGGGAGCCTGCCGATTTTTTAAGCAACCCCAACATTTACAACCCGACCGCATCACCTACTTCTACCCAAGTATATACGGTGACTTACACGGATTTTTGTGGCGACACACAAACTTCCAGCATCGAAGTATTTGCAGCAGACTTGGAAGTTGAAATTTCTGCCAACCACGACATCCTAGACTGCATTAACACATCCTCAACGTTGGTTGCCAGCACCAATTTCCCCAGTGGAGTTGAACTCTCATGGGAGGTGTTAGGCGAAGGAAACATCACCAACTACATCGATTGGGGAGCCATTGTGAATGAAGCCGGAACCTACCAAGTCAACGCATCTTTTGATGACGGAACCTGTACCTCTGAGGAGACTTATACGATAGAAATCGACACCATCGCCTACATCGTCGATGCTGGACCTGATGGAGAAATCAACTGCTATGTCCCCAACTTGGTGCTGCAAGGAGCAAGCGACGGAGAGGATGCTGAATATGTTTGGACAACTTCGGAAAACGGAGACATCTTTGGAAGCATGAACATCGCTCAGCCAACCGCTGTTGCTGGAGGAGTCTACGAGTTAACTGTCACGAATCCCACCAATGGATGCATCTCTTCGGACGACATGACCTTAGCCGCCGACTTCACAGAACCAGAAATCTCACTTGGCCAGCCAAACGGCATACTCAGCTGCGAAAACTTAACCGCAGATATCCTTGGTACTGAAGTCACCCCAGATGGGTATACAGTCATCTACGAATGGAGCTGGACAGATGAAGAAGGTGCATTGCTAAACCCCTCTGAAGAGCAGCCCACTGCCCTTCAGCCAGGAGAATACCTCCTCACGGTTACTTTCCTTGAAACAGGCTGCACCACTGTAGCAGATGCCGTAGTTGCTGTCGAAGAAGACGAAAACTCCTTCCTAGACATCTCTAGCCTCACTGTACCCAATGTATTTACGCCTGGAACAAGCAATGGGTTTAACGACTACCTAACACCCTTTCTCGAAGACCTGCCAGAGATAAGTGTGCTTTCCATTCTAGACATCTACAACCTGAAAGTATTCAATCGGTGGGGTACATTGGTGTTTCAAAACAACGGCATGCCATTGGCATGGGATGGAAGAGCAAATGGATCACTTGTAAGCCCTGGTTCGTATGTTATTTTACTTGACTACATGTATTTCTGTAACGGAACTCAAACAGGATCGCACAACGGAACCCTAGAAATCATCCATTAAACTGACGTTTTAAATCAGTTGGAGATTTTGGCCACAAACTCGTCCTCGGTAAGCATATCTACCCCTAGTTTCTCTGCTTTCTCCCTCTTACTTGGACCCATTTTATCTCCAGCAACAACAAAAGCAGTCTTCTTAGAAATCGAAGAACTTACCTTTCCACCGTGCTTTTCAATCAAGGTCTTGATTTCAGATCTGTCATAATTTTCAAAAACCCCGCTTACCACGATAGCTGAACCAGCCAATCTATCTGTCGACCCTTCTATTTCTTCAATCTGAAATTGCAGACCTGCGCTTTTAAGTCTGTCCACGAGCTTGATGTTGTTAGGCTGTGCGAAATAGTGAATGATACTCTCTGCAATACGCTCTCCTATTTCGTCGATTGCCACCAACGTGTCTTTGCTTGCCGTCATGATCTTCTCCATACTAGACAATGAGCGCGCTAACTTTTTAGCGACAGTCTCACCAACATATCGAATTCCAAGCCCAAATAAAACTCTCTCAAACGGAATCTGATTGCTCGCCTCTATACCTTTTAAAAGTTTTTTCACAGAAACCTCGGCCATACGCTCTAAAGGCAAAAGATCTTCAGCTTTCAAATCGTACAGCGACCCCGGGTCGACTAACAAACCTGCTTCCACCAATTGCACAACAGTCTCTTCACCCAAGCCGTTAATATTCATAGATTTACGACCTATAAAATGAACGATTCTTCCTGAAACCTGTGGAGAACAAAACTCAACATTGGGGCAGTAATGCGCTGCTTCTCCCTCTTTTCTCACAAGCTGCGAACCACATTCTAGACAGTTTTCGGGAAAGCTTTCAGTCGTAGCGCTGAATAAATCCACTCCAACACCCCTAACACTCTCATCTACCCCTACAATTTTTGGAATAATCTCCCCCCCTTTCTCAACGTACACGAAATCACCAGGCACGAGTCCCAAACGAGATATTTGATCTGCATTGTGAAGAGAAGCTCGTTTTACTAAAGTCCCACCCAATTGCACAGCCTCCAAGTTTGCCACTGGGGTCACAGCTCCTGTTCTCCCAACCTGAAAAGTAATCTCCTTCAATTTAGTCCTCGCACGCTCGGTCTCAAATTTATATGAAATTGCCCATCGAGGACTTTTCGAAGTAAGACCCAAACGCTCTTGTTGATCGTACCTGTCTACTTTAATCACAACACCATCGATTGCAAACGGCAATTCACTCCTCGTCTTGTCCCAAAACTCAATAAACTCCATAACACCCTTTGAATCCTTGCTAGTTGCAATCATTTGGTCAGATGCACATGGAACTTTAAAACCCCAATGACCTGCCTTCAACACCGCTTCGCTGTGAGTTGGTGCTACACCTTTCGCGAGAACATAGTACATCATACAGTCAAGCTTACGCTTTGCCACAACTCTACTGTCTTTCAACTTTAATGATCCAGCAGCTGTGTTTCGTGGGTTTGCAAATTGCATCTCACCTGACTCTTCTCTGAGCTCGTTCAACTCTTTAAACTCCTCATAGGGGTAAAAGATCTCACCCCTTATCTCCAACTTCTCAGGAGCACCATCTTGGAGAAGCAAGGGTATCGTCCGAATGGTCATGACGTTTGCCGTTATATCCTCTCCTGTTCCTCCATCACCACGTGTTAACGCCTTAACCAGCCTACCACCTTCATACTGCAAACTAATAGCTACACCATCGTATTTAAGCTCCATCACATACACCACATCTTCTCCCTCTAGCCCCTTTACAACTCTCGCCATCCACAACTCCACCTCATCCTGGTCATATGTATTCGACAAGGACAGCATTGGGGTTGAGTGTTCTACTTTTTCAAATCCATCGACAGGGTTGCCACCAGGTCGATTTGTGGGTGACAATTGATCTTCGAATTCTGGATGTTCTACCTCAAGCTTCTCAAGCTCTTTAAGCATCACATCGAACTCTTTGTCAGAAACAATGGGTGAAGCCAAATTGTAATAACGGTGATTGTGGTCGTGCAATTCAGCCCTTAACTCAAAGATCTTTAATTCAATATTTTTAGATGTTGATTTAGACATTTTTCAATGCGATTATATGTCTGTTTTTTCCTTGCATATCTTGAATAACCTCAACATCAGAGAACCCCTGAGATGTCCCAATCAAATCACTCACCGATTGTGTGAAATCTTCATGGCACTCTAGAGCCATAAGACCTCCGGGCTTCAAAACCTCACAGCGACAGTGATCAATGATTGCTTTGTAAAACACCAGTGGCTGCGAATCAGAAACGAACAGTGCCAAAGACGGCTCATGCTCCAGCACCCTTGAAGTCATTGACTCTTTTTCTAGAGAAGGAATATACGGCGGGTTGGACACGACCAAATCAAACGACTGCCCCACAAAAGGTACCTGAGAAAGTATATCTGAACACTCAAAGGCCACAGTAAGACTGTGAGAATCTGCATTTTTCTGAGCGACTTCCAATGCCTCTTCTGACAAATCAGTTGCACAAACATCAGCCTCACGCATCCTGTTTTTCAAAGCCAAAGCAATACAACCTGACCCCGTTCCGATGTCTAGGATCTTCCCGACAGACCCCTTTCTTAATCTCTCTGTGATTGCAAAGACAATTTCTTCAGTTTCTGGCCTGGGAATTAAAACATGTGAATTTACGTAGAGGTCTAACCCATCAAAATGAGCACTTTTCAAAACATACTGCACAGGCTT
>MDTF01009664.1_pt1 | contig 28533 bp, 24 predicted proteins | sample 811191 | NCBI WGS metagenome assembly MDTF01 (sample SAMN05326649, study PRJNA326480) | marine metagenome | isolation source: seawater | place: Southern Ocean | collected 2011 | reverse complement strand
CCATCTACTTTTTCAAATATTATTTCAAAAATTCAGGAACGGGGTTATGTAGAGAAAAAAGATGTACCTGGAAAGAAAATAAAGAATAATTCATTCCTTTTAAAAAATGGTAAAATAACGAAGGAGTTTAAGGAAACCGAATTTGGAATAGAAAGAAACAAATTGGTATTACAGGATACGGGAAAGATAGTGATTGAATTTTTGATCAATCATTTCGACCCATTATTTGTCTATAATTATACAAAAAATATGGAAGATAATTTAGATGATATAGCTAATGGGAAAAAAAAATTAAAGGAAGTATGTAGGGAATGTTATGATGAAATAAATATCTTAACAAATAAAATCAATAAAAGTGATAAAGAAGAATATAGAATAGATGACGAGCATTTATATATGATTGGTAAATACGGACCTGTTATCAAAAAAACGGTGAACGATGTTATAACATTTATATCTGTAAAAAAGGAGATAGATGTACAAAAAATCAAAAACGGAGAATATAAGTTGGAAGAAATTATTGATGTATCTACTAATTTTGAAATTTTAGGAAAACATAAAAATAGTGATGTTATACTAAAAAAGGGTAAATTTGGTAGATATATAGAATATAAGGCCAAAAATTATTCCATTCGACATATAAAAAAAAAGAATTTGGAATTAGATGATATTTTAGGAGTATTAAATACCAATAAAACATCGAATGTTTTATTGGAAATAAATAAAGGAATGTCAATTAGGAAGGGAAATTATGGTGAGTATATTTATTATAAAACTGAAAAAATGAAAAAACCGAAATTTTTAAATTTAAAAAAGAAACAGTGGCGAGAGATACCTAAGGATGAATTGTACGACTGGATCAAGAACGAATATAATATATAAGTATATATATTAACATGAATGGTGCTAAAGAAATAACATCTTCGAAAGATACAGAAAAAAGATTGGAATTAATGCTTATGATACCTAGTGGGTTGATGATTACGGGTTGTATATCAATTGCTATGTCTATTGTATTAGATATATTTGATATGGAAGTAGTTGGATATTTTTTAATGGGTATTTCTGTACTTATATCTTTTTTAATATTATTGGGGAATAAGATGCTTATAGATAAAAACGCTCAAAGTGATATGTCAAGAGGTAATACTTCAAATATATTTTGGAGACTTATGGATTTTCTGAAATTGAGAGTTCCGGCGTTCTTATTATTTGGACAGTTTATTTCTATTGGTACAATTTTAATTATTATCAGGGATTGGATAATAAGTAACGAGCATCCTGCTATTTATGTAAAAATTAAAAGATTCATAAATCTGGGATTGTTTATACAATTCATAATCTTTAAAACATATTATTCCACAAGTTTGAAAGAAACACAATCATTTAATTTTAATAGTGCTGCATTTTCGATTATTTCGCTTATTACGTTTTCACTTATTTTATATTTATATGTAATTGTGAAATTTCTTACTGTCGATGGTTAATTAAAAAACGAAATGTTAAACCGAATTTTTTATTTTGTACCCATATTCCTGATATTTTTAATATTAGGTTGATTTTTTTATATTTACCGTATTCTATATTTTTTTCGGTAAATATTTTTATAAACCCTTGTTTTAATTGGTCTTCTATTATATTTTCAGGGGTTGCCTCAATATGATCATTAAATTTTGATAAAATGTTATTTTCTATTTTTAAAATTTTACTAATTATATCATTGTTAATTATTTTATCAAATAAACATTTTATTTTGTTAAAGTATTTTTGGATGGAAATGTTATAAATATCATATTCCAGGAATATACCATTCATAGTTAAATCAGGACAAGAATAATATATCCTATAAAAATCACTGGAAGGAAGTATTGTATTTTTTTGTTTTTCGGATAAAAATATATTATTATTATCAAAATTTTTTATTATTAAAAACATATAATATATGTTTGGTTTTTATATTTAAATCATAATTGCATGTTTAAAAAATACAATGTTATTATAGCATCCATTTTTAAATCATCACTTCCTTCATGTTTTTTTAACATTTCTTCAAATTCAATTAAACTTTTAATATAAGACTCCTTTTTTACTTTTAAATATGTTTCCCATAATTTTCCTACATTTGGCATTTTGATTTTTAATAGTCTTAGTTTATTTTCTATATCTTCATCATACTCGTTCATTATTATATTCCTGTTTATAATCTTTAAGTTTAAAAACATTTAAACTTTTATTTCATCTATATAACTAATGAAAATAAAATATTTCGAAACAACCTTTGACGAATATGTTAATAAAAAAAATAGCTTACATCCATATATTGATGAACAATTACAATTATTAGAAAACAATACTAATATTATTTTTTCTGGTCCAAAAGGTATTGGTAAATATACCCAAGCTTTGAAATATATAAAAAAATACAGTGATACTGAATTAAAATACGAAAGGAAAATTAATATTGTGAATAATAAAAAGGAGTATATTTTTAAGATCAGTGACATTCATTTTGAAATAGATATGGAAATTTTGGGATGTAATGCTCGAATTTTATGGAATACTATTTATTACCAGATAGTTGACATTATTTCTTCAAGAGAAAATAAGAAAGGAATTATCTTGTGTAAAAATTTCCACCATGTGCACCCAGAATTATTGGATATTTTTTATAGTTATATGCAAACACTTTATCATAAGAATATTGATATTAAATATGTTTTTATTACAGAACATGTAAGCTTTTTGCCTCATAATATATTAAATAGATGTATAGTAGTTCCTTTAAAAAGACCTACAAAATCCTTATACAATAAATGTTTGAAGTATAAACTCACGAAAAAGGATAATATTAAGGATATCGTAAATATTAAATTGTTTAAAACGAATAATTTTGAAATTAACTCTGTATTTCATAATATTTGTGATAAAATTATCAAAGACATAACAAACTATGAAGAGTTGCAGTTTCTTTTATTCAGGGATCATATTTACGATATGTTTATTTATCAACTAAATATCAACGAGTGTTTATGGTATATCATTACACATTTTATAAACAAACAAAAAATTAATGATGATACGTTGAGGGAGATTTTATTGTCTCTGTACACTTTTTTCAAATACTTTAATAATAATTATAGACCAATTTATCATGTTGAAAAAATTCTCTTTAATATTTGTAGACAAATTCATTGTTTTTAAAGAATAATAAGAATAAGAATAATAAAGAATACTAAATCTATATTATTATTATGTATAAAACAACAATTATTACAATAACATTGAACGACACAATAAATGAAATAGTAAATAGAACCATAAATGGAACCGTAAATGGAACTGTAAATGGAACCGTAAATGGAGCCAGAACAGGAAAAGAAAACAGTGTTATGGGTATTTATCTTTTTTTTATATTTATCATTTGGTTTTTATATGCTGTGAAAAATAGAAAACAAGGTAAAAAACATAATTTTATTGTTGTAGAAAAAGGTGATAAAGACAATCATGCTCTGGATACTGTTATTGGTCTTGAATCGGTTAAAGAAGAAATAAGATATTATATGGATTTTATTAATAATAAAGAAAAGTATATTAAATGGGATGTAAAATTACCCAAAGGTATTTTATTAGCTGGACCTCCTGGAACTGGTAAAACTTTATTAGTTAAAACAATATCGAAAGAATTGGATATTCCTTTGATAACAACGAGCGGCTCAGAGTTTATTGAAAAATGGGTGGGTGTCGGTGCTAAAAGGGTAAGGGATTTGTTTGCAAAAGCGAAAGAAAAAGATAAGTGTATTATATTTATTGATGAAATCGATGCTGTTGGTAAACAAAGAGGGTTGGGACATAATTCAGAAAGAGATTCAACTGTAAATCAATTGTTGGTGGAAATGGATGGATTTGACGAAACAAGTAATATTATTGTATTTGCCGCAACAAATCTAGTTAAAACGCTAGATACAGCATTAACCAGATCAGGTAGGTTTGATAAAAAGGTGTACTTTGACTTACCCAATATTGACGAGAGAGAACAAATGCATAAATTATACTTTAAAAATATGAAATTATCCAAAACCAATTCTTATAAAACATTAGCAGAAAGAACAGCGGGTCTTTCAGGTGCAGATATAGCAAATATTGCGAATCAATCAAAAATAAATGCTATACAAAATAACAATAAAGTAAATACGATTGCCGAATTAGATATACAAACTGCGATTGACGAAGTTATGATTGGGCGAGAAAAAAGAGAAAGAATTCTTTGTATAGACGATAGACAAAGAGTTTCTTATCACGAAGCTGGTCATTGTATTATGGGTTACATTTTGAAACACGTAGATCAACCTATTAAGGTTAGTATTATCCCAAGAGGGGAAGCCGCTTTAGGATTTAGTCAACAAAAACCAAGTCTTAAACTTTTAATGGTTGAAGAAGATATATTGTGTAGAATATCTGTTTTATTGGGAGGTAGATGTGCTGAAAAAATTATGTATAATAATGTTTCCACCGGTGCTGGTGATGATATTGAAAAAATTTCGGTTTTAATTCATAATTATACAATGCGTTGGGGGATGAATAAATCTTTAGGTCCACTTAACCCAACTGTTATGGGGCAGATCAAAATTCCACAAGATGTTATGACAAAATGCAAGAACATCATCGATAGCATAGAACAACAGACAATGGAAATTTTAACAGAAAATAAAAAATATATAACTGAGATTGGTATGTCTTTGCTTAAAAATGAAACAATACTTTATGAAAAAATTAAAACAATCATACCCGCAAATTTGGAAAACACAAAGGAAATTAAATTATAACCATATGTTAATGAGAAGAAAGTTGAAAAAACCAAAAAAAAAAACCAAAAAAAAGAACTAAGATAAAAAGAACTAAGAAAAAAAGAACTAAGAAAAAGAAAATAACTAAGAAAAAAACTAAGAAAAACAATGCAAAAGGACATACTCCTTTAGCTATTAGAACAATGTACAAGAAAACAAGAAAGAAAGCTTTAAATAAAAGCAGAATCGTTCTAACGCCTTCGCCAAAAAGTATAAAAGAAATGAAAGTAATTCTAAGACATTCACCATCAATATTGCGTACAAAAAAAAGATATCATATAAAATCTAAAAAAAGAAAACCATCTAAATTACGATTTAATTCAACAGCACAAACATTAGCTGAAATCAAAGAAAGTAAAAAAATTTCACCATATATAGTATCAAAAAGCGGGCATTGGGATGATTGGGACCATTTAAAACAATTGAGCGTAAAACCTATTCCAAAAAAACAAACATCTATAAGGGTTAAAATAAAAAAATCATCAAATAAGTTACAAAAAGGGAGTCGATGGTCCAAGAGTAAAAGTCGAATAAAATCTTTTAAAAAAGCAATCAAAAATAAATTCAAAAGATCAACCAAATGAGAAGTTCTTAACAATTAATATTTAAAGTTTAGTTTGAATATTAATTTATGAATTATGAAAAATCAATTCAATCTTTAGATTTAAAAGAACCTATCGATAAGACAACAATTAAAAAAGCATATTACAAAATGGCAATTAAATACCATCCTGACAAATGCAAAACAAATTCGACAAAATTTATTGAAATTACCGAAGCCTATGAATTTTTAAAAAAACATTTTGACACTGTTGACGACGATGACGCTACAGACTATATTTCATTATTGAAAAAATGCGTAAACATGGTATCACCGACCACCAATTGGTCAAATTTATTTATGGACTCCACATTTAAAAACATAATATGCGATTGTCAAAATATTTCCTTAAAGATTTTTAAAGGTCTAGATAAACAAAAATCAATAGAAGTTTATTCTTTCTTAAGTACGTATAATGAAATGTTTCACATAAGTGAATCAATGCTTGTGAAAATGAAAGAAATATTAAAGGAAAAAAGAAAAAATGACAATTTAGTTGTTCTACAACCTTCGTTAAATGATTTGTTTGAAGAAAAAGTATATATATTAAATATTTGCGATAGAACCTTTTATATACCTTTATGGTCACATGAATTGTGTTACGATATATCGGGTCACGACTTAATTATACAATGTGACCCTATTTTACCAGAAAATATAACAATAGACGATCATAATAATATTTTTGTAAATGTAAAGAAAGAAATTAAAAATCTTCTCAAAGAAGATGTGATCTTTAATTTAGGGTCACACGAGTTTAAAATTAATTCAAATGAATTGTTAATTAAACCCAAACAAACATTCACTTTATACAATAAAGGTATCCCGAATTTTAATCAGGAAAATATTTACAATGTTATAAAATCAAACATTTATGTTAATATTTATCTAAGTTGAATATAGTATGAAAAAAACAAAAAATAATAGGAAAAAAAATAATAGGAAAAAAAATAATAGGAAGAAAAATAATAGGAATAAAATCAAAAGAACTAAAAAAATCAAAAGAACTAAAAAAATCAAAAGTACTAAAAAAAACAAAAGTACTAAAAAAAACAAAAGTACTAAAAAAAAGGCACCTCACGCATGTATTAAATTCTTCACAGGGAGACATAACGTAACTAATAAAAAAGCACAAAAAATGTGCAAAATCCTATTTGGATAAATTGAAATATATTTATAACTTTATATTTAATAAAAATGGGCATACTATGTTCAAAAATAAAATGTTATATTGATTATAATTCTGAAGAAAATACACGAACATGTTATAAATGTGGTGATAGATATATAGTATCGTCGGGAGGGAGTTCTTTAAGAACTTCGTGTAGATATCATTTATATGACGGTAAAAATTGTCTATATTGTTATAAAAATTTGGATGATATTACTTGTACAAATTGTTACCACTGCTATTATAAAAAATAATTTCTTATACAAGTATATATGTCAAATAAAAAAGGATCTTTTTTTAACCCAGGAGGCAAAAAAAATGTTGTAAAGTCAACATTACCTTCGTCAAAGGTAAATTCCATGTATAATCCTACTTTTCACCCGAAAGTATCCAAAAATACAATTAATACATATACACAAAATATAACATCTGTAAAAACAACCAGATATTACAAAACAGGTAAACCTAGAAAACCAAATGTTGGTTCTATGGATAGAATCAACAAAATAAAAGCACAAGCTATGAAATAGTCATTTTCATTATATTAAAGACATTACTCAATTAATATATAATGACCGATATTTGTGCTATTTGCCACGAAGATTTATCAAATAATCTATATAACTTACCCGAATGCACACACACTTATCATGTTAATTGTATTATGCACTGGTTTAGAACTAATCACAATACTTGTCCTCTTTGTCAAAACCATGGTATTAATTATACACAAGCTTATACACTTGGTCTCTCGCAAAATTATTCTGAGAGAACATTGTGGAAAGATTATTATAAAAAAGCTTGTCACCACGCCAGAAAAAAGGGTGCTGATAAGGAAATTGTAAGGAGAGTTAAGGCTATTAAAAAAACGGAGGAAGGTTATAAAAAGGGTAGAAAGACGTTCCAAGAATGGAAAAAAGCAGCACCAACGGCTTTAACCAATGGAGCCGTTAATAAAGAACATATAAAGCGTCGACGTGCTAAATGGAAACACAATCGTCTTTTATTCAGGAAAAAATCTGCGACAGGTTATCTCTTTTTTCATAAATTTATGAAAAACAAAATAATAATAGCCGAAAAGGTTCAACTAACATAAAGTACCGATAAATTTGAAATATAATTATAAAAATGCTAATAGTTGGTTTAAATGGTGGAATAAATACACACTGTTTATAAAAAAGTATGTAAACCATATAATGGACGCACAAAACGTGTTACAGCACCAACCATCTTCACATCATCCCATTCAGAATCATACGTATAACTTTTAGAAACCTCCGTTACAATTACTTCATTACCCTCTGGTGTTTTATAAATACAAGCACAATGTTTAAATTTGTTGTCTGACCAACCGTGTCTACTCCTCCTCTGCTTTTGAGAATACCAACCAATATCAGCTTCACTATTCTCTAACCAAAATTTTAACTTTTTAATTTCGCGAATTCCAGACATTATTTTACTTAATTATTTAATAAGTAAAATAAGGATCAATTTTATAAAATGATGCATACACTTGGACAAAAAATATTAATTTATTAAATATATAATTAAAGCTATATTATTCATCATATTTATAATGGAAAATTGCAAGACTAAAGAATCACTTATTAATTATTATGAACAAAATTATGAATCTAAATTTTATAGAGGATGGGTTGAACTTTCATTAAAGAAACTTACTGGATTTACAAAAGGTAATTTAAATTCTACACAAATTAAAACTTTTAATGATTTACTACTTAATCAAGATTTTAATAAAGAACACTTTATAAGTGCTCTCAATCTTTTGACTTATCAACAAATTTCATACGTTGGTTGGTGATTTAATTGTAAAATTTTTGTTTTTTTTATAGTTTCATTGAATATAGCATGAAAAGTATTTTTTTTGGTGGTGGTAGTTGGTCTTCCGCATTTTATATAGGTATTATTAAGAATCTAGAAGAAAAATACGGAGATAATTTACATGAAAAATTCACATTTAGTGGTGTTTCTGCCGGTGCCATATTTGCCATATTATGTTCTTTAGGTTATAATTCAAAACAAATCAAAAAATTGTATAAAGAATTAGCACAAAGTGCTATTAAAAAGGGGGTATTTTTTGGAAAAATGAGTGAATATCATGATAAATTATTGGATATAGTACTTACAGACGGTGTGTATAAAACATTAGAAAAACGAAAATGTAAAATCGGGGTATCAAGATTTTTTCATAAATATATAGAATATGAAAAATGGGAAAATAATAATCATTTAAGAAAATCATTACACGCAAGTTTTAGAATACCTTTTTATTGTCGATATCAAAAAGAATTGGATAATTGTATTTCATATGACGGTGGTATTGCGATAAAAAATTTAAACAGTTATGATATTATAATAGGCAAAGGTGGTTTTTATGATATTAATATGACACCAACAATTAATGAAATTATATTTCCACCAGATAATTTTAATTTAGAGTTCCAAATTTTGGAAGGATATAGAAAGGCAAAAGTATTTAATTTCGAAAATGTAAAAAAAGAAAAAAGAATATATTTTAATAATTTTAATAAATTTAATTATATTTTTTACTTGATTTTAATCATAGAATATATATCTTTTTTTCTTAAAGATTTATTGGGTTTTAATAAATCCAAAGTATAATGTTCTAAGTGATCTGCTCCAAATTCATTAAAAACTACCGTTTCGTTTAAATAAAAAATTTTTTCATATTACCTTTTTTTCTAAAAAGGTAATAACAGTTTTTTTTTCTTACCTTTTTTCTAAAAAGGTATTCTAAAAAGGTATTAGATATACATCCCCAAAGGTGGACCATTTGAATCCACCTTTTTGATCAGTTTTTTAACAACGTCAATATCAACTTTAAAAGGAAATTTTACTGATATGGATTTTTTCTTTTCAAATAGTTCTGTATCTGGTTTCATCAATCGAAATAGATTGAGTTTTGTATAAATAATTTCAATACATCTTTTTAAATTTCGCACACCCTTTTCTTTATCTGTTAAATTATCAATCATATAATGTAGCGTTTCTTCTGGAATAATGATTTGACCCTCCTTAAAATTCACATTTTTCAAAATTTTTGGAATTAAATAATCTAATGCTATTTTTGTTTTTTCCTTTTTATCATAACCGTTTGTAGTTATTCTATACATTCTATCCTTCAAAATTGGATTAACTTTACTTTCATCATTATAACTAAATATAAACAAACACTTACTTAAGTCAAAATCAATACTTGAAAAATATTTGTCATGGAATTTATCATTCTGCGAAGTATCTGTTAAATGTGTTAAAATGCCCGTAATTTCCTCACCCTTTGGTGTTGAGCTGATCTTATCCAACTCGTCAAAATAAATTACAGGATTCATACATTTACTTTGAATTAATATATCAACAACTTTACCCCAACTACTACCTTCATATGTATATGAATGTCCCTCTAAAAACGAACTATCTGTCGCACCTCCCAATGCTAAAAATTCACATGGTCTTTGTAATATTTTACTAATACCTTCTTTTACTAAAGTCGTCTTACCTGTACCAGGTGGACCCACAATAGCTATAGCAGAACCTACACTATTGGGGTTGGAAATCCATTGACCCACCATCTGCATAATTTGCATTTTAGCATCATCCAGACCATATACAGCCTCATCTAACGTTTTCTTTGCGGATTCCATAAAATCACTACAAACATCAATACCATCATCAATTGTTAAAGACAAATTTTTGTTTTTATTAAAAGGAATCCTCATAAATGTATCAACCCACTGTTTAATCTTATAATATTCCCCTGATGTTGGATCCATATTATTTAACATGTTAATTTTTTTTAACGCATCACTTTTAAATGGGATTGGGATATCACTTTCAATAAGAGAGAGTCGATAAGGTTTTTCAATATTTGAATACTCGTTGATTTTCTTAAGCCTTTCCAAGATATTAGTTTGTTGTTCAATATCTATTTTTTTGAAATGCGTTACATCGTTCGAAACAGATTTTTCCCGTAATAGTTTTTTAAAATTAACCGAATTTGTGATTTTCAATTTCTTTTCTTTCTGTATTTTTTTCTTTTTCATTTCTTTTTCACACACACTGGTCAAATCCTTGATTTTTTTAACCATAGCCTTATTTCCCTTATTTTTCTTTAAATTTATTAATTTTTTCAATTCATTTAAAGTCTCTAAATAACCATCTTCTTCTATTTGTTCCTTTATATATTTAATATTGACTTTTTTCCATTTTCTTTTATCCAAATTTTTATCATTCAAAAGAACATCGTAACTATGACTTTTATTATAAACTCTTACAATTTTACCTTTATAAGATTCTTCCCATTCTTCCAATTTTACAATCACCTTTGTATTTTTTTTTAATTTAGTTACAACTTCTTCATATGAATCATCATATAAATCTTCGTCTGTGAATTCATTATCTTGTACTGTAAATACAATATTGAATTTCATATTTTTTTGATCCAAAAAAACTTCCTCACCATCATCGTTTTCATAAAGTAGTCCTTCCGTATCAATCTCTTCATCAACCTCTTCATCAACCTCTTCAGCAACCTTCTTAGATGGTTCTTTTTTTTCATTGCTTTTGCTTTTGCTTTTGCTTTTGCTTTTGCTCTCGCTCTTGCTCTTGCTCTTGCTCTCGCTTTTGCTCTTGATTTTGCTCTTGCTTTTGCTTTTGCTTTCACATTCATTTTTGTTTTTATTTAACATTTTTTTAATAGTTTCCAACTGGTTTACTTTTTCGTCTTGGTTTTTTGATGGAAATATTTTTTGCAAAAATTTTTGAAATTCTAAAGGATTGTCGTCCTCTACCATGGTTGGATCCCAATCACTATCACTATCACTGGATACATCGCTCTCACTGTTAATTTTATAATTTTGATTAGGTTGCTTTCTTAAATTATATTTTTTTGGTGTTCGATTGTCTTTATCTTTAGTCATTTTATTAGTTGTCTATATTTTAATATAAATAAGTCAATCAATTTTTATAACACTAATACTTTTTATATAATATAAAATTGATTGAAAAACAATCTAAATATAATTATATAATTATAAAGAGTTATGTCAACAAAAAATGAAAAAAAAGCAATGGACGCATCTAAAATTATAGGTATACAATTTAGTATTTTATCACCAGAAGAAATTAGGAATTCATCAGTTGCTGAAATTACCAGCAGGGATACTTATATTAATAATAAACCTGTTTTGGGAGGACTATTTGATCCTCGAATGGGTGTATTAGAACCGGGTCTATTATGTCCTACTGACGGATTGAATTATATCGATACACCCGGTTATTTTGGACATATTGAATTAGCCAGACCTGTATATTATATACAATTCCTCAATACTATGTTAAAAATCCTAAGATGTGTTTGTTTTAAATGTAGTAAATTATTAATAAACAAAGAAAAGCATTTGGAATTAAATAATTTAGACAATAAGAAAAAATGGGATCAGGTATTTTCTTTAGCGAATAAATGCCAAAGATGTGGTGAGGAAACATTAAACGGATGTGGTACAAAACAACCAAAGAAAATATACAAGGATGGTTTAGCAACAATCTTTGCTGAATGGGATAATAAAGACAATATTAAGGACGAACAGGGTGAAATCAAAGATAAAATTATCATGAAATTAACACCAGAAATGGTTCTGAAAATATTTAGGAGAATATCCAACGAAGATATCACTTTTATGGGATTTAGTCCTACATGGTCTAGACCAGAATGGATGGTCTGTCAAGTTTTAGCTATTCCTCCTCCAGCTGTAAGACCTTCTGTAAAAATGGATTCGCATCAAAGGAGTGAAGATGATATTTCACATATCATCGTAAATATTATCAAAGCGAATAAAATGTTACAAACGAAGATACAAACAAACGCAAAATCATCAGTTATTGAAGATTGGACCTGTGTTTTACAATATTACATAGCAACGATGATCGATAATAAAATCCCTGGATGTGCACCTGTATCGCAAAGATCTGGTCGGGCTTTAAAATCGATAAAAGAGAGATTGGTTGGTAAACAAGGACGAGTGAGAGGTAATTTGATGGGTAAACGTGTTGATTATTCAGCAAGATCGGTTATTTCACCCGATGCGAACATATCTATTAGAGAGCTAGGGGTACCGATTAAAATAGCCATGAACATTACATTTCCAACAACAGTGAATTCCAGAAACATTAAATTTTTAACTAAATTAATGTTGAATGGTCCAGAAACGTATCCAGGTGCTAATATTTTGGAAAAGAAAGAAGGAGATTCTATTTCATTGAAACATGGTCCTCGTAATTCTATTACTCTTAATGAAGGTGATATTCTCCACAGACATATGTTAGATGGTGATCCTGTTTTATTTAATCGTCAACCTACCTTACACAGAATGAGTATGATGTGTCATACCGCAAAAGTTATGAAAGTTGGTAAGACGTTCCGCATGAATGTTGGTGACACAAATCCTTATAATGCTGACTTTGATGGTGATGAGATGAATTTACATGGTCCACGAGATGAAGAGAGTAGAAGTGAATTACTGAATTTAGCAGCAGTACCACACCAAATTATTTCCCCCGCAAATAATTCATCAATCGTCGGTATTTTTCAAGATTCTTTATTGGGATGCTATAGACTTACCAGAAAAGATATCAAATTTGATCCAAGAACAGCGATGAATCTTCTTATGTTATATGATAAATTGGATCCATTGTTGTTTAAAAATAATAAAAAAGAATACACCAATTTTGATCTATTAGGTCAAATTTTACCACCAATGTCTTGTAAGTTTAATAATTCCGCTTTTGATAGCGTAGAAGATAAACATACCTCCAATAATGTTATTGAAGTAGTTAAAGGTAAATACATTAGAGGACAAATGGATAAAGGTGTATTGGGTGCTACCTCTAAGGGATTTATACAACGCATATACAATGATTACTCGCATGTTGAGGCAACAGACTTTATTGATAATATTCAAAATTTGGTTACAGAATATTTAAAAATTAGTTCATATAGTGTAGGTATTAGTGATTTAATTGGTGATTCTATAACAAATGAAAAGATTGCCGAAGTTATTACTAAAAAGAAAAAAGAAGTTCAAGATCTAATCCACCAGGTACATTTGGGATTGTTTAAAAACAATACAGGTAAACCAAATAATATTGAATTTGAAACCAGAATCAATTCCCTTTTAAATAAGGCTCAAGAAACTGCTGGTAAAATTGGAAGAAACAGTTTATCCGTCGACAATAGATTTGTTATTATGGTGAACGCTGGTAGTAAAGGTAGTAACATTAATATCTCTCAAATGATTACATGTTTAGCCCAACAAAATGTGGATGGTAAAAGAATTCCTTACGGGTTTGACAGCAGAACATTGCCACATTTTTCAAAATATGATGATTCCACAGAAGCTAGAGGATTTGTTGAAAGTTCTTTTATACAAGGTTTGACACCTGTTGAACTATATTTCCATGCTATGGGTGGTAGAACTGGTTTAATTGATACTGCTGTTAAGACTTCTCAAACAGGATATATCCAAAGGAGATTAATTAAAGGAATGGAAGATTTGAAAGTTCATTATGATATGACAGTAAGAAATAACAAGGGTAAAATTATACAATTTCAATATGGTGATGATAATGTGAATCCCACAAAATGTGAAAAAAATAATTTACCTTTGGTTACATTCAGTTATGATGATATTTTTGCACATTTTCAAATTCCAAAAGATATCAAAAAAAATGGAAACACCAACTTCACTAAAAAAACGATTAGTAAAATGAAAAAAGAAAACGATGATCTTGTATTATACACAAAACAGATCATTCATAATTTTATAGAATGGAGAGATTTCGCCATAGAAAATGTTTTCAAATTTGAGAATAACATGAGCATAACTTTACCTATCCATTTTAAAAGAATTATAAACAACGTTGAAAAATCTTTAAATATAAATAAAAATTCATTTGTCGACATCACTCCATTAGAAACTTATAAATACATTGATTCTTATTGGGAACAACTGGAAAAAATATCGATTATAGCACCAACCAAACTATTTAAAATTTGTTTCTACTTTTATATGTCTCCAAAGGAACTTTTGACTATCCGACATTTTAACAAAAACGCGGTTATTCTTGTCTTAGAAAATATTAAGAAAACATTTTATAAATCTATTGTTCATCCTGGAGATATGGTTGGTATAATTGCTGCTCAAAGTATTGGAGAACCAACTACACAACTTACATTAAATACTTTTCATTTTGCTGGGGTAGCTTCCAAATCTAATGTAACCCGTGGATTACCTAGGGTTGAAGAAATCCTCTCACTCAGTCAAAATACTAAAAAACCATCGACAACGATATATTTAAATACGGACGAGGAGACAAATGTGGAGAAAGCGCAAGAGTTGAAACATACGTTGGAATACACCTGTTTGAGAGATATTGCCGATTCTGTTAGTATCTGTTTTGATCCAGATAACTTGTCGACATTAATCATTGAAGATGATCCTATAATAAAACAATATAATGAATTCCAGAATTTATTGAGTGAATGTAATGGTGGTAGTTTAGGGGAAGACGATGAAGTATTTTCAAAATGGATTATTAGATTTGAATTTAATAGAGAACAACTTTTAGAAAGAAATATCTCTATGGACGATGTTCATTTTGCTATAAAAAATAGTTACAAGGATAGCACTCAGTGTATTTATTCGGATTTAAATAATAAAAAATTAATTTTTAGAATAAGAGTTACTGAGGCAAAATTAAACAGTTCCAAAAAACAATCATTGGACCAATCAGACCAAATATATCTATTGAAAAACATACAAGAAAACATGCTTAATAATATTATCATTCGCGGAATTAAAAACATTCCCAAAATTATTATTAGAAAAATCACAAACCATTTGAAACTTCAAGGGACAGATTATGTACCTGAAGATATTTGGGTTTTGGATACAGTTGGATCAAATTTGTTAGATATTTTGTCATTAGATAATATTGACGTAAATAGAACTGTTTCAAATGATATTCAAGAAACATATAGAGTTTTAGGTATTGAAGCGGCTAGACAATGTATTTGTAACGAAATTGGTGAAAGTTTTGATGCTTATATCAACTACCATCACATATCAATGTTGTGTGATAGAATAGCCGCAACAAAAAAAATGGTTTCCATATTTAGACATGGTATTAATAATGACAATATTGGACCTATTGCCAAAGCTAGTTTTGAAGAAACACCTGAAATGTTTTTAAGAGCGGCCAAACATGCCGAACTGGATATTATGACAGGAGTTTCCGCCAATATTATGTGCGGACAAGAAGGATCCTTTGGTACAAGTTCATTTGATATCATGTTAGATATCAATAAAATGTCCGAATTAAGTTCCAAGCAAATGGCTAAGAAAACAGACATCGACGACATGTTAGAAGAATTAGATAATAAAACAGATTATTGTTCCACTAATAATATTGGATTGGATGATAATACCGAAGATATTGGACCGAAAAATACAGGAGATCTTGACGACGATTACGACATGGGGTTTTAAATATTACACAATTTGAACATTTCAATAAAATTGATTTCGATAAATTGATTAAATATATAATAAAATTATATATTTAAAAAAAATGGAACAATTCTCTTCTTTATCAAAGAAGTTAACAAAAAATTTGGGAAAAGATGAAAAAAAAAAAAATGGAATTTTCTTCACACCAAAAAGTATTGTTAGCGATATGATAAAAGTGTGTAAAAAACATAATAAAAATATAAAAAGGATTTTAGAACCTTCGTGTGGGTCGTGTCAAGTTATAAACGAACTGGATAACGAATATGAAAATATAGAAATAGATGGTATTGAATATAACGATACGATATTTAATGAAATAAAAGTTTTAAAATATAAAAATAATATTAACCTGATAAACGCTGATTACTTAAATTTCACTCCAACGGAAAAATATGATTTAATTATCGGTAATCCGCCCTATTTTGTGATGTCAAAGAAAGTTGTGGATAAATCGTATCATAAATATTTTAATGGTAGACCCAATATATTTATTTTATTTATGGTAAAGGCTATGAGCGAGTTGAAACCTAATGGTATTTTGTCGTTCGTATTACCAAAGAATTTCTTGAATTGTAACTATTATAATGAATTGAGGGTATATATACATGATAATTACAAAATTGTGAATATAAAAGATAACTCTGGTGTTAAATATATAGAAACGGGACAAGATACAATAATGTTTATTATTCAAAATGTGAAATTTATAAACAAAACGTACACATTAAAACTTTATGACAATACAATATTCAATACTATAGAAAATATTAAAGAGTTAAAGGAGTATTATAAAGATTCAACCTCTCTTAAGGTGTTGAAATTTGAAGTAAATGTTGGAAACGTTGTATGGAATCAAGTAAAAGATAAGTTAACATATGATAATACAAAAACAAGATTGGTGTATAGTAGCGATATAGTTGATAATAAATTAAGCATAAAACAGTATAGGAATCCAGCAAAAAAGAATTATATAAATAAAGATGGTAAAACGGATTTGTTGCTAGTAGTAAACAGAGGCTATGGTAAAGGTAAATATAAATTTAGTTATTGTTTAATAGATACAGATAAGGAATATTTGATAGAGAATCATTTAATTTGTATAAGAAGTTTGGAAAAAATGGAGAGAAATTTATTATTAGAAAAATACAAGTTAATAATAAATTCTTTAAAGAGCGATAAAACAAAAAAATTTATAGAACTATATTTTGGTAATAATGCTATAAATACAAAGGAATTGAGAGAGATGATACCTATTTATATTTAACTAATATTCCATCTGATATTAGCTATACCATTACCATTTCCCCAACGGAGTAACGCATTACCTTGAAATTTTTTATTTGGATTACTGGAAAGATTGTAATTTAATATGATTTTTGGATATTTGTGATTACCATCGTTTGTATTTATAGTAAGAGACAAATTTGATATTCTAGGAGTAATAGTTAAGAAGCAAATTCCAGGTTCGATTGTTGATGTTGTTTCATAATAGACATTCAACCAAAGATGTTTTTGAGAAAGACAGTTCCGCATTTTTAAGAGGACTTCTTGTTCAAATTGTTTTAATTTATCTGGGTTGTTTTCTTGAATATTCTTCCAAAATGATTTAATAGAATCTTTATAAAGTTTATCAATAATTGCGGAATTTTCTTTATTGGCTTTTCGAATTTCCTTGAGAGATCTACTGAAATCAGTAGTCGCAGAACCCATCGATGCGTCACATTTCATCCACTCATCATAAGTTGGTAGGTCTGGAAGTATAGGAAATAAAAGTTTGAGGTCAGGCATGACAAGATAATACCATACTTTACAATATTCAATAGATAAATCAAATGATTTATTCGTACCATTTAACAGTTGTGGTGTTAAACTCCACGGTTGTTCAGCGTCGTTTATTTTAGTTTTGATAGCTTTGTGTTCAATATTTATAGTAGTTCCATCTTTCATCAATATTGTTATATCATAATGTAATTTGCTACCACCCGCGACTATAAATTTTTCTATTAATAGAATATCAATTCCTGTGGAAGCAAATAAGTTTGTAAGATATGTATCCTGATTATAAAGTTTATTGTTCCAGTCATTTACAATCCAAGGAAGGCGTTTTTTTTCAGTATTACCGTTGGTTTTACGTGACATGTTTTGAGAATAATAATCTTATATTCAATGTATTATGTTTCAATTTTTTATATTAGCCCCCTTTTTGTTTATGAGAATACCGATTAAAAAGAGTTGTTATTCTCTAACCAATATTAGAGCGAGGTTTGTACTTGTGAATTATCGCATTGCGCTATTAGGGATAAAGCTCTATTCCTTTGTAGACACAGAATAATCTCTATTAGTGAAACAAGACACGACGCCACCATCAGTGGGTAATCACTTTTAAGGATACCATACACCGACCAACATATACCACCGATACATCGTAATATGATGGACCGAAGCTGTAGTGTTTGTGGTGTTTCTGAGAAAAGTTGGGGTAGTGACGCAGATGTTGAGAAGGTTGCCGCAACTATCCCAAGTATATTCATAATTTATTTAAGATTTTTAATTTATCTAACTTTTTTATTTAATAAAAAAGTTAGATCAATTTATATTTTTAAATAAAAGAGATATTTTTTTAATATTTGCTTATATTATGCAAAGTTTATTTTATAAAATCGCAATGAATGTAATAAATAGACATTATGATATAAAATACGTACCGTATTTCGCACAATTTAAAAACAATGGTTTTGAAGAATTTAAGTTGTGGAAAAACAATCAAACGAGACATTTAATTGTATTTAAAACTTTTTATATGAAGTTTGAAAACACTAAAAATAAAGATGAACAAAATATATTGGAAATATACATTAAATCAAAACGAATATATAATATATTATCAAGAATTGTTTATAAATATAAGTTGAAAAAGGCAATCATTTATGATAACAAAGAAGATCTTTTCTTTAATAAATTGTCATTATTACCAGCAATGCAAAAAATTTTTATTTTTCAAAACAATACAATCTATAATTTCAGGCTTACGGATTTGATTAATATAATTAAAGAATCATTAACTAACTGTGATGGATTATTCCCGACACCCCAAGTTCCCAAAAACCCTTATACAAATATAGCGTTTAACAAGGTACATCTTATTAATATTTTTATGAAACTCAAGTATTCATATTTTAATTTACCAATAATATTGAGGCTCTTTTTTAAAACGCATTTTAACATTAGAAAGTTGAAATATTTACACTATCCTTTTTTAAAGGAAAACTCTCTAAACAAATTTCCGCAAAATTGTAATAATTTATTTTTTGAAATCACCGACATGATTGATGAACTTAGTGACCGTATACATTATATATATGATGATACATCACAAATTGGTTCAATGGATAAGCAAAACTTTATTAATGATTTTAAACCACTTTTGGTCAGTTGGTTAAAATCAAAATATTCCACAAATCCAAACATCAGGGGATACAATAAATCACACATCGTTGCTGATATTAAATTATTATTAAAAAAAAAAGAATATATATTTATTAAAAAACAGACTATATCATTGGATAATATGGATACTATAAGCAATCTAACCACTATTTTCCCAGATAATGTAACTACCTCTAACATTGTATTAACATATAATCAACGAAATGTACCTCCATTATTAAGACCCTTATTAAGACCTTTGGTTGTTGAAGAACGAGTCAATGTAGAAACCTATATAAACTCAACAGAGGTGGTCGATGTGTTTAGAACGAATGATGTAATTCCAAGAAGTCCTGTAAACCGACAAAATTTTAATTTATTCCCGAATATATTTTCAAGAAATAACATCGGTATGAACTTTAATAGAAGATAACATATCTTTTTTAAAAAAAGATAACAAAAATTTTCTTTGTTATCTTTTATCTTTTTTTATTTATTGTTTTTATTTGTTGTTTTTGTTTATTGTTTTTATTTGTTGTTTTTGTTTATTGTTTTTATTTGTTGTTTTTATTTGTTGTTTTTGTTTGTTTATAATTTCTTTTTATTTTTTAATTTTTTCTTCCTTTGTGCCGCAATTTTCGTATTAACACTAAATCTGTTAATATAATCATCTATTGTTTTTAATTGAATCTTAAATAATAATTCAGCCGCCGTATCTTTTATTTCGCTATGATCGATTTTTATTCCATCTTTATATGTTAAAATTCCAAATAGAGGTGATCTATGTAAGGACGTAATTGTTTTTACTCTCTTTAAAAAATAAGAAGCACCCGATGTTCGAATTCCATCTCCAAATACACAGGTTTTGGAAAATATAGAAGGTATTGTTTTTTTGGAACTGAATAAAACAATCGGTATTTCTAATTTTATAGATAATATAAAAATATCTAATGATGTTAACCAATAATTATCCATTGTGAAAACAAGGTTTAAATCGATACCATTTCTTAATTGCGAAGCTATTTCTCTTTTGAGTTGTTTAATAAAAATTTTTTTAATAATCTCTTCATAACCCGTTTTAAAATATTCATCATAAGCCTCAATTAATATATTTAATAATTCATTTTTGGTTATATTTTCCTTTTTAAAGTCTTTTACAATTTCTACGAAAGTTTCCCATAAACACTCATTGGTATCCCGAACACGTAAAAACCCAAAGTCGTTATTTTCTTTACCCCACGGACCTAATCCCAATTGTCTCCATTTTTGACCTACTTTCTCTTTTTTCCACGATTCATTCTCTTCATCGTCGCCCATAAAACAACTGTTTAAAATATCATGATCCTCTTTTTTAATGGAATATCTGTCTGAATATTTTATGGATTTATCTGCGTTTGAAGAATCGAATGTTCTTGTTGAATTTACAAACAATGATTTTTTCAAAGGTTTGATATCATTGAAATATTTATTTAATAGTAAATCTTCTAATAAAATTATCTCATCATCCTTTAAATTATAATGTATCTTACCGAAACTCAAAAATGTTTGTCGGTCAAAAAAGAAATCTCTAATTTTTTTGTATCTTAATATTTCATCAGCCACCTTGCTATAATAATATATATCGTTATCTGTACCATTAATCATATTTTTTAAAGGTAATAATAATCTACAATTATCCGTTTTACTTGAAAAAGAACAAACAAATTTTTTTTTTTTACATGAAATTGGGTCTAAACCAAAACACTTTATTATTTCATCAATATTTTCAATATCTATTTTAACAAAGTCGACCGAATCCTTAATTAAATCTTCTATTTTCTCCTTCAATAAATCTAATTTTGTATAATACTTTATTCTTTTATCTTCGATCAATGTTAATATTTCACGCTTTTTTTCCTTGTTTTCATTCAAATTTAAAATAATTCTCAAGGTGTTTCTAAAAACATTATAAAAATTACTTTCTAATTTAATTTCTTTTACTATTAGTTTCCTTTCGCTATCCATATCAGGTTTGTCCATCTTTTCATTTTCTATAAAATTTTTATAATATTTGGTATTTCCGTCAAATAATATTAATCCATCTTGTTCTTTTTCGTTTTTCCATTCTGGTGGCGGTGATATGTATGGTGTTGGTGCTGTTGGTATGAATTGATTTGTTAATGTAATTACACCAACTATTACGTTCTGATTCACAACTTTAAATTTAGGTTCACATGGTATTTTACTATTACTTAACTCATACAAAACCGTTAGATTTTCTATAGTACTTTTATATTCCTTTAGTACATTAACAGATTCAAGGGATACTGAAGGTAATAACACATTTATAGCAGATGGATAACTAGGAACATATGTACTAACTCCTTTGTATTTACATAATAAACCAACAACCTTCATTTTATTATTTATTATTTGTGATTCTATTTCTATTTCCAATTCATCAGCTTCTATTATTTTTTTTATTTCATACGAAGTGATGTTACTTTGAAAATGATGTTCCTGGTTGTATTTTATCGGCATACTCTTCAAGGGTTTACATCCTAATATCAGCTTTTCCTTTATTAATCGTATTATTTTAACTATTTCTGGTGCGTCTTGTATTAATTCTTGAAAATTTAATAAAAATAAAGTATCCTTCCCTCTGTCTCTAACTCGATATCTTATTATGGGTTCATAATATCCGTTTCTATAGTAAATTAATACAGTTGGTTTCGATATATCAAAAATTTCACTGGAATATAAATTTGTTGGGCATAATAATTCCATTTTATGTGTGATGTCATTTTCTGGGGAATGTAATATAACTAAATTCATTCCTGTATCAAAAAATCCTCCTTTTCTTGAATTAAAAGAAATGAAATCCCATAAATACTTATGTGTAATTTCATCGCTTGATTCTATGTGTTTTTTGAAATTCAAATACGCTCCTATTATTTTTTCATTTGTTTTGTCATCATAAGCCAATTCTTCTAATTTTGTACCGACAATTAATGACAAATCTACATCTTGTATTGACTCAAAAATACTAATCAAGTTACCATTTTGTAAAGTTAAAAATACATCCAGCGTTATTTTTTTTATCATTTCTTTTTTTATTTTTTTTATAGTGAATGTTGTATCGTTTATAAAATTATAAATATAAGCAATCAATCCAATAAATGATTGTTTCTCGTTTTTTTCAATACCAACTCTCATTAAACACCATGTATTTAATTTTAGTTTTGTGTCACTAATTGATTTTTGACAAATGCTTTTACAATTAAATCCTAAAAACTTTTGTAATGACAATGTTAAATATCCTATTTTATTTTTCGCTAATGGAAATGTTCCCAATAATGGTGCAACCTGACCCACTCCTTCTTCCAATTCCTCTATTTTCATAAACTCTTGTACAAGAAACAACGCTATAGATTTTTCTAATCCATAACCAACCAAATCCTTAATTGTTAATGTTTTTAAATCCTGCTTCGTTTTTATACCATTCTTTATAAATTTGTCTATATGATCAGGTAACTTAAGACTGTTTAAATACGTCGTGAATTCACCACCATCCCCTTTATCACATTCCCGATGGGTTTTAGCTTGCATCCTCTTCTCCAATGGTCTTGTTCTTTTTTTCCCTTTTATTTTTGTAATATCTATTTTACCATCTTTATCTAATTCGGTACCTGTTGGCAAAGGATCTGCTTTAAACATGAAATCATACTCAAATTTTGGCGCTTTTTTCTGTTTTTTACCATTTGCTTTATTTACATACATTTCTTTCCCCTTTGTTCCAATTTTTTCCCAAATGTCTCCGTTTTTATCTACGGTTGCTCTAGGTTGAGAAAAGCAACATGGTACACATAAATTACCCTTTGTTTTTTTTTGTTGATATCCAGGAAACATAGGTTTATAGACTAATTTATTGTCCGTATCCACGCCATCTTTATGCATAAGTTTATCTGTGAATTCAAATATTCTTTTACCTTTTGTGATTTTCTTAGCATTATGGGGTATTAATGCATCCCAACCACCACATATACTTTTATCATTCACTTGTTCAAAAGATAAACTTCTCTGTTTACCATTATTGTCTCTAAAACACCAAAATCGCGGACATATATAATGGTTTTTTTTGCCTTCTGAACCATACGTTATATGTTCGTCGTATGATTTTACACCGAGTTTACCATCCTCTTCATCTATGTACTTTTTATCCGCATCAGATAATACAACAGGGTACTTTTTAAACTGCCAAGGACATGTACTTGAATAACCCTTATAACCGTCCTTTTTATCTTTTAAAAATAATTTTTCATCTTTTTTTCTTAATCTGTCTAAAAATACATTCGAAGGACCCCATATAGTAAATTTGGATAAATCAACATCCATTAATTCTTCGTCTATTTCTTCAAATACTTTTGTTTTATTATTTGATGTGATTTCTTCCTTCGTAGAGATTTCTTCCTTCGTAGAACCTTCAATAGAAGGTTCTTCATCCTCTTCTGAATCAGAAAAATCCAACAAAGCACCTATTAAATTATCTAATTTGTCACCATACTCATTTTCATCATCTACAATATCAGCCAAGGGTCGTTCGTTTGCTGCCATAATATTTTCTACGTCCTCTATTTCTTCCATACTGGTTCCTTTACAAAATTTTTCAACCAACTTACTATCCACCGAACTAGATTTGCTATCTATTATTAATCTCATTAACGAATCAATAAATATATTTATAAAATAGATATATCGAATATTTGTGATATTCTCTATTTTTATGGCCGATACAGGGATATATTGCTCATTAAAATAATTTCTGTTGTTTATTGTTATACTAAATCCAGGACTTTTTTGGAGTTTTACTCTCTTATTTTCATACAAGTTTACGGTTTTTTCAATCGTCTCGATCCACTCAGCAACCTTTGTTTCAGCCAACTCTTTCGTTAATCGAAAATTCATAATTAGACCGTCGATTATTTGATTTAAATCCTTCCCATTGTTTCGTTGTATTGTAATATACTTTTCAATACTATCCATAACATTGAAATTCGAAACTCTTTTATAATCCAATCGTATTGTATCCTTTTTTGTCTTAATATCCCCACTATCTATTTTAAACACACTCGTAATACATTTTGATATCTTTGATAAGTTGATTTTTTTATTGTTTTTTACATTCATACAATATTCAATATCATTTATTTCTATGTTCTCATCTGTTATTCGATCAAAATAAATATACTTATACCCACTTTGTTCTAAGAAATTATTTATTTTTGATAATATTGTTTTATTTATCGATTCCCTGATTAAATCCTCTATAAAATCGATTTCTCTATATATTAAACCAAAATCTATGTTTACTTGTATGTTACCATTTTCCATAAAATTTATATACATATTTATGTCAACACCATCTATATTTTTAATAACGATGAATGTTACTCTTTTCTTTTTTTCTATTTCGACCAATAATTTTACTATTTTACCTTTTTTATAATCATTATTTACATATAATATTGGTATTTTTTTACCATTTTGTGAAATATTATCTCCCGTAAATAACCTATAAATGTTTTCATGTCTTGAACCAGGGTTATATTTTACTAATGGTATTAATTCTGTTGTACTTATTAATTTAAATAATATTTCTAGAGGGAAATTTATCACTGAGAAGGGATGAATTGTTAATTTGATTTTGCTTACACCTGAATTTATTTTTTCTATTTCACTTGTTCTGTTATGATATAAATCATATAATAAACCTATACTTTCATTTCTCTCTTTCATTTCCCATTTTTTTATAAAAGCATTGTTTTCCATAATTATAGTATTCCTTTTTTCTAACATATCCTCTTTTGATCCTACTTTATACACAATATATAACTCGGGGAAATATAATTTGAATATATATTCTTCGTCCATATCTCGTTTCAGGTTTTCAGTTACAACATCTTCTGCTGTACATAAATATATTATATCTTCATATATATTTCCATATTCGAATAATAATTTTTTATTCTGGGTTGTTACAAAATTTGCAACTTCACCCATCAAATAACTATCTTCTACCATTTCAAAGGGGTTTGTCACTATATCATAATTCTTATTGATGATTACTTTTTGTCCTATTGACACTTTTTGCAACATTTTTTGGTTCCATTTTATGTATTTTATATTAAACATGTCATCATATGTATAATTATCCTTATGTTTTATCATTTTTTCACAATCCTTTTTTAATAAAATATCGTCGCCTTCTTTCAACAGATTGTTTACCATCGTACACAATCTTTCTTTGTTTAAATCCAATTTATCATCTTGTGTTAATCTATTATAAACTATTTCTGGTCGTATTGTTTTTTTTACAACACTCATTAAATATAATTCAGGAATACTTACGTTTAGATTACAATTTAAAAATATTTTTTCTTTTATTCGACGTATAGTATCGTCCATATATATACGTTCTTTTACCACTTCAATTTCGATACCTTTCTCTTGTAATGATTTACTAAATATTTCATCATTTGATCCAAATATATAGACCTTTTTTATTTTTTCATGATCTATGTGGCAAATCTTAAATGTTTTTGACATATATATATAAATATAACTTATTTTTAATTATATAAATGAATATTATTGTTGCAGCGAGTAAAAATATGGGGATTGGTTTTGAAAACCAATTGCCATGGTTCCTAAAAAGGGAATTGCAATATTTTAAAAATAAAACGATTGGTGCAGGTAAAAACAATATTATTTTAACAGGTAAAAACACCTGGGACAGTTTACCTAATAAACCGTTACCTAATAGAATTAATTGTATATTGTCCAGGGGACGCTGGACTCAAAAAAGTGCTTACATTTTTAATGACAAGGATTCCTTCTTAAATTTTGCAAAAACAAAAACATATGAGAATATATGGATCATTGGTGGTGAAAGTGTATACAAACAATTTATTAATGAACCATATGTTAAAAACATTTATTTAACACATATTTTGCAAGATTTCAAATGTGATACTTTTTTCCCAGAGATCCTACCAGAGTACAAGTTGATTCAACAATCCGCTATTGTTACTGAAAATAATATTCATTATAAACATAAATTATTTTCTAAGGTTTAAGGTCGTAATACGGATTATCTGTAATATCCATACCACAATACTCTTTCGGTTTTTTTTTATAGTCTTTTGGATCGTATTCGCCACATTTTTTGGCGCATTCCAACATAAATTTAAAGTTTTTCCAAAATTCATCCGTGTGTCCTATTGATTTCGTCATTATATGCGACAACTCATGTAATGCTACAAATGTTAATGTGTTCTCATCTATTAAATTACCGCCATTCTTTTTTGTAGTTGTACAAAATGCTAACTTTTCTCCTTTGTTTTCTGAATACGCCGTAAACTCGCTCGTAGGTAATATTTCCGTCACCTTTTTGGGATTGAAATTTTTCGTCAGTCTAAATACGTTTTCTTTATCGTTGTATTCCTTTTCCATATATTTAACTACTCTTTTACACTTACTTGTCACTTTTGCCAACAAATCTACTACCTCTTGTTGTTTCAAATCATCTCGCACCCGAACACAGTATTTATTACCATCCACAGTTGATACTATACAGCTTAAATTATAATAATCGGAATCTATAAACATTTTTGTACATATTGTTATCACAAACCCTATTAATATAAATCCAAATAATTCGTTCTTCATTATTTATATAAAATATAAATAATAAAAATTTTACTTAAAATTATAAAATTACTTTTATTTCTTTAAACTTAATTACAACCAATTTCCAATGGTCTTCTATTAAGATCAGGTCCTATTGTTGTATTGCTCCATGGACCAGTATTGTGTTGTGGGTTTGGTGGTTCTGAACGAAGTTGTAAATTAGCATTTCGTAAACTTTGACCAACTGTATTTATACCTATATGGTGACCGGCTTCCAAAAATGCGGAACCCATCAAATCACCGTCCCCACGAGGATTCATTTGAGCGAATTTTGAATTAGTATCATTCGGTAATAAATCCTTTGGATCTATTGTCTCCTGTTTTGCACAAGGTTGTGGTAAAGACCCTCCTCCACTTGTTTGACCACTGAAACTAGCTGGACCAGAATTTCCTGCTAAACTATTGGTTCCAGATTCATAATTTGAACCACAGGCACCACTACCTTGTGGACCACCGTTGTTTTGTAATCCAGCTCTTAATCTTAATAATGATTTGTTGTTTGAATAATTATAAAAAGCATACAATAGAACCACTGCCGAAATGGCTAAAACTAAATGATTTGAAGACATCTTTTTTATTAACTTAAGCATTTATATAAAATTAATATATAAAATAATTTTTTTACATTTGTATTTAATTTATTAACATTAATTTATCATTTTTTCTAAATCCTCGTCGTCTGATGACTCAATTGAATCCAACATATATACCTTTTTTATCTGTTTTGATTCCAAATATGCCTCGATTGCCAACTTTTTTGCCAGTTTAGCTTTACTTTTTGCTGCCCTGTACATTGTTAAATATACCTCGCTTGGCTTCTTTAATTTCATTGTATTTTCTAAATCTTTCGGTAACTCCAAATTTACCTCCAATATTTCTAAATCATTTGACTGGTTCTTCACATCTTCTTTTTTTATATCTATTTCTTCTAAAACCTTATCTAAAACTTCAACCTTTTCATTCCTCTCCAAATCTTTCCCGTTTTTACAAACTATACCTACAGATTTCATTTCTTCTAAATCTTCATCATCCGTCTCTACAACAACCTTTACATCTGTCTCAACCTTTACATCTGTCTCAGCCTTTACATCTGTCTCAGCCTTTACATCTGTCTCAACCTTTACATCTGTCTCAACCTTAACATCTGTCTCAGCCTTT
>MDTF01003186.1_pt1 | contig 28574 bp, 26 predicted proteins | sample 811191 | NCBI WGS metagenome assembly MDTF01 (sample SAMN05326649, study PRJNA326480) | marine metagenome | isolation source: seawater | place: Southern Ocean | collected 2011 | reverse complement strand
TTTGTTCTTCGATTCTGAATCTACCGTTTCTGAAAGACTCTTAGATTTTCCTGCCAACTTAACTGCTCCACCTCGTAATTTCCCCGAAACAACTTTCTTTGAGATTGGCTCCACTGTATGTAAACTCTTTGGGGGAATTGGCTGTTCAAGAGAAGGAACTGATGTCGGAACTGGAACTGGATGCGCAACTGAAGTCGGTTCTAAAGCTGCTTCTGAAACTGGGTGAACAATGGGTTTTGTTGGAGCCGAAGCCGCCACTGGTGCCACTGGTTTAAGAATAGGCTCTGGAACGGAAATTGGAGCAGATTCTGGAATTACTTCTGGAGCTGGAGCTTGACCTTGATCAGCTACGACAACTGTTTTGTGAGGAGGAATTAATTCGTCAATGCTTTTTTTTTTCTCCACCGTGGGTAGAGAATTTTTAGAGGGGTTTTTCAAGGAGCAAATCTTCATTACAGCGAGCTCAACCAACAGCCTTTGATGTTGGCTGGTTCTGTAATGTGTGTCGGCTTCATTCGTGATTGAAAGAGCATCGACGATAAAATGCAAATCCGCCACGGAAGCTTGCTTTGAAAATTTGGCTTTCACTTCTGGTGTTGCTTCCATGAGTTGAAGTGTTCGCTGATCGCGACAAACCATCAAACTGCGGAAATGATTGCCCAATCCTGAGAGAAAATGGTGAGCATCAAACCCCCGAGCCAATACACGGTCAAACAACAGCAAAGAATCGGGAATATTAGAGCTTAACGCAAAGTCCACAACTTCAAAATAGGTGTCATGGTCAAGTACATGCAACTGTTCTGTTACTATATCATAGGTGAGTTCTTTTCCCGAAAAGGCCACAAGCTGGTCAAACATACTCAATGCATCTCGCAAAGCACCATCCGCCTTGGAGGCAATTACGTGCAACGCTTCAGGTGTTGTTTTCACGCCCTCCTTCCCTGCGATTTCTTGAAGATGAGACACGATATCTGGCACAGTAATTCTATGAAAATCGAATATCTGGCAACGGGATAAAATGGTAGGTAGAATCTTGTGCTTTTCTGTCGTAGCCAAAATAAACACTGCATGAGGTGGCGGTTCTTCCAATGTCTTGAGAAAAGCATTAAAAGCGGCCTGACTGAGCATATGCACCTCATCGATGATGTAAACCTTGTAAGCGCCATGTTGAGGAGGTATTCTAACCTGTTCAACAATACTTCTAATGTCCTCAACTTTGTTGTTCGAAGCTGCATCCAATTCGAACACATTGAAAGCCATCGCATCATCATCTGGCTCAAAGCCATTAATAGCCCGCGCAAAAATTCGAGCACTGGTCGTTTTACCAACACCTCTTGGACCACAGAATAAATATGCTTGAGCTATTGTCCCAGAAGAAATAGCCTGAGTAAGCGTTTGCGTAATCCCAGATTGTCCCACCACAGAATCCCAATCCTGTGGTCTATACTTCCTTGCGGAGACTAAATAATTGTTCTCGCTCATTCTGCGAATATCGGGGGCATTTAGTGATTGTGCAAAGGGAGTTTTACACAATCTTTGCAAGACCTTGATGACGACCGCAAATGATTTGTACTAAAACCCTTGCGTTTCCTTTATACCTATCGTACTTTTGCGCCCCATTTTAAATGAATAAAAGAATGAATCGTTACGAAACTGTTTTCATTATGACTCCCGTGTTATCTGCTGAGCAGGTGGCGGAAACAGTAAAGAAGTACCGTGCACTTATCGCTAGCAATGGTGGTAAAATTGTCCATGAGGACGCATGGGGACTGAAGAAACTCGCTTACCCAATTCAGAAGAAGACATCTGGCTTCTATCATCTGATTGAGTGGGAAGCTGAAGGAACTGCAGTCTCACCCTTCGAAACTGAATTCCGTCGCGATGAGAGAATCATGAGATTCCTCACCACAGCCATGGACAAGCACCACATTACCTACGCGCAATCTCGCCGCGACAAGTCTAACCGCAAAGAAGAAGCTCCAGCGACGAAAGAAGCTTCTACTGAAGAAAAAGCTTAAAGAACTGAAATCATGGCAGATAAAAAAGTACGCTACCTGAAATCTATCGAAATCGACACGAAAGCAGATCGCTACTGTCGATTCCGTAAAAAAGGATTTAAGTACATTGATTACAAGGATGCAAATTTCCTTCTAATGCTTTGCAACCCTCAAGGTAAAATTTTACCACGTCGTTTAACTGGAACAAGCTTAAAGTACCAACGCAAAGCATCTCAGGCAATTAAAAAAGCCCGTCATCTAGCATTGATGCCTTACGTAGCTGACAACCTTCACTAAGAACTAAACGTCATGGACATTATCCTTAAAGAAGACATCCACAAACTCGGTAACAAAAACGACATTGTTACAGTTAAAACTGGATTCGCACGTAATTTTCTAATTCCGCAAGGAAAGGCAATTTCTGCAACTGAATCAGCTAGAAAAGTTGTTGCTGAAGTCATTCGTCAACAATCTCACAAAGCTGCAAAAGCTCTAGACGCTGCACAAGGTATCGTCGAAAATCTAAACAAACTAACTGTTAAGATTGGTGCTAAAGCTGGTGAAACTGGGAAAATATTTGGTTCTGTAAACAGCATCCAATTGGCTGAAGCAATTCAAGCAGCCGGTTACGATGTTGAAAGAAAGCAGATTACTTTCTCTAACGATGCAATTAAAGAGCTTGGAACTTATGAAGCAAAAGTTAAAGTCTACAAAGACACTTTTGCAACTGTCAAGTTTGAAGTTGTAGCTGAGTAATCACTACTACTTACAAAGAATTTAAAGGCTCGCTTATGCGGGCCTTTTTTTGGTCTAAACTAATTTTAAGATACATACCTTTGGGTACATGCCCGATTTTGAATTAACAAGCGACTACACACCTCAAGGTGATCAAGGTGAGGCGATAAAACAATTGGTCGCTGGCGTTAATGATGGTACGAAACACCAAGTACTACTTGGTGTCACTGGATCTGGAAAGACGTTCACGATTGCAAATATGATTGCTCAGACGAAACGTCCAACATTGGTTCTGTCACACAATAAAACTCTGGCAGCCCAACTTTACAGTGAGTTTAAAAGTTTTTTTCCAAACAACCAAGTGGAGTATTTCGTGAGCTATTACGACTACTACCAACCTGAAGCATTCCTACCAGCTTCAAATACATACATCGAGAAAGATTTACAGATCAATGAAGAGATCGAAAAACTCAGGTTGAGTGCAACATCATCTTTGCTTGGCGGAAGAAGGGATGTCATCGTTGTAGCGAGTATCAGCTGCATTTACGGGATTGGGAACCCTGAGGAATTTCACAAGAGTGTGATTTCTCTCCATGCTGGAATGAAAACAACGAGAAATGCGCTTTTGCACAAATTGGTTTCAAGTTTATACAGCAGGTCCCAGCTCGAATTAACAAGAGGAACATTCAGAGTTCAGGGAGATACAGTTGATGTATTTCTGGCTTATACCGATCATGCACTTCGGATTTCATTTTGGGGAGATGAGATAGAAACCTTGCATACCATCGATCCGGAGTCAGGAACGAGGCTACATGGTTTTGAGAAATTCCTGATTTATCCTGCTAATTTATTTATCAGCAGCAAAGACAATACGGATTCATCGGTGTGGGCTATTCAACAAGATTTAGAAAAACAGAAAAAGTATTTTACGGACAACATGCTGCTTGCTGAAGCTAAAAGGTTAGAAGAACGAACACTCTACGACCTTGAGATGATCAAAGAATTGGGGTATTGTTCTGGCATTGAGAATTACTCAAGGTATTTTGACAAACGCAAACCTGGTGAACGTCCATTTTGCTTACTTGATTATTTCGATGATGACTTCCTTCTGGTCGTGGATGAAAGCCATGTAACACTTCCACAAGTTGGAGCAATGTATGGTGGGGACCGTTCTCGAAAAGTAAACTTGGTAGAGCATGGGTTTCGTTTGCCATCAGCCCTCGACAACCGACCACTCACCTCTGATGAATTTACGGGGATGCTTAACCAAGCCATCTATGTAAGCGCAACCCCAGCCGATTTAGAATTAGAAAGAGCCGAAGGAGTCATTGTGGAACAGGTAATTAGGCCAACAGGGCTGCTAGACCCCCCGATAGAAGTGAGGCCTTGCACCCATCAAGTGGACGATTTGGTTGGTGAAATTCACAAAGTTATCGCCATGGACGACAGGGTCCTTGTGACCACTTTAACAAAACGAATGTCCGAAGAATTGACGAAGTATCTTGAAACAATCAACATATCGACGCGCTACATCCATTCCGAAGTAAAGACGTTAGACAGGGTCGCTATTTTGCAAGATTTAAGAGATGGTGTTTTCGACGTACTCGTAGGCGTTAACCTGCTACGTGAGGGTTTAGATTTACCTGAAGTATCGCTTGTAGCAATCATGGATGCTGACAAAGAAGGTTTCTTGCGTAGCGTTCGGTCATTAACGCAAACTTCAGGTCGAGCTGCGCGAAATGTCAACGGCCGCGTCATTATGTACGCAGACAAAGTGACAAAAAGCATGCAGATCACCATTGACGAAACGTCAAGACGAAGAATAAAACAAGAAAAATACAATGAAGAGCATGGCTTAACCCCACAACAAATTAAGCGATCTACTGGCCGGGCAAATCTTGCCGCGGAAACTTCACCTGAATTCTCCAAAACAACCTCCGACCCCGTCCTGCTTTCTATGACGGCAGATCAATTGCAAAAACAAGCTGATGTTACAAAACGAGACATGAACAAAGCAGCAAAAGAATTGGATTTCATGGAGGCAGCCCGACTTCGTGATGAATACTTTACAATTAAGAATCTTTTAGAAGTTAAAGGCTAGCAATTGAGAAGACCTTAGTAGATTGCAATATGAAAAGAATATTTTACATCCTTACAGCGACAACACTGCTGCTTGCTGTGGGATGTAAAACAGAAACAATTGTTGATGTAAAAATTGATTCAACTGTTGATTCTCCAGAGTTCGTCTCAACTACATTTAGGTTCAAAAACGTAAAGATTGAGGGTGACACTTTGTTTGCAAATGTTGAGTACTCGGGTGGATGTGGAGATCACAAATTCGAGATGGAACCAAATGGTTTTTTAATGAAGAGCCTCCCACCCAAGCAGCCCTTACAAATAATCCACTTAAGCACTGTCGACCACTGTAGATCAATGATCAATGAAGACTTGAAATTCGACATCAGCAGCTTTCGTGGCACTCCCCATGGATCGACCGTTTTACTTTTAAAAAATTGGACCTCTGATATTATTTATAGTTATTGAAACCTGTTATTGAAACCAACATGAGAAATATTTACGCTACAGCTGCAGTACTCTTAAGTATTGCCTCTATTTCTTTCTCGGCCTCAAGCCAAATCAACTACGGTGGATCCCCATCGTTCATTGTTAACCAAGAGACTTTGTCTGAAACCAGAGTCGTCATGCCTGCAATCTCGAGAGAAATTTTAGATCAAGAGGATGCCATTACTGACCAAATTAAAGAAGTGCCATGGAGATTCGGTGTAGAGAATGAAGTGAATTTCTCACCCATAAATTCGGGATACTGGACCACAGAGGAAGACGAAAAGGTATGGCGTCTCGAGATTGTTTGTGCTGATGCAACTTCTGTATCAGTCAGATTTTCTGAGTTTGGATTAGAAAAAGGTGCCTACTTGTTTATTTGGTCTAAAAACAGCCAAGAATTCATCGGGAAATTTGACCACAGGTCTAAGAAAGACTGGGGCGGATTAGCAACTGGCGTGGTTACAGGATCAAATGTAATCGTTGAATACCACCAACCGCTAGCGATGGGAACAACCGCTCCCATCCTCATAGATCAAATAGTTTATGGATACCGTAGTTTACTACTACACCCTGAAAGTCAAGCAGCAGTTGAGCGAGGACCATTCGGGAACTCAGGAGCTTGTAACATTAATGTAAACTGCCCTGAAGGTGCAACTTGGGCAACCGAGAAGCGTTCAGTGGCACTCATCGTTCAAGGAGGATCCGCCGCATGTACTGGCGCACTCATCAACAACACTTTAAACGATGGAACTCCATACTTTCTTACAGCCAATCACTGTTTGGGCAACCCAGGAGCATGGCTCTATTACTTCAACCACGAGAGTGCAACTTGCAACGGAAATACAGGGCCTACAAACCAATCCGTAAGTGGCGGAACACTGCTCGTAAGCAACGCAGCTTCTGATTATGCGATTATTGAACTAAGTGCTATTCCACCTGCTTCATTCAATGTACAATACGCTGGTTGGGACGCTTCTGGAGACACACCCTTGAACGCAACAGGGATTCACCACCCTTCTGGTGATTTAAAGAAAATTTGCTTTGAAGAAGACAGTCCCTATGCTACAAATGCAGGTGGAGCTGCAGTTTGGATGATCGACGCATGGGAACTTGGGGTGACTGAACCGGGTTCATCTGGATCACCACTTTTTGACAACAACCACCGTATCATTGGACAACTTTACGGAGGATCTGCAGCTTGTAACGGAAATGTCAACAATGGCCAACTGGACTACTACGGCCGCATGAATGAAAGCTTCATTCTCGGAGCTTCTGAATACTTAGACCCAACGGGATCTGGCATACTGGCTTGGGACGGATACCCTGACGGAGCTGTATCATACGCAAACGATGCAGGGATTTCTATTGAAGGAGCTCCTGACGGTTTGCTTTGTGGGGCTGCAAGCATTTCTATTGAGCTGGTTTTAATGAATACTGGTACAGAAACACTCACATCTTGTAACATTTTATACAACGTCAACGGGACAAGTGCTCAGCAACTTAGTTGGAGTGGTAGCCTCGCACAATATGAATCTGAGACCATTTCTATTCCTACATTTGACGCTGTTGGAGGAGAGAATACAGTCACTGCTGAAGTCAGCAATCCCAATGGAATTTCAGATGAAAATGAACTCAACAATGAAAGTTTCGTTACATTCTCCTCGTTCACAGGCGAGACTCTTGACTTGGAACTTGCGATTACTTTAGATGACTACGGATCTGAAATTACATGGGAAGTTGTTCAACTTGGATCAGTTTTATACTCAGGCGGCCCCTACAGTGATGACGTCGATGGTGAAATCATCGTCGAGACACTCTGCTTGCAGGAAGGGTGCTACATATTCAAAATAGAAGATTCATACGGAGATGGACTTTGCTGTGAATACGGCCTTGGAAGTTGGGAGATTCTGAATGATGATGGTTTAACCATTGAATACAGCAATGGTGAGTTCGAAGATTCTGAATCAGTTCAGTTCTGTACAAATGACGAACCAACTGGAATGAATGCCACTGCTCCAAATGCAGAGGGCAGAGTATACCCCAATCCTGCGAATGAAAGCTTGACGCTTGAGTTCCCTTCAATGGAGGGACAGATTGCAATCACGGATCTTGAAGGCCGCACAATAGCAAGGCTTAGCCTTGCAGGAGAACTAAGTCATACTCTTGACGTAAGCAGCTGGCCGGAGGGGATGTACCTCTTAACAATCTCATACCCAGATGCAGAAAGTATGACGCGTCGAATTACAATCATTCACTAAACCAATACAGCGCACATGATCGAATTCGCTTCCATACTTGCGCTATTTGGACTTGTTACTAGAGGGGCTTGGTGTTTCTACTTCGGTGCAAAGCCCAAGTCCCTTTCTACTGGTTTATCGCATCATCTTCAAGCAACCGACTACACCATTGTTGTTTGCATGCACAATGAGGAGCAACATGTCGATGAGCTCATTGGCGCTCTTGTATCCCAAACCCCGTCCCCTCCTGAAATTCTAATTGTGAATGACGGAAGTACTGACAAAACAGCTGAAAAATTACATGTTTTTGAAAACAAGTACGATTCACTTCGGGTGATTCATTTGCGTTCAGGTGGAATTGGTAAAAAAGAACCTTTGGCAAAAGCCATTCAAGAAGCCTCTCATGATGTTGTTTTATGTACTGATGCAGACTGCATTCCTGAAAGCGACCAATGGGCCGCCATCATGGTTGAGGGATTGGGTGAACAATATCAACTTAAACTCGGAGTAAGCTTGCCATTTCAAGGCACTGGATTTTTAGGGAAATTACAAAATTTTGAAGCGGAGAGAATTGCTTCGAACTACATCGGCATGGCTGAAGCGGGGCATCCATATATGGGTGTAGGACGCAACCTGGCCTTTTTAAAATCGAGTTGGGTCAGCGTGGGTGGATTTGGCAGTCACTTGCATGTGGCCTCAGGAGATGATGATTTATTTGTACAAGACATGGTGAGGAATGGTGCAAGCGTAGGTACTGAAGTCAGAAAAGAAGGACAAAGCAATTCTGTTTGGCCCGACACATGGAAATCATGGATGAAACAAATGAAACGGCACTTGTCAGCAAGCTCGAGCTACCGAACATCTACTCTTGTCTTGTTAGGCTTACCAGCCATAGCAGACTGTATGATCTATCTCGGAGTCATTCTTGAGTTTATGCACAGTAATGTTTGGATAGCAATTGCTATACTGGCGTTAAATGCAATGATTAGAGGTCTTATCTTTCGAACATTCCTGCTTAGAGCTGGCCGTCCCAGTCGAAATGTGTTCATGCTTTTATTTGAACCTCTCATGGGGCTAATTAGGCAAGTTCTTTCATTGCAGGTTCTGATTGCGAAACCCAAACAATGGAAGTAAACCCCAATCTGTCCGAGAAAGCGAAGCATGACTATGCCCTGATTCTAAGAGCTACAGGAGACAGCGATCAGAAAGCATATGCAGAGCTGATGGAAAGGTACAGGGATTCTATTTTCCATCTTTGCCGTAAAATGGTGTTTAATGACGATGACGCAGACGATTTAACGATTGAAACGTTCGGCAAAGCCTTTCAGAGACTTGACAAATACAAACCTTCATTTGCGTTCTCCACCTGGCTGTTTAAAATTGCATCAAATCACTGCATCGATTTTATTCGTAAAAAAAGAATCAATGCACTTTCACTCGACAGAGGCATCACAACTGAAGAGGGCCGCAACATGCAATTCACGGTGAAGGATGATGCTCTAGACCCCATGGAAACTCTTGAAAAGAAACAAAGAGTTGAAAAAATGAGATTGGTCGTCTCTGAACTTAAACCACGTTATCGAAGACTTGTGGAACTCAGATATTTTGAGGAATACAGTTATGAAGAAATCGCCATTGAACTGGACCTTCCACTGGGAACAGTAAAAGCACAACTGTATCGTGCTCGTGACATCCTATCAAGCGTCATGGAAAGTTCAAAAAAACATCTATAACTAAGAAAAATATGACAGAAACTGTCTTCAAGTACTTTCCAAATCTCAGTGAAAGTCAAAGAAAACAATTCGAAATTCTTGCAAAGAGTTTTCCCGAATGGAACAGTAAAATTAATTTGGTCTCACGGAAAGACATGGAACACTTTCAAGAAAGACATGTTCTACATAGCCTAGGTATCTTCAAAACCATGAAGTTTGCCGCTGGTTCAAGAATACTAGACGTAGGTACAGGCGGCGGATTGCCTGGGATTCCATTGGCCATCATGATGCCTGATGTTGACTTTGTTTTGTGTGACAGCACCCGAAAGAAAATTCATGTTGTCCAAGAGTTGGCTAATGAGATGGGGTTGAAAAACATTGAAGCTGTTCACGCGAGAGCCGCTGACATCCCCGGAAAATTTGATTTTGTTGTAAGCCGTGCGGTCAGTCGGCTTTCTAAATTTATTCCATGGATCGAGCACAAAATCGACAAAAGAAGTATAAATCCATGGCCCAATGGAATACTCTATTTAAAAGGTGGTGACCTCCAGGAGGAATTAAATGAGGTCAATAGATCGACTGAGGTGATTTCTATTTCTCAATACTTTCAGGAAGAGTTTTTCGAAACGAAAGCTGTGGTTTATGTAACGTTGTAAAAGAAGAAAAGACCCACCTCTGGGTCTTTTCTATACCTGCAAGAAAATTGAAACCAACATAGCCATAGACCATGTTATTTGATAGACGTGGTAAATATCATGGGGTTGCCTCTTTTGTTAAAAAAAACTAATTTTAATTCCTATAAGCATTGTCAAACCGATATCCTACTCCTCTTACAGAGTGAAAATAAAGAGGTGATTTGGGATTGGGTTCAAAATATTTCCTGAAAGAAAGGAGATAGTTGTCAATGGTACGCGTGTTGGGATACACTGAGTATCCCCAAATTGTTTCTAAAATCTCTTCTCGACTTACAACCTCTCCTTTTTTAGAAGTTAGAAGTCGAAGGAGCATCATTTCTCTCTTGGAGATTTTCTTGACCAAACCGTTGTGGGTTACAATGGAATACTGATCGAATCTGACCTCACCCTTCCCGATTTGAAGAACATCTAAATCTAACGCCACGCCAACTGCACCTTGATCTGAAGAGCGCTTAGATTGCTCAATTAATCGAGCCAACCTTAAAAGCAACTCATCAACACTAAAAGGTTTTCCTAAATAATCATCAGCTCCTAAAAGAAGTCCTTCGAGTCTTTCGGGTCCAGAATTCTTAGCCGTTAAAAATAGAATCGGCATTTTGTACCCCTCGACTCTGAGGATAGAACACACTTGAAATCCATCCACAACAGGAAGCATGACATCTAAGATGATAGCATCAACCCTTTGACTTCTAACTGTCTCAAGAGCATCAACGCCATCATCAACAGAGACTACATGGTAGCCTTCCGCTTTGAGGTTCATCACTAACATTTTTTGAAGAGACGAGTCATCTTCAACAACAAGCACTCTGTTGGCTTTTTCTGACATTTGCTAATTAGATTTGCGCAACATTCTAGAATCACAAATTTACAAGGATTACAGCCATGATTAACGAACAAGATTTCAATAAAGACTTAGGCAAAGGAACAATCGGTGAAGTACTAGGTATTGAAATTACTTCGATCACAGAAGGTGTCGTGAAAGGCAAAATGCCTGTTGACAACAGAACTCGACAACCTTACGGCATGCTCCATGGAGGAGCAAGCGTCGTACTCTGTGAGACTCTAGGTTCTGTAGGATCTCATTTTTTAGTGTCAAAACAAGGGAAAGCGGCTGTAGGGTTAGAAGTCAATGCCAATCACCTCAAGAGCATTAAATCTGGATGGGTTTTTGGAGAAGCAACCATCGTGAAGAAAGGAGGACGTGTTCATGTTTGGTCGATTGAATTAAAGAATGAAGAAGGAGAATTGATCTGCACTTCAAGACTCACAGTCATGATTGTGTCTTTATAATGGAAGCTCGCGTATGGTGGAGCCCTCCAGGAAGTGAAGATGTTTACACTCTTGAACCTTCTTGTTCTGGAACTTCCTGCTTTAGGTTTACTCCATTTAGCATCTCGGACAAGCATCCTTCGATTGAAATGAAAGGGCATGTGATCCATTCAGCTCCTCCTGCCCGCGGAACCATCGCTGTGACAACGCCATTTGATCGTTTTTCAACGGCACAAAATGATCACATGAATGCAGTCTCAAAAGCGATTGACCTCATCGAGAATGGTGTGTTAGACAAGGTTGTGGTTGCAAGAATTAAATCTGTCACTTCAGACGCCTCACCTGAAGCCACCTTTAAATTAAAATGTGAAAAACACCCAGATGCATTTGTGTATTTAATCGATCACCCCAGTTGCGGTGTGTGGTGCGGAGCTACACCTGAATTGCTGATCGCTTCAAGTGACAACCGAGTAGAAACTGTTTCTTTAGCTGGCACTAGAGTCCTTCTAAAGGGTGATGCTACAAATGATTGGACAGCAAAAGAAAAACACGAACAGGCTCAGGTTACTGAATATATTCAATCTGTGTTAGAGAACTACGGAGCATCGGAGATGAGTATCGAGCCACGTGCTGACAGAAAGTACGGGAACCTCATTCACCTTGAGACCCGATTTAGATGCTCCATCAAAGGAGATATACAACACCTAGCGAGTACACTTCATCCAACTCCCGCTGTAGGTGGTAGACCCCTAAAAGAAGCTTGTGATTTTATTGCCTTGCACGAGCAGTTTTCTCGCGCATACTACTCGGGATACTTGGGTGTTGAAACCGCATCAGGCAGTGCTTATTATGTGAATTTACGAGCTGCCCAATGGATGGTGGGGGGAATCCGGATTTACGCTGGTGGTGGGATCGTTGAGGGTTCTATTCCCCAGGATGAGTGGCTTGAAACTGAAGCGAAAATTAAAGCTATAGAAGCTACCTTCGCTTGATGCTTTCAAGACAAGACAGATCATCAACGGATCATCGATGCGCTGCTGCATTTGTATCGACCTTGTCTATGAAAGGACTGACTGATGTTGTAATCAGTCCTGGCTCTAGAAATGCACCCCTCACGATTGCTTTTATAGAAGATACATCGATCCGAACACACATCGTCATAGATGAGAGAGCTGCGGCTCATGTTGCACTAGGTCTAGCTTTAGAGACAGGAGATCCTGCTGCCGTAATTTGCACTTCTGGTACTGCAGCGATCAATCATGGCCCCGCCATTGCAGAAGCTTTCCATCAAAGAACTCCATTGATAAGCATCACGGCTGACAGGGCATTAAACAGTCTCAACAAAGGGCATGGTCAGTCGATAGATCAAACAGGGCTTTTTTCAAAATTTACGTTGAAAGACTACAGTTTTAATGGCAGTTCTTCGGAGGTTTCAGACCTTAAAGAAGTCACTGAAAAAGCAAGTCAAATCTACAATATCGCTCAAAGCGGTGGACCCGTACATGTCAATATTCATTTAGAAGAACCACTCTATGGAAAGTCCAAAGTCCATGATATAGATGTTTCTGTGAGTCCATTTCGAAAACAGGTAGCCCATTTTAATGTTCATGAACTTCCTGAACTATTTCAAACGACATCAAACCGAACTTTAATCATTGCTGGACCCAGAATGTTGTCTGAATGGACAGGACAACATTTTAATTCTGTCGCTGGAATATCTGAAAGTTATTCTGGCATGAAAGGCCACTCGCTCATTCCTTCCGGAGATGCATTCATGGCTGGTGAGATGTGGAAGGTAAATCCGCATCTGATTCCAAACTCAATTGTCACAATTGGAAATCCCACATTGAGTAAGTCTCTTAGGAACTGGGTTACTGAGCTCACGATTCCACATATTCACATTGGTGATGATGCATTTACTGGGCTGGACACTTTTAATACTCTAGAAAAATCAATTGATTCCGAACCACTTGAATGGCTGCGTGTGTTTGGAGACACATTTGCACAAGATGAAAACTATCTTCAAGCTTGGAATGTTGAGAAACATCGACTCCAAAATATCCAAGATCAATTCTCAAGCAAAGCCAAGTGGAGCGACTTAGTTGCTTACAAAAGCATCTTTCAATTTTTTAAAAAAGCAACTTCCACAACAATGCATTTTGCAAACAGCACCTCTGCCCGCTATGCGTTGTTTTTTGATTTCACGAAAAACATTCGTTTACATGCAAACAGGGGCGTTGCAGGAATTGATGGATGTACTTCAACGGCCGTAGGTCACGCTTTATCAACCGAAGATAACGTCACACTTGTCACCGGTGATGTTGCTTTTTTGTACGACATTAACGGACTTGCAACGGTTCAAAAATTGCCAAGAAATTTAAGAATCATCGTCATTAACAATGGAGGTGGAGGAATTTTTAGATGGCTTGAAGGCCCGGCTCAATCTGGGTGTCTAGAATCACATTTTGAGACAAAACCCAAAACAAGCATTAAAGCTGCAGCTAGCTTCTGCGGGGTTGATTACTTTTGTGGTACTGATTCGAAAAGCACCCATCAAGGCTTCATCGATTTAGAGAAAAACAAAGGAACAGCCATTCTTGAAATCACAACTGATTCTAGAGCAAGTGCAGAAATTTACAAACAGTTTTTAACAGATTTGAAAGGTTAAACAAAGAGATTTACGAATTACATGAGCAGTTACAATTGGACTTCTATTAAAGAATATGAAGATATTCGCTTTGAATTCTTTGAAGGCATCGCAAAAATTACGATTTGTCGCCCCAAAGTATTAAACGCATTCCGCCCTGAAACAAACATTGAGATGATCGACGCGATTGACATTGCGCGGGAAAGACCTGATGTGGGAGTTGTCGTTTTCACGGGAATCGGTGATGTTGCTTTTTGCAGTGGCGGAGACCAAAACGTAAAAGGTGTGGGTGGGTACATCTCGAAAGACGGCGTACCTAGACTCAACGTTCTTGACTTGCAAAAACGCATTAGATCACTTCCAAAACCAGTCATCGCTATGGTAAATGGCTACGCCATTGGAGGTGGACATGTTCTTCACGTTGTCTGCGATTTAACCATTGCAGCCGACCATGCTAAATTTGGTCAAACAGGACCCAAGGTGGGAAGTTTTGATGCGGGATTTGGTTCTAGCTATTTGGCTGACATGGTTGGTCAAAAGAAAGCCCGAGAAATATGGTTCCTTTGTGAACAATACACAGCGGCCGAAGCGGAGAAAATGGGGATGGTTAATAAAGTTGTGCCTCTGGCTGATTTGGAAGACACGACAGTGGAGTGGTGCCGTACGATTATGAAGCGATCTCCGCTTGCGATTCGAATGATTAAGCGGGGACTCAATGCAGAGCTTGACGGACAACGTGGCTTGATGGACTTTGCGGGTGATGCGACGTTGATGTACTACTTGATGGAAGAGGCACAAGAAGGGAAAAAAGCATTTTTAGAAAAGCGTGATCCTGATTTTAAACAATTTCCAAAATTCCCTTAAAGCAAGTTCAACATGGCAACAATTCAGGCATGGATAAAAGCTGGAAGACCTCGCACCCTTCCTCTTGCAGTTACGTGTGTTCTTATTGGAGCAGCTGTCTCTTTGTCTTCCGAAGCCTCTGCTAACAATCAGCCTGATACTGCGTTTTACACTGTACTTGGACTGGTTCTTCTCACGGTCATTTATTTACAGATTCTTGCAAATTTCGCGAACGATTATGGCGATTTTAAAAAAGGCACAGATGGACCTGAGAGATCAGACCGCGCGATGGCTTCAGGCGAAATTTCTGAAAAAGAAATGAAATGGGCACTTGCGGCTACTTCCAGCAAGGCCCTTCTTGTTGGATGCGCTGCTGTATTTTTCGCTCTGGACTTTACCATGGAGAAATCAGCTGTTGCACTGTTTTTCATCACGCTTGGGTGTGCTTCTATCTATGCTGCTTTAAGCTACACTATGGGAAGAAAAGCATATGGATACAAGGGGCTTGGAGATGTATTCGTGTTGCTTTTTTTCGGATACATCGGCGTTTTAGGCGTGGCGTATTTACTCTCGGGTGAGTTTGATTTTTACTGGCTATTACCAGCTACATTTTCAGGGCTTATGTCTGTCGCCGTTCTCAATCTGAACAATTTACGGGATCACGAAAACGATGCCCGATCTGGCAAGACAACACTCGTGGTTAAATTGGGATTTAAAAAAGCAAAGATTTACCACGCCACATTGATTCTTGTAAGTTGGTGCGCAATGCTCCCGTTTTTATACGGCATCAATGACCTTCCTGAATGGAAGGGGGGGATATGGTATGTGATCATCGCTTTTGTCCAGCTCAAGCATGTGGTTTTTGTGATGAAAACAACCCAGCCTGAAAAACTGGATCCTGAACTGAAAAAAGTGGCGCTAACAGCGTTTGTTGTGTCCCTTTTCATGTTCTTATCTGTAACAGCTTAACGATGGCATCCATTGAATTCACTTCGCACCCCTTGGAATTCAAAAAACCCGCTAAAACATCTCGTGACACATTAAAAAACAAACCCAGTTTTTTCTTGTCAATCAAAGATGAAAAAGGCCAAACAGGAACAGGAGAATGCAGTTTAATTCCCGGTCTAAGTTTGGAGTCTGAAGAAGATGCCCTAGATGCTTTAGAGAAACTTACGGAACACAATTTTACAAGTTCTGCATCTATACCCGACAGCTTGCCAGCTCTTAAATTTGCAGTTGAAACTGCCTTGATAGACCAGAAAAGAAAGGGTCCGCCTTCCTGGATAGATGGAATCACAATCAATGGTTTGGTGTGGATGGACGATGCGTCTGCCATGCTCAATCAGGTCGATGTTCTCATCGAAAAAGGATATAAGACCATCAAACTTAAAGTAGGCACCCTCCCCTTTTATGAGGAAGTTGATTTACTTAAAGAAATTAGGCTACGTTGTCCCGCGCACAGCTTCACATTGCGAATTGACGCAAATGGGGCCTTCAGCAAACAAACACCTGATGGACTATCAGCCCTGGAAAAATTAAAGGTGCTTCATCAAGCAGGATTAAACCTTCACAGCATAGAGCAACCCATAGCACCAGGTCTGATCAGTGAAATGGCGGAACTTTGCGCATCTTCGCCTGTACCTATAGCCCTGGACGAAGAATTAATTCAAATTCGTACAGCTGCAGAGAGACGTAAACTTCTTGAGAAAATACGACCTGCATATTTGGTCTTAAAACCAAGCCTGCTGGGTGGCTTTAAATCCTCAGAATCTTGGATATCCATAGCAGAAAGTCTTTCTATCGGTTGGTGGGCCACATCTGCTCTTGAATCAAATGTAGGTCTGGCAGAGATTGCTGAATGGACTTCTGAACTGTTGAAGTCTAGACCTCAATTAAAGAGCATGGCTCAAGGTCTAGGTACAGGAAGTCTTTACAAAAACAACATCCCTTCTGAGATGGTTATTTCCCATGGAAAATTATATTCAAGTGCATACAATGCTGAATTAAAATGGCCACAAGGTGTCTCAAATGCAATTGAACATTGGTTCAAACACCCGCATTCATCTTTCACCTATAAAACTTCTGGTTCAACAGGAAAACCTCGAGACATAACACACACTAGAACTTCAATCATCGCAAGTGCAAAATCGACATTAACGTATTTCAATTTGACACCAGGAGACCGAGCGGTACTTGCGCTACCTATCGATTTTATCGCTGGACACATGATGATTGTCAGAGCAATTGTTGGTGGATTGGCACTGGAAATTGTTGAACCAACAGCAAAACCAGTATTTACCAAACAAGCAGATTTCATCGCTCTAACACCACTCCAGTGCTACTCACTTCTGCCTGACTTTCCACCAGTCAAAACAGTTCTCTTAGGCGGTGGTGTCGTCTCTGACGATCTAAAAAGAAAATTGCCTGATGGAATTGACTTTTATGAAAGCTACGGAATGACTGAAACAATCACACATGTGGCCATTAGAAAACTGAACCGAGCAGGCTCGACGAGTCCATTTGAAGCCTTGCCCGGAGTTGAATTTGGAATATCTAAAGACAGGACTCTTTGTATTGACGCTCCTTCAAGAGGGGTCTTTGGTTTGGTGACCGATGATGTTGTCGAACTTGTCGATAAAAAGAGGTTTGTTTGGCTTGGACGCAAAAGCTCCATCATCAATTCAGGTGGAATTAAAGTCATGCCCGATGTTGTTGAACAGAAGATTTACGGGATTGTAAAACCTCTTGAGTGCGCGTATCTTATAAAAGGTGAGCCCGATGGATCTCTTGGAGAGAAAGTTACATTGCAACTCGACACAAATCCTCTCTCAAAGAATCAAGAACACAAACTCTTAGAAGAAATTTCAAGACTGGAAGATTTAGAAGCACATCACGAGCCCAAACAGATTTCCTACGGGAAAATCATCAAATCGAATCGAGGTAAAATTAAAAGAAACGCAAAATGAAACCTGTCATAGTATTTGCAACAGCAAATGAGAACAAAACGGCTGAGGTAAGAGAGCTGTTAAAAGACCTGTTCGAAGTGAAATCTCTCGTCGATATAGGTTGCTTGGATGACATTCCGGAAACAAAAAATACCCTGGAGGGGAACGCCAAGCAAAAGGCGGATTATGTGAAAAACAAATACGGCTTAGATTGTTTTGCTGACGATACGGGTTTAGAGGTTGATGCGCTTCACGGTGCACCCGGAGTTTATACTGCTCGTTATGGTGGGCCAGAGAAAGACGCACAGCAAAACATGAATCACTTGAATGGAGAACTAGAAAAAGTGGGGGCCACCATAGCGTCGCAACGAACTGCTCGCTTCAGGACTGCAATACACCTGATTTTAAATGGAAAGGAAGTGAGTTTAAACGGCATTTGCAGAGGTCACATTGCACCTAAACAATCTGGGAAATCAGGCTTTGGATATGACCCTGTCTTTGTTCCAGATGGTGAAGAAAGGACGTTTTCCGAAATGAGTGCTGAGGAAAAAAATACAATGAGTCACAGGGGAAGGGCAATTCACGCCATGTTAGAATATTTAGGTGTGTAAAAGAACGTGTTAAACGTGTTTGGTCCATATTTGCACCATGAATTATCTGGAATTCGAAGAGCCCATTAAGACCTTGCGTGAGCAGTTAGTTCAAGCGAAAGACATTGAGTCAAAAAACGATCTTGACATGACCACTACGATTGTGGAATTGGAAGAGAAAATTGTGGAAGTAACTCATGAGATCTATGGAAAACTAAATGCTTGGCAGCGTGTACTCGTGAGCAGACATCCCGATCGTCCATACGCCCTGGACTACATGAACGCGATCACAGATGGTGAGTTTATGGAGCTTCATGGTGATCGAAACGTGAAGGATGACAAAGCAATGGTTGGTGGACTTGGGGAAATCAATGGTCGTCCCGTCATGTTAATCGGACAACAAAAAGGCATCAACACCAAGATGCGCCAGTACCGCAACTTCGGCATGGCAAATCCAGAAGGATACAGAAAAGCACTTAGACTGATGAAGCTGGCTGAGAAATTTAACATTCCAGTGGTCACTTTAATCGATACACCAGGGGCCTACCCCGGACTTGAGGCTGAGGAGCGAGGCCAGGGCGAAGCTATCGCAAGAAATCTCATGGAAATGACTCAATTGAGGGTTCCAATTGTATGCATAGTCATCGGAGAAGGTGCCTCTGGGGGGGCTTTGGGGATAGGCATAGGAGACCGTGTTATGATGCTAGAACACACATGGTACAGTGTAATTTCACCGGAATCTTGTTCTTCCATTCTGTGGAAATCTTGGGATCACAAAAAAGAAGCTGCTGAAGCACTAAAACTCACCGGAGAGGACATGCTAGGCAACAAATTAATCGACGGAATTATTCCTGAACCACTTGGCGGTGCTCACAACAACCGAGAAGAGATGTACGCTACTTTAAAGGGAGAAATCACCGATTATTTAAAGAAACTAATGCCGATGGATGCAGACAAGCGTATCGATGCTCGAATACGCAAGTTTTCTAACATGGGAGTGGTGACTAGTTAATTATTCGGGTAAAAAAACACCCGAATTAAGCCCTAAGTTTGCCCTAGTTCTTATCAGATTCACGAAACAAAATTTTCGAATGCTACGTATTCAAGCATCTATTGTCGCTTTTGCAACAATGTTAATTCTAGCCGGTTGTGCTGGACTAGGTTCAATGGAAAAAGCCATTGAAACACTCAATTTAAAAGTAAATCCAGAAACCTTAATCCTTCGCGGAGATATCGTCGAAGTTGAGATTACCGGGAACTTTCCAGCCAAATACTTTGCAAAAAAAGTAAGACTAGAGGCTACACCAGTTCTTGTATGGGAAGGTGGTGAAGCTGCATTTGCTCTTGAAGGATTCCAAGGCGAAGATGCTGCAGGAAACTACACAGTGGTCCCTTTCGAAACTGGCAAAGCATTCACTTACAGCGGCAGCGTTAAATATGACGCTGCAATGGAGGATGCTTGTCATTTAGAACTGCGATTGCGCGGCATGAAAGGTGACAAGATTGTTGACTTCGAGCCATACATCATATCCAAAGGTGTCATCACAACACCTCAACTCATTCAACCTGATGATAAATTTCTCATGACAGCCGATCGTTACCAACGTGTAATGTCATACACTATGGGAGACGACATAAACTATGACTACAACAGCTCTAGGGTCATGAATACTGAGATGCGTGAAGAAGGTTGGAAAGCTATGAAAGAGCTTTTTGTTTTGGCAGCTTCCGCTGACAGCGTGAATCTTTCAGGTGTATCTATTGAGTCTTACGCATCTCCTGAAGGTGAAATTACACTCAACGAAGACCTCGCAACTGACCGTGCACAGTCAGCACAGAAATCACTTGTGAATGAACTTAAGAGGAAAAAGATAGAAACCGCTGAGGGTTTCTACACACTCATGGCAAAAGGTGAAGATTGGAGAGGCTTTAAACGTTTAATGAAAGCTTCAAATATTGCTGACAAGGATTTAATCTTGAGGGTATTAGAGATGTACTCTGACAAGAGCAAGCGCGAAGAAGAAATTCGAAACATTGCAAAAACATATTCCGAGATTGAAGACCAAATACTGCCATCTTTACGTCGATCATCAATTGCGATGAACTACACAGTTGAGGGTTACACAGACGAAGAACTAACTGAATTGGCTGTGACATCACCTGCTTCACTTACTGTTGAGGAACTGTTGTTTTCAGCGACTTTATTCCCAGACATGACTGACAAATTAGCTGTCTACACATCATGTTCTTCAGCTTACAACAACGATCACAGAGGTTATAACAACGCAGGGGTTTGCCTCATGGAAATGGGAAGACGAAATCAAGCGGAAGAGGCGTTCAATGCTGCACTTGCACTTTCAGAAAACAATTCTGCAGTCTTAAATAACGTTGGAGCAATAGCTCGCCAAAAGGGAATGACTGATGTAGCTGCTGACATGTACTCTAAGGCTGGTTCTGGAGCTGAGATAAACTACAACAAAGGTTTAGTTGCGATTGCACGCGGAGAATATGGCTCAGCTGTTTCGAACATGAGCGCCTACCCTTCTGCTAACCTTGCTCTAGCGAAGCTTTTAAACGGTGATGCCAACGGAGCAAAGACGACACTTATGAATGCAGAGGATGACTCCGCTATATCGAGCTACCTACTCGCTATTTGCTGTGCTCGCTTAGATGACGCTGCGGGAGTTAAAGCAAACATGAATGCAGCTCTAACAAAAGACAGCACACTCAAAGGGAAAGCTCAAACAGACCTTGAATTCTCTGACTTCCGATCTGAGTTAGGACTTTAAAACATTCGAGTAAAGACTCATAAAGACTCGTAAAAACAAGAAACAAGAAAATTGAAATCAGGATCCAGCTTAGGCTGGGTCCTTTTTTTATGGAGACAAATTAAAAAGAGCCAGAAGGTGTCACACAGATTAGAGTCGCATGCTTTGACTCGCATTCCACAAAACAATTCCAGCACAAACGCTGACGTTCATGCTGTTCTTGACACCTAGCTGGGGGATTTCAAGAACAACATTGGCGAGGTCACAAGTAGAGGGTTGAACTCCACGAACTTCATTGCCGAAAACAAGTGCCCACTTCTCTCCTTGTTGAGGTTTCCAATCTTGAAGAGAGATGCTTCTAGGGTCTTGCTCTATGACCGCAATGTTAAAACCTTCGTCACGAAGAACTGCGAGGGCTGAAGCTGCTGAATCATGTGCGCGCCAAGGAATGTGATCGCTTGCTCCCAAGGCTGTTTTAAGGATATCTCTGTGGGGCGGATGGCATGTAATACCACAAAGCTCAACACCTGAAATACAGAAAGCGTCACCCGTTCTAAAAAACGAACCTACATTGTTGCCGCTTCTGACATCCTCAAGGACAAATACCACAGGAAGATGTTCTGCATCTATGTAATCTTCCGACCGCACTCTATTCGTTAAAAAGAAGAGAAAAAGGAAGACGTGCTTGGTACATGTCATTCGACTCCAACATCCTCTTGACAGATATGATTTCGAGCAAAGTCGTGTTGTTACCTGCCACTAAACCCAAAGCGTCAAAACCTGCATGGACACCCGTTAAATCTTCAATAAGAACTTCAAAAGGATCACGAATTTCTGGGAGATAGATCAGCGTGGGGTCAGAAGAATTAATCAGACCTTGGGCATACTCTATGGCGGCACTCAGATTCCCAATTTCGTCCACGAGTCCGATTTCAAGAGCATCGTTGCCTGACCAAACTCTTCCTCTAGCCACTTCCTCTACTTGAGTTGCAGATAGATTTCTTCCTTGAGCCACTTTTGAAGTGAAATCTGAGTAAATACCTATAATCACTTCATTGTAAGCGTCAATTTCGAATTTCGACATTGAAAAAACACCATCTGGTTTTCCTGCATGAGAATGAGTTGCTATCTCATCGAACGCCACTCCAAGATGCTTTTCGTACATTCCTCCCAAATTGGGAATAACACCAAAGACACCAATGGATCCAGTAATTGTAGTTGCATTCGCGTAGATTTTATCTGCGGCACAACTAATGTAGTATCCGCCAGAAGCCGCGAGGTCACCCATGCTGACGACGAGCTTTTTCCCAGCTTCTTTCAAAAGGATTGTTTCACGCCAAATGACGTCGCTGGCAAGAGCACTTCCTCCCGGAGAATTCACTCTCAACACCACCGCTTTTACATCAGGAGCAAGACGCGCTGCCTTAATTGCAGCAGCAGTAGTTACAGAACCTATCGTCGTTGCGTCTCCCTCACCTGATTCAATGGCTCCCACTGCGTAGATTACAGCTATGTCACCTCCCAGCTCTTCGTTGTCTGAATCCAAAGTTTCGTCAGCAGAGAGCGTGGATACGAGTTCCGCCAAATTGTCTTCCGACATGGACATTCCAAACATGTTCTCAGGCAAAGCATATTCCCCGAAAGAGATGGTTTCTAGTTCTAAACTATCTAAGCTACGTTCAAGCAAAGCTTCTAACTCGTCCTCGTAAAAAACAGCATCTATGAGTCCCAACTCAATAGCATCAACTGGCAATCTTACGCCAATATCTTCCGCGATTGCATCTATATCTGAAGTACTAAGACCTCTGCTTTCAGCTATACTTGAACTAATGGTTGACCAAAACTCTCCCAAGAGCGCATTGAGTTGTTCTTTGTTCGATTCGCTGTAGTTTTTGCGCAACAAAGGCTCAACTGCTGACTTGTATTTGTTGTTCGGACCCCGAAGAACCGTTACATCAATACCCAACTTCTCAATAAGACCGGGATAAAACATCGATTGTGCTCGCAGACCCAGAAGCGTCATTCCACCAGCTGGATGAAGATAAACTTCATCCGCCACAGAGTTCAGATAGTAACCACTTTGACTCATGGTCTCGCTCCAAGCGATGACCCATTTTCCAGACTCTCGAAATTGCTCTATACCACCGCGGATGTCTTCTAAAGTGGCAGGTGAAACTGCAACGCCTGAAACATTTAAATACAGTCCCTTAATTTTATCGTCAGAGGAAGCTCTATTAAGACCATCAAGGATTTGATCTAAACCAATCTGAGGGTCAGGTGTGAGACTCGCAAAATTTAATGAAAAAGGCACATCTCCGCCTCTCTCAACAATTTTAGAGTCGAGGTTCATCACAATTACATTCGCTTCCCCAGAATAAACCTCAGATTCTGCCTCTTCCAATTCAGAGATTGCTCCGAAAACCCCACTAACAAGAGCGCCTACGAAAATAAAAATGAGTATGGTACCAGCTATTAGCATGCCGATGATTGAGCCTATGGTTGAGCTCGCAATATTTTTGATAAAGTTCATATTGCAATAATACGAATGTAAATTGCGGTTATAGCTAAAAAATGGTGTTTCGAACAGTTTACATTAGTGTGGGATCCAATTTGGGTGATCGAGTTGCTCTTTTAAAGGAAGGCATATCTCTACTTGAAAAAGAATTGGTGGAGTTAAAAGCGATTAAATCCCTCACAGAATCCCCCATTTATGAAACAGAGGCCTGGGGAATGTCTGAGGGAACTCCTGCCTTTTTAAATCTTGTCCTCGCACTCGAAACAGATTTAAAAGTAGAGAAATTACTTTCTTTGTTACTCGATGTTGAAAAAGAGTGCGGAAGAAAACGCGACAAAATTCAATCATTAGCTAGACAATCTGACTCTTACGCTAGCAGAACGCTCGACTTAGATATTTTGTTGGATGGAAATGTACTCATGAAAACAAACAATCTAACCGTCCCCCATCCCAAACTCACTCAGCGTAGATTTGTATTGCAACCCCTGGCTGATCTAGACGCCAAGATGACAATACCAGGGGAAAACTGCACTGTTGGTGAAGCCTTAACAGCTTGCCCTTTACAACCAGAAGTGAGATTAAAATAGAAAGAATGGGGCCATATGCATACATCGCGATAGAGGGAAACATCGGAGCTGGGAAAACCACGTTCAGCAAACTGATGGCGGAGAGAACAGAAAGCAAGATTATTCATGAACGATTTGCGGAAAACCCATTCTTGAAGCGGTTTTATGAGGATCCTGAGAGTCATGCTTTTTCCGTAGAACTTGCATTTGTCGCAGACAGGTTTAAGCAACTTGGAGAAGCGCTCGGAAGTCGCAACCTATTCCGTCAAAACGTTATTTCTGACTACAACTTTGCGAAATCACTCATCTTCGCCAAAGCGAATCTTCCAAAGAATGAATTCTCACTCTTTCGGACCATGTTTCGTTTGATGGAAGACCAAATTCCTTCTCCCGAAGTCATCGCAATACTCAATCCAGGACTTGAAAGGGTCAAAGAGCAGATTAAAGAACGCGGTCGGAAGTATGAGCAAGACCTTCCGAAAGGGTACCTCGAAAAAATTGAGAAAGGGTATAGCACCTACTACAAATCTCATCGCGGCTCTAGGGTTCTTTTGATAGACACCTCAGATGTCGATTTTGTAAAAAACATCAACGATTACGAAAAACTAGCTCATTGCATCATCACCCCCAGAAAACCAGGCGTGTATGAGATCAAGCCCTGATGAAAAAAAACCTACAATCAGATGCGTAGAAAAGACTTTATAAAATTAAGCTCTCTCTTTGGAGGAGGATTGTTTTCAGGAGCTTCGTATGGCGGAAATAGGAACCCGAAATCCTCCAACCTTCATCCCTCTGAAGCCATCAACAACGCAGGGATTCAAGGAAGTATGTTCGATTATTCTGATGCGCCTATAGAAAAAGTGAGAGTGGCCATTGTGGGGCTGGGAAATCGTGGAAGCACATTGATAGAGATGTTGAGCTGGCTGGTAAGACATGGTCACGCAGAAATTGTTGCGATTTGTGATGTACAAACTCCGTATATCGACAGAGCAGAAGAAAGCATCGCGAAGTTTCAGACTTCTGCACCTAGGAGAGTCGATGGAAGCTCTGATGAAAATGCATGGAAGACCATCTGCCGTTCTGAAGAAGCTGACCTGCTTGTCATAGCCACCCCATGGAGATGGCATGCTCCTATGGCCATCTTCGCTATGGGACAAGGTCTTCACGTTGCTACTGAAGTTCCCACAGCCTATACAATAGAAGAAAATTTAGAAATTCTAAAGACTGCAGAAAAGACCAATAGACATTGCATCATGTTAGAAAACTGCTGCTACAATGAAGAAGAGTTGTTTGTGTTGAACATGGTGAAAGAAGGCGCTTTTGGAGATTTAACACATGCTGAATGTGCCTACATCCATGATCTAAGACAACTTCTAATGGATGAGAAATACTATCACAACCGTTGGCGACTGCAGCAGCATCTTGAAAGAGACGGAAACCTCTACACCACGCATGGACTTGGCCCTGTGTGCATGTACATGGATATTCTAAGAGGAGACAATTTGAGCCACTTAATGTCCATGAGTTCAAATGAAGCTTCTCTGTCCAAAGCCCTCAGAGAATCTGAAGACCCATCTTTAAACGCTCTCGCCAATCAAGTGAAATGTGGTGACGTAAACACGACCCTCATCAAGACTGAACAGGGAAGAAGCATCATGCTACAATTCGATGTACATACTGGACGACCCTACAACAGGTTGAATAAACTCAGCGGATCTGGCGCGACTCACTATGGGTACCCTTCAAGGTTGTACAAAGACCATGGCCCCACTTGGAATATGCACAAGTGGGAAGATGAAGAAGGGTATAAAGAACACAAAGAGAAATACACGCATCCCATGTGGAGTCGACTACAAGCTCAAATTTCCGAAAACGATCAAGGACATGGAGGCATGGATTTTGTGATGATTTACAGACTGATCAGAGCTCTCAACAAAGGTGTTTCCTTGGACTTAAACGTATACGATGGGGTTCTGTGGTCTTTAGTAGGGGCGCTTAGCGAACAAAGCGTCGCACTTGGAAACGAGAAAGTACATGTCCCGGACATTACTAACGGAGCTTGGAAAACGCCCCGAATCCATCCTGTTTTCAGAGAGTTCTAAAGAAGTCTTTTGAGGTAGAATTATCCGATAAGCTCGGCCATCTTAGAACCGATGTGTGCTGGGCTGTCCACGACATGGATGCCGCACTCACTCATGACACGTTTCTTTGCTTCTGCAGTTTCGTCTTCTCCACTAACGATCGCTCCAGCGTGACCCATCGTCCGACCTACAGGAGCTGTAACACCAGCGATAAATCCAACAACTGGCTTAGTTCCATGCTCTTTAATCCATCTCGCTGCGTTGACTTCAAGATCGCCTCCTATCTCTCCGATCATGACAATGCCCTTCGTATCATCGTCCGCCATGAGAAGTTTCACAGCATCAAGTGTTGTTGTGCCTATAATCGGATCACCACCGATTCCTATCGCAGTTGTTTGACCTAACCCAGCTTTCGTACACTGATCTACTGCCTCATAGGTTAACGTTCCAGACTTGGAGACAATTCCTACTTTTCCTGGCTCGAAGATAAACCCAGGCATAATTCCCACTTTAGCTTCGCCTGCGGTCATCACACCGGGACAGTTGGGGCCAATCAGTGTGCAGTCGCGCTGATCGATGTACTGCTTCACCCCTACCATATCAGCTACTGGTATACCTTCAGTGATGCATATAATCACCTTGATTCCACCATCGGCAGCCTCCATAATGGCGTCGGCCGCAAAAGCAGGAGGTACGAAAAGAATACTCACATCAGCACCTGTGTTGTTTACAGCGTCTAGCACGGTGTTAAAAACAGGCTTTCCAAGGTGAATCTGACCTCCTTTTCCAGGAGTCACACCGCCTACAACGTTCGTGCCGTAATCAATCATTTGACCAGCATGGAACGTTCCTTCACCACCCGTAAACCCTTGAACGATAATCTTAGAATCTTTGTTAACTAGAACACTCATGTTGTGATGTATTAATCTTCTCGCGTGTAATGCGCCGCAAATTTAGACCAAACCACCTCTTTCCTCCCCTTTTTTACCTCACTTTTGCACAGTAATTATTACAGCGTGAAAAACACTATGCCCAAGGCCTTAGATGGCTCAACAATTGTCGCAATCTCGACGGCTCCTGGAGCCGGAGGAATTGCAGTCGTTCGTGTTTCTGGACCCCAGGCTTTAGATTTTTCTAGTGCCCTGTTTTCAAAAACACTCACCCGCGAATCAGACAGAAAGGTTGTATTTGGTCGCATCCTGTCGGAATTCGAACCGAGAGAAACAATTGATGAAGGACTCGCTTTGGTGATGTGTGGACCAGGCTCATATACTGGCGAGGATACCGTAGAATTGAATATCCACGGCTCGAAATTTATCCAAGCTGAAGTTTTACGTCTGCTCGTGATTGCTGGGTGTCGACTCGCTGGACCAGGAGAATTCACTCAGCGTGCATTCCTAAACGGACGACTCGACCTCACGCAAGCTGAAGCCGTAGCCGATCTTATCGCCTCAGAACATCGAGGTGCCCACAGGCTCGCTATCTCTCAACTTCGAGGAGGGTTCTCTCGTGAAATCGGAGCTTTGCGCACCGCTTTAATCGGATTCGCAGGTCTCCTCGAACTGGAGCTCGATTTCTCAGAAGAAGATGTTGAATTTGCTGACCGAGCTCGATTTAACGACTTACTGAACGACCTGCTCTCTCGCGTCTCCTCCCTTGCCGCTTCTTTTCGAGCCGGAAACGCCATCAAATCTGGCGTACCTGTGGCCATACTCGGCGCCCCAAATGCGGGGAAATCCACATTGCTAAATGCACTATTGGATGACGACAGAGCTATCGTCTCAAATATCGCAGGGACAACACGAGATATCATTGAAGACACCTGTGTTATCGGTGAAACTCTCTTTCGTTTTATAGACACAGCTGGACTGCGAAATACGGAGGACGAAATAGAAAGTGAAGGAATACGCCGCGCCCTTAAAAAAGCAGAGAGTGCACATTCTGTTCTTTACCTGCTCGATGCATCATTTGAATCAGCAGCGTCAGCTTCTCAAGCCATCTCAGATCTTAAACTTCCCAAGGAAATTGAAGTTATTGCAGTTTGGAACAAGTGTGACTTGGGTGAAAAAGGTTGTGAAAAAATAGAACTCGCATCATGTACTTTGCAAATTTCCGCTTCGAAAGGAGAAGGCATTGCAGAACTAAAAGATGTGCTCTCATCTTCTCACGGACTCGAAGCCTCGACATCTTCTTTAGTGGTAACAAACGAAAGACATTTCGAAGCGCTTATTTTGGCGGAGAAGTCATTGCTGGCTGTACAAATTGGACTGTCTAGCGATCTCCCCTCCGACCTTGTATCTATCGATGTTAGAGAGTCCTTGCATCATTTAGGAGCAATCACGGGAGCCGTCCACGCAGATGACATCCTTGGACACATTTTTTCTCACTTTTGTATCGGAAAGTAACCAC
>MDTF01005902.1_pt1 | contig 28584 bp, 28 predicted proteins | sample 811191 | NCBI WGS metagenome assembly MDTF01 (sample SAMN05326649, study PRJNA326480) | marine metagenome | isolation source: seawater | place: Southern Ocean | collected 2011 | reverse complement strand
GAGAGGTGTCCGAGTGGCTTAAGGAGCACGCTTGGAAAGCGTGTGTACGGGAAACTGTACCGAGGGTTCGAATCCCTCTCTCTCCGCAAATTTTCTTTATTTCCCAGTCTTATACTACACATGAAAAGACTATTATTATTATTATTATTACTATCATTTTCTTTTCTCCTTAGTGGTCAAAATATAGGATCACAATCTTATAAAATTGACCTTGTCAATGTGGTAAATGATCGTGTTAAAGTAACGGTCGATGCTTCATTTTCTCAAATAGGCAATTCGATTAGCGGATTTTATAATTTTCATTTCCCGTCTACCATTCCAGGTACTTATGCAAGTCTAGACTATGGTCGATTTATAAAAGATTTCAAGGCTTATGACAAATATGGGGAACTACTTACAGTCACTAATAAAAAGAATTCTTTTGAAATTAAGGGTAAGCCCAACAGGATAGAATATTGGGTAGAGGATACATTTGATGCTAAAATTCGAAAGAACAAGGTTTTTGAGCCAGCAGGGACAAACAATCAACAGGATCAAAATTTCCTTATCAACGCTGCGGGTTACTTTGGCTTTTTTGAAGGGAAAGAAGATCTTCCAGTATCTCTAGAGATTACTAATAGCCCTAGACTTTTTGGGATTAGTGCCATGAAAAACTACTTAGAGAAAGGTGTTCAAGTTTTTGGAGCTTCTAATTATCACCACTTTCTAGATTGCCCAATAATGATAAGTAGGGCGGATACGACATCATTTATTCTAGGGGGAGCAAAAGTCACTATTTCTGTGTTTTCAGAAAGTGGTCGTGAACTTTCGAGTAAGATATACGATGAGGTAGAAGAAAGTATGATAGCTATCGAAAAATTTCTTGACGGAGATCTTCCTGTTGATAATTATGCCTTTATTTTTTACATTAAGGACTACACGGAATTTGAAGGGCTTTTTAGCGGAAAATCAATTAGTATAGGTAAAATATTAAAGGCTATTCGTCAACTTTCAGGAAAAGGCTTTGGGGCTTTAGAGCATGGTAATTCTTCTGTTCATTATCTGCCAGATTTTGGGGGTAATTCTGTCCTAAATATGATCAAAGATGTCTGTATCCATGAGTTTTTTCATATTCTAACCCCTCTTGGTCTTCATAGTGAGGAAATTGGAAATTTTGATTATATAACTCCGAAAATGAGTAAGCACTTATGGCTATATGAAGGAGTTACAGAATACTTTGCCGGCTTGAGTCAAGTTCAAGGTGGTGTTATAAGTGCAGACCAATATATTCAGAAAATATTGAGGGGCAAGATTAAAAGAAGTGAACGATTTCCCAATAAACGTATGTCGTTTACGGAGATGAGTGAAAATGTTTTGGATAATCCCTATAAAAAACAATATGGGCAGGTTTATGAAAGGGGGGCATTAATTGGTGCACTTCTGGACATTCGAATATTGGAATTAACAAAAGGAAATAAAAGCCTTAAAGATGTTGTTCTTGAATTACGAGATAAATATGGTCCTAAAAAAAGTTTTAAAGATTCTGATATCATTTCTGAGTTTGTCAGTATCGTAAATCCTCAGTTACAAGAATTCTTTGATCAATATGTGACTGGAAAGGAAGATCTACCAATAAATGAGTATCTAAATAAAGTGGGGCTTATTTACAACCCTTTATTTAAAGGCAAAGTAATAGTTGATCCATTAGACTATAATAATGTTAAGCGCTTTAGATCGCCCTTGGCTGAGTATTATATCATTAAAAAAGTAGGGAAAAAGGAATTTGTAGGATTTAAGCAAGGAGATAAAATCAATCAAAATTATAAGAAACTTCTCAAAACTAATTTCGGATTTCCAGATGAGGGGGTTATAATTAATCTTGACGTTGAAAGAGATGGAGAAACTATTCAATTACCATATAAAGTAATGATGAAAGAGGGTTCGATTCGATATTTCCTTCGCGAATTAAGAAATCCTAGTCAATCTCAACAAATGCTGAGAGCACTTTGGTTAAAGTCTGAGCTCAAAGAATAGAAATAATTTTATAATTCTCTTTGAAGAATGTAATTATTTATTATAAATCTGACTTTTTTTTGCCATTTCTTTTTTGAAGGGTTCTTTTTTTGATTCCACTCATCGTTTAACACATACATTGTCTTAATTAGACTCTTTCCTTCCGATTTGAGTTTAACTCCAAAATCCACTTTCTCCTCAAAGGCAATGTCCCACTCATTGCGCACAATTTGCCAAAAATCTTTGTTTGTAGCCCACCAATCTATTGCTGGAGACAAAAGACTTGGTGAAATCAATAATGAAACTGGTAGATGAATATCACAACAGTAGTTCAAATAAATAATCTATTAAAGGGTTGTTTGACACGATAAAATAGATTCAGAAATTAATCCCAAGAGGGCCAATCAATAATTTTAGGAAAATCTAGTTTAATACTGCGATAACAGTCTTTTAGAAAAATTATGTATTCTGATTTACTTCTTTGGTTTATCAGATGTAGATCTGTTTTTTTTATTGCCCAAGTTTGAAGTTGGAGTCTAGAATCTATGTCCTTTGCAAATTGGCAGAATTTTGGATAGAACTTAGAGCCAAAACCTACAACGCTATAAGTAATCTTTGCTTTTTCAGGGATTGTCAAGAATGCCTTTTCAAAATCACTACCATTTTCAGGCGCCTCTCCATTTCCATAGGTGGCTGCAAATATCCATATATGTTTGATTCCTTCATGGAATTTAAATGAGTTCAAAGCTATAACTTTTACTTTAATATTTTGTCTTTTCAATTGCCGCGCGAAGGAATAAGCAATTTGAGTTGTTGATCCGTTTTCCGAGGCATATAAGATTTGGTAGCTATGGGGTTTTTTCAATTTAATTTTCCACCTCCATTTGGAAAAATTAAACCCGCTTATTATAAAATATATAGACAATATAGCTGTGGCTGTTAGAGTAAATGACCAGATCGATGAACTTTTCCCGGTGTGAATACTCTTACTCCACATGGTTATTTTATCAAACCTTGACGATATGATTTCAGACTGTATTTTTTTATTTTGAACGGTTAATTTATATTGATAATTTTTCGTTTTAACTTCATAAACCTCTCCGATATCTTCAGTAAAGGGGAAGTATATTTCTTTTAGATTTGATACCAGTTGATAGTTTTTATCTGTTTTAGATTTGACATTATGATTGAATTGATCATCAATTAATCCAAACCCTTCTAAAGATAATATTACTCCGGATAAACAAAGTAGGAGAATAGGGATTAAAGCCATAAATCCCCCATGTCCATGGACAAGGTTACTTTTTCGTTCTGTATAAAATGAGTTTTTTAAAATTTGAACGTTAGAATACTTTTTTAACCATAAGAATAGACCTGTTATGGCGAGAAATCCAGTTAAAAGTGCGGTGATCAGCATAATTGCACGTCCAATATCTCCAACTAAAAGAGATCTGTGAAAGCTTGTTACAGTTTTGATAAGGGGAGGATCTAGAATTAAGGGTCCAATAAATTCAGCAGTCTCAGGATGAAAGTATCCCTCGAGAAATACATCTTCATGGGCATCTATCGTCCCTTCTAAATGATTATATCCATTGATTTTCAGATCGTATACTTTGGCGTATTTATTTTCGAATAAATCAATAAGTTCAGGTATAGTTTGCTTACTATTCTCAGATACGGAGGGGATATCTCTTAAGCCATGATACGATATATATATTCCAAGAATGGCCCCAGTAACACTTGCAAAAAATAGATTTAAGAATAGTGTTGCGCCAAGTAAGAAATGAAGGAATCTTCTATTCAAGAATTACCATTATTGTTGAATGAATTTAAGGTATCTAATGTACCCGTCTCCATTATACTTTTTAGTTGTCTCCAGTTGACTGATTTTTATATCTACTTCTGAAGGATAGTATTTCTGTTCTTCAACAGCAGTCTCAAACCTTAAGTAATAATCTGGATTTTTTTGTGGTATGTTCAGTGCGATAATCTTTCTTTCTCCCCCGCTCAAAGTCGCTCCAGTTATACCATCAACATTTCTTCTTTTTTTACCAAAAAACTTCCACCATTCCTCTATTTCGTTATACCACTCTCTATCATCACCTAAAATTCTTAGAGTTTTTTTATATTCTTTGTTCTCGTCTAGCAATGATATTACTATATATGCGCCGTGACCGCTATAATTTTTCATCTGAAGCATACATCTTAAGCTCAGATTATCTTTTTTTGTGCTCAGTGCACTTAATAGAGTTAAAGATGAGATTAAGATTAGAATTAATGCAGCTTGATATTTCATTTGGCTAAAATGGTTTTAAAGTCATTTGCATATGGCTTTAATAATTCATTTTCTTGAGCTAACTCCATAGTTGTTTCACCAAATGATGTTAAAATTGATCCCGTAGCTCCTTTATCAATAAGTGCTTTAATTAAGCTTAAGTCTTTTGATGACATTACTGCTTGATGAAGTGCGGTGATTCCATCATTATTGATATGATTGATAAATTTTTCATTACTAGGTAAATAATCAATAAGAGAAATTTTGTTTTGATCCACAGCTAAATGAAATAAGCTATTCCCATCTGGGAGAATTGAAGAAAAATTAAAACCGTTTTTTTTGAGAAGATTTGCTTTTGCGATAAAACTTTTATGGTCTGATTCTCTATATCCCTCAAATAAAAAATTTATAAGATTCTTAGATTCTTTGTTAAGAGCATGAATATCAGCCCCGTTACATAATAAAAAGTTCAGATTTTCCAAACTTCCGTATTTTACAGCTCGATGCAAGGCTGTTTCTCCCTTACTTGTTTTGAAGTTAATTGATTCTGAATTTGGATTAAAAGCACTTAGTTTGATAGGTGTTTTTTTTCCAGATATACTTATGAAAGCTGATCGGCCCTCATTGGGGATATGAAAGGGGTCATTCCCATTTTCTACTAAAAAGTCGATTATATCTTTTTTAGAATTTCTGGCCGCATATATTGTTAAAGGTGTTTCGCCGGATTCAGATGTTTCATTTATCTGAAGACCAGCTTTTTTGAGATATTTAAAAATTTCTAAATTTTTCGTTTGACCTCTTTGGCTTTTTGCAGCATAGTGAACTGCATTTTGATTTTTTTTATCTTTTTCACTAAGGTCAAGGCCTGAATCAATCAAGAACTGTATCATTGGAAAATTTTGTCCTTTTACTGCATACATGAGCGAGGAGGCTCTATTTTTATCTTTATCATGAATAGATAAACCAAAAATTTTGAAATAATCAATAAATTCAGTAGTCTTTAAAAATGGAATTAATAATAACAATGCATTGGCTCCATCTCTGTTGACCTCATTACGGGGTTTGGATCCGTGATCAATTATAAAATCGTAAATCTCTTGTTCTTGATTTCCAGTTGCCGCACAGAAATTCAGAAGGGAGTACCCATGTTCATCAATAATATCGGTTTTTGCTCCACGATCGATAAGAGTTTTCATAAACTCAAGATTATTTCCATAAGTTGCCCAAAAAATATAGGATCTTCCATCGTGAGTTAATTTATTCACATCATTTCCCTCAAATTCCAAAAGGTATTCTAGAATGTTATTCGGAGCATTTTCAATTAAAGCCCATGACATCGCATCAAAAGAATTTGAATTAAGATCTGTTGCGCTATTACCATTTTCTATTAAAGTTTTAACAGTTTTAAGATCAGGATTCGACTTCCAGAAACTTCGATCTAAAAGTTTATTCTGCCCCAACACTTCGACAGCTGACAGTATCATAATGCAAACAACTGCTATTTTATACACATTAATCGTCATTTCTATTTTATATAAACTCTTAGAATTCCTTTTTCCAAAAAATAATTTTAAATCTCTTTTTGAAGGATGTAATTATTAATTGTGGATTTTATTTTTTTTTGCCATTTCTTTTTTGATGGTTTTTTCTTTTGATTCCACTCATCATTTAAAACATACATGGTTTTAATCAGGCTTTTACCTTCCGATTTCAGTTGTACCTGAAGATCAGATTTTTTATCAAAAGCAATATCCCATTCATTTCGGACAATTTGCCAAAAATCTTTGTTTATTTCCCACCAGTCTATTGCAGGTTGGCATCTTTTATCATCAACTTTTTTATAAATATTAACGCCTTTTTCATAAACAAGGGTGCTATCTAACTGCTCGGTTCTGTATATTTTTTCATTGTCTTGCTCATGGCGCCAGCCTGAATCCGTTATAAAATTTCGATTTCTGCGACGCAGAACATTATAGTCGCTTCTTTTAGTATTATCTCTTCTGGGGAGGGGGGCATCTGCTGTGCTCTCCCAGTAGGCTTGTTTGTTGTCATAAATCCATTTTGAAGTCCCTTCATATCGAGGACTGTCATCCACTTGAAAGACTTTTTGAGTCCAATTTCTATTTGAGGCCTTGGTTAATTCAAGATTTTTCAAAGACCACTTTTGATCTTTTATGTAGTCATATCGATAGGGAGATTGGTAAACCCAATCTTGTCTCCAATGCTTAACGGTCATAGTTTCACCAACGACTAAAATATGTTGTATTTGTATTCTAGTTTCATCTTCTCCAACAATAGTTGCCCATTCCGCAGGAGCTTTTGCTGAATACCGATCGTAGAATTCATAATTTTCGTTTTCCGAATAAGTCTCAGCAAAGTTGAAACTTACCTCAAAACAACCACACATCTTTTTTATCGATTTTATATCATCTGCTTTGGTCCCTTTTTCTTGAGCATGAGTCTTATTATTTATCAATATGGCAAGACAAACAAATCCAAGGATTTTAAAATTTTTCATGGTTATTTATTTTATGATAAGTCGCTCAGTCCCAATTTTATTTCCCTGCTGAACTTTGATGATATATAATCCTTTTTTATACAGAGATAAATTAACAGGATAATCAATCAGACCTATTTTTTCAACTTGTTTAACCATAACTACTTGACCAAATAAATTTTGAATAGTTATGTAAGTGATATCAGAATTATTAAAAACAATATGAGCAACATCTTTAGCTGGATTTGGATATAGGCCAAAAGTTAGTTTTTCTTCGCCGATACTTTGAGAGTTACTGATATTTGATTTATTGAAGATTATTTTACCAGTAGAGGACCCATCAAATCCCGTCAAAACAAGGCGCCAAAATTGGCCGGATTTATCCTCAATGAAATAACAGAGTGAGTCACTAATTTCATAGGAAAATGTTCCCATGTTAAAACTTTTCCAGTCATAACCAATTGTATTTATTGCTGCTTCAAAGTTTTGTCCCATATAATTAGTTGCACTATTTACATCAGATACTCCACTCATTTCTGCAACTTTAACACCAGCATTGTGCATTACACCAGTAACTCCATAATACATACTTGGAGAGAGTTTTGTAATATATTTTGTAAATAAAAGATCCCAAAGTGTGTCTGTAGGCTCTCGGTCTAAAGCGCTATCTGTTCTAAGGTTATAGTAGCCGAAATTTTTATTTGCATAATTGCTTTTATCTATTGATGAAATAATTTCATTCGATCCATCGAGGTTAGCATGTTTTAAATTATAAACTCCGCTGATAAGAGAGGTGATTTGAAGTTTTTTAAATAATCCATTAGATAGTTTGATAACGAATAAAGAATCTCCAGTTATATGGTGTGTACTGATGCTATAAACTCCCCAACCCATGTCCATTGATGATGAAGTCATACCCCTGTTGAAAGCGCCTAAACCCCAAGAAGTATCAGAGTCATACACGGGAGACCAGGAGTTTATACCTGAAGTATCAAGATTTGACCAAGAGCTAGTGTCTCCGTTTGGATATTTATACAGTTCAGTCCCAATTGCGCTATTAATTCTTATCGTTGCGCCATAGCCACTTGCATCTAGAGCTATATCCCAGTTAGTGTTGTCAATATTAGCTTGTTCACCATCGCTTAATGAGTAAAAACTTTGATTCATATATCCTGCGCCCAGAATTACAGAGTCATTTATTACCACTTGCGCGTTCATTAAAGTGCTAGAGGCGATAAAAAAGATTGATAATAAGAATTTTTTCATTTTGATACTTTTAGATTACTTATTTTTATTTAGACTAATTCTATATAAGCAAATGTACAAACCAATTTTTATCTAGATAAATTTATTTTGATTTATAGTTCTTGAAATTCAAAAGCGGGTGCACCTTTTTCTCCGTTATCGTTGTAAAAGTCAACGAAATGAAGCTTATAAAATTTTTGTTCCCGATCCTTAAGGATGTATATCCTTTCTGGGTTTACAATATAGCCATTATTAAAATCGTAATATTTCCAATCATATCCGATTGAATTTATATTATTGCTATAGTTGGCAGTAAATGCGTCATCAATATTTACATCATTAAAGCTTATCGAATCTAGTTTAGATACTTTTAACATATTGCGGTTCGAGAGAACTCCTGTGACTAGATATGGGGTTGGTGTGTTGTCCTCTAAAAAAATATGCATGTATTGAGTAAAGTGTAAATCCCAATCAGATTTTAGTGGCTCGATAAAAACGAATTCAGCGTCTCTTAATGATATGCATTTACTATTAAAAGAAGTATCTTTTTCAACGACAATAATTTTATCAAGGGAATTATCCATATTCGCAATTCGTACTTGATATTTATTATTTAACGTATCTATTTTGAATTTTCGATAGCCTAACTTAGAACCTGAGGCAGAATATCCTAAATCCATTATATAGAAACCGTTAGAATCTAGAATATTACCTGCCGCTGTGCTGTCCAGTGATCCTGAGGGGTTATCGTATCTCCAGGTAAGAGAATTTGTTGAAATGATGCTGTCGAATTCATTATTTGATATATATGCTAGACTCCCAGCCCTAGAACTGTTCATAGTTAATCCCCATTTGTCACTTTCACAATTCAAAGCTATGTCCCAATCCTCTTTATGATTTTGAGCAATTATGGAATTTGAACCAAGATCAAAATATATCTGTTGGCTATAATTTGCTCCCATTTCCAATTGTTGAATTCTAACATCTCCTCGATTAACTGCATCAATTGGTATTTCACCGAGATCACATGATAAATTCGCAAATAAAATTAGGAAGATTAGTTTTTTGAAGTCTAATTTTTTCCGCATGAGTTAAAATTTAACTTGAGAGAAATGAATATTGATCTCCCCCAATTCATTGCTAATCCTCCACTTGAATTATTGTGTGATGCGCCAGAGGATGGTTGCCCTGAAATATTTATATTTTTCACGTTAAATAGATTTTTTCCACCAAAACTTAATGTCATGTTATTAAATTTTTTGATATAGATAATGTCTAAAATTTGGTAACTTGAAATTGATCCCATTGTAACCTCTCCAGAGTTATCTAGGTTGTAAAAAGGGCTGGCCCCATTGTATTTCCAAAAAACAGAAACTGAGGAATTAGATTCATTGAATTTATAATTTCCTTGAAAACGATACTCGGGAGAAAAGGAAAAGGGTGATATGTCATGAAGAGTTGAAATTTGATTAAACCTTCCTATGAAAGACCAACCAACTAAAGTGTTGAATTTTTCGGTTTTTAAAGAAAAGTCTCCTCTTAGTCCTTTTGATTTAAATAGGCCAAGATTGAAGTAAGAATAAGCCATACTTCCACTTGTTTGAGCAAGTGTTATCATATTCCGAATATGATTGTAAAAGAGGGAATTATCAATGGATATGGTCCCAATACTTTTTTGGATTTTCCAAACATGTGAAAAATTAAAATTATGACTTCGTTCCGCAAGCAAATTTTTGTTGCCAATAATATTGTGGTTAATATCTATAAATTCAAAGTATAGTTCCTTCAGAGATGGGGCTCTGAATCCATTGGCATAAGATCCTCTGATGGTATGATTAAAGACTGAATACTTAAAATTCAAAGAAGGAGTTAGAGGGCTTGGATAGTCGGAATTATATGAGGCTCTTAATCCAGGCCGAATAACTATATTCTCGTTTAAATTTATCTCTGAAGTGCTAAAAAAGGCAAAATCGGATATGGATTGAATATTATCAATGATTCTTTGACCCCGCGTTTTCTCAAAATTTACATCATAACCAAACTCAATTGTTGATTTTAATGATTTTAAATTTTTAACTACAGAACCTCTGCTCATCCAATAACCAAACCTTGATGTATCTTGATCACTTTCCATATTGGTTATTTGACTTTCCAAATTCGTTAAGTTTATATAAAATGTATTCTTCTTTCTTCTAAAGTCGTTGTATGCTGCGACTAATTTCCAATTGTTACCCGAAGGAAACTTACCTTCTAAGTTGACGCCAATATTGAATCGTTCGGTTTCATAAAAGTCATCAAAAGCATTTTCAAAATAAGGGAGCCTAGGCATTCCTCGGTTAGTGATACTTTCGTTAAAGTGACTTAAATAGGGAGAAATTTGAATTAACTTACTCTTGAAAGAATAACCTAATTTGGTAAAAAATTGCTCTTTTGAATCCCATTGTATGGATCTATTAGTATCAGCTATTGTTCGTTTTGGGAATTCTATGAACGGGTCATCTGGGTTCCAACCGTCAAAAAAATATCTGCCGCCATTTAAATGAAAATTATGAGGTCCTTTTTTCCTAATAATTTGATAATCTATATTGTATTGTCCCGCGGTTTCGTAATAACTGTTAACTTCTGTAATTGGATTATTTACAGTCGCTTTTTTCGAAATTAGATTAATGGTTCCGGCTAATGCGTCTGTCCCAAAATTTACGGATAATGGCCCTTCGATTATTTCAATTTTTTCAATATTGTTGAGATTAATTTGGCTTATGTCTATGTTACCATTGAGTCTTCCAATTACAGGAACTCCATCTATCAAAATTTTAACATTTTGTCCTGAAAGACCTTGCATGCTTATACTAGAACCAAGAAAATTGTCTTGACTTACTCTCATCGCTGTTTCCATCTTTAGGACATCCCGAAGATTTATTGCAGCTTGATTAGCAATTCTTTTATTAGAAATTAATTTTACATAATGAACAGATTCTTCTATGGCTTTTGGATTGTGCTGAGCTGTTATTACAACTTCATCTAGTATGTTGTGATTAATCCTATTACTTGAATCAATTTGAGCTTCAATTTCTAGTAAAAGAATGGAATAAATGATTAGAGTGAATTGAAGACGAACCATTTTAAATTAGTATTTAGATTAATTCTAAATAATTGTCAAATATAGTCTGCAAACTTTAAACCCAATGTTAATTTTGAAACTAAATTTCTATTACTTTTCTTATTTGCGACTATATTGGAATAGAAATTTATAAATCAACATTTTAATAGTGATGGATCCATTTAAAAAATCGATTATTCAATATCATTGGGTAATTGGTGCCACAGGATTTGTTGGGAAGCATTTAGTTCGTGAGCTTTTAGAGCGGTATCAGAACGATCCTTTGGTTCAAATTGTTGCTGTGGGTCATCAACGGATAGAACCTATTGTAATGGAAAAAACTCATTTTTTAATGATGCCATTGGATAGAATAGAAAAGAGATGGTTTATTAGATTTCCTCCTACTCACCTTTATCATTGCGCGCGAATGGCAGGTAGCAACGATTTTTTTCGATCTATTGCCTCGGCTAGAGGTTTTCGTGCGAATATGCGTTTGAAGAAAATCTTAGAGGATTTACCTAGCCCTCCTATTGTTGTCTATTGCAGCGGAACTTTAATGTACGGAAACAATAAGGTGGCTGTGGATGAAAGTGCTCCAATAAGACCTATTTCATATGCCCGCAAATACGAAAGGGCAGAAAGGCCTTGGTATATAAAGTCAAAAAAAATGCATATTCGCATGGCTTTCCCTGCATGGATTTTTGGAGGAGACTCTTGGTTTATGAACTTTTACCTAAAGCCTGCGAAAGCTCTTAAAAAAGTTCCTATCTATGGGGATGGGAATCAACAAATGAGTTTAATTCATGTTCGTGATGTCGCAGGTCAACTAATTCACGTCGCTGAACAAGGAACAAAAAGTAATCACTATAATATTTATGGTTCAGAAGTAATTACGCAAGAGAATTTCGCAAAGACTGTCGCTAATGAAATTGATCTTGAAACAGAGATTTTGAGCTCAGATGAAATTGAAACTAAATATGGAAAAACAGTTCACGAGGCCTTAACCTCTTCGATGCCTATTAAGACTCAACATGTAAATTGGCGAGCAAGCTATAAGTTCAAATTTCCTAATTGGCGAAAAATGGTAGCAGAGGTTATCGGAGTAATTGCCCAGTATTAATGCTTTTTTTGAAAGTCGTAAAGCATATATTCACCGAGAGTCCCAAGTTTTGTCCTAGATATTTTTGAGTCTAGATGCCAAAGAAAAAGTCTGATTTTGCTGGGAAGCCTTTTGTGAATTCCTCTGTAATACCAGGCAGGGAAAAAAATACTATAGCCACGTTGATATTCACAAGATAATGTTGAACTTGATTTAACTTCCGAGGTTGAGTAACATTTTGAAGCTAAAAAATTAGTCGGGGAATAACCGCCCCAAATTTTTTTTAGGCGGCTAAAAGCCCGACCAAACTTCCCTTTCAGAGACTCAATAATAATCCCACCAACATACCATTTATTTACAAAGGTTAGTACCAAGTTGCCTCCCGGAAGAAGAAGTCTTTCCAGTTCCTTTATTGAAGCATTTAAATCATTCACAGTATTTAAGGCCCCGAAGAAGACATATATCATGTCGTATCGCTCTCCAGGAAATTGGCTCTCGATATCCTCCACACTTCCCTCTTTCACTATGGCATTTTGAAGATTTGATTGAATAATTTTTTCGTTTGCGATGCGAACCATCTCTGCAGAAACATCCACCCCGTTGATTTGAGCGTTAGGAAATGTTTGGGCAAAATGTACCATGTCAAAACCCGGACCAAATCCAATTTCTAAAGCTTTAGTGAAATTATATTTCCTTATATGCTCACGAAAAGATTGACGAATACGTTGAAGTGTATCATTTTCCCAATATCGATGTTCAAAATCAATGGCATCTTTATCATAATAAGTCCCTACACTATGGTAATAGTTCGTTTTCATCTTTTACTTTTTTTGAAATTAGGTCAGGACTCATTAATACTGCACCAAAAGTCCAAAATAAAAAGGCAAATCCTGGTTGGTTCAGAAAATTATTTACGTTCATATGAAATCCATAGGTTACCATACCAAGAAAAAAAGGCAATGACTTTATTTGCGCTTGGCCCGTACTTGAATACCCACGATAAATCCAAACTATAAATATTATCATAAATAGAATAGTTGATGGCCATCCGTTTTCGCTAAGTTGTAGTAATAATTCGCTATGCGCAGAACCTCCGGACCCTTTTGGAATATCATCAGGATTTCTAACACTTAATCGATTCATTAAAGTGGATTCTTGGAATGGGATATATTTAAATTGATATGTACCAGGACCAAATCCCCAATGTGGCCTCTCTTGAAACATTTTGAGTGCACTGAGCCACCGGTTCAACCTTTCAATATTGCTATCATCTGATTGGATATTTGTAACGGAGAGTGTTTCTTGAAAAATATTCGCATCTGGATTATGACTTTCAATTTTATTAAAAGCAAAAGCTTCACGAATATTTTCAAATCCAATAGTTACAAGGAATAAAACGATTAAAATCGGTCCAATTAATCTCATTTTTATAGGCAAAAATGAAAATAGATAGGCTATTAACATAAATGTGAAACTTATCAAAGCAGCTCGGGATTCGGAAAATATCACGATTGCCATGGCTATTATGGCAAGAACAAAATACTTCTTGTCCGTTCGCCCATTCCCTAGTGCAAATCCACCCAGTATAGCTGCAACAGCTCCGACATATGTACTTGAATAGTAAAATGGTTTAAATATGCCTGTAATCGTAATCGGGTTAAAATCAAAATCAAAAAATTGATATACACCCCAAAGAATTACAGCAGAGAATGATAAAGAATATAGTTTCAGCCATTTGAATACCTCACCTTTTCCATATCGAAGAGTACCGTAAAAAAATACAAATACAAAACACCCATTCAACAATGAAAATTTCATTGATATCTCAAACATTGAACTCATAATCAGCGGTAATGCAAAAGAAATAACCCATAATGCAGGAATTGGAGTTTTTAATATTAACCGATAATTTTTTTTATATAATAGGTCGAATAATAATACTAAAGCTAAGACCCCTATTAGCCACTCTGCTGGCAACATTAAATCAAGTCCACCTATACTTAAATTTAAACTTAAGGGGAGGGATAATGCAAGTAATGAAAATAGACTTTGTATCCAATTTTTTTTAACGATCACAAATGCTGCAGAAATAGCAAATAACCCAGCGGTAATTAATTCCCATTTATCGATTGACCAAATGGAAATGAAATAAACAATTAATAAAAATAGAGGCCCTATTAAATTTTTAAAATTTAACATCAAGGGTTTAGGTTTTTATATTCGAAAATCCCCAGAGAGCGATATAGGCTAGAAATGAACCAAGCAATCCATAGAACCAGAATGGCAATCCAGATGGCGATAGAGGAATTTGAGCATTTGAGATAATATATGACTTTGGTGTTGGTGCTTTTTTATAGCCCTCAAGTGTTTTGTTTTTTCTTTGGAGAGTTGTTAATTCTTTTACAGCTGTTCCAAATTGATTCTCTTTCTGAAATATTAGAGACGCTAATGCCAAAGAGTCTTTTTGCGCTTCCATGCGCAATGAATCCAATGTTTGTCTCAAAGATTTTGTCTCATTTGATAATCTCAATAGATTACTTCTTGTAAACTCTAGACTTTGCTCTACATTTTGTCGAAGCATTTCTTCTTTGATCGAATCACCCCATCGAATAATCATATTCGCTGCATTTGCTGCCATTGTTGCTTCGGACGCTTTGACTTCAACCTTGACAGCTCCATTTCGGGTTCGACTGATATCAAAATCTAATTCTTCACCAAAGGAATTCTCAACTTCTCGTCTAAGAATATTACTATTTAATATTTCAATATGCGCATCTATTTCAATAGCTGATCCAAAGCCTATTCCATTTTGATTGATTTGTTTTTCCATTAAAGTTAAGGGGACAAAAAATGTAGCCTCTGCTTTATAATTTGGTGGCTTTAAAAGCATTAAAAAAGTAATAATTACACCTGCGATTCCACTAAGAAATATGAAGTTTTTTTTCATGATTATACTAGTTTTTTCTCGCTGTAATTATCGATAACTCTATTTTGGATACTATCTGGCCAAAAGCCACTGGTATGCTCAGAGATTTCTGAATCACTATTTTTTCCTCGAAAGTTTTTATAGAATTTTTTTTTAAAAATATCTTGTGCTTTTTTCTCTATCCAGTTCCCAATAAAATTATCTGTCACTTCATTTCTGGTTCCATATAAAGATAAAGGATCATATAAACGCCAGATAGAAAATGTACTGGAATTAAATGTACAGGCTTTTTCAGGAATAAAGTTTGGAAAGTAATCCTGAATAAATGTATTTTTCTCATAGAACTTACCCAGTAGACCTTTATTATGAAGAATCATTAGTGAAGCCGATTCAACAGCAGTATAAATATTTTTTTTATTTAATTCTAAATGATTTTCATCAATAAAAAAATTGGTACAGAAGTATCGCTTATTGTTGAGTAAAAATATCTTTTTAAATACAGTTAGAAATAATCTTGCAGACCAAGCTCTATTATTTTTTGTGATTATAAAATAGTCGATATCATCATCATCATTATTGGCTCCAAGTTTTGATAATGACCCCGAGAGATAGACTCCTTTTACAAAAGGAAAATTGCTAATTAACCATCCCATTCTTTTTGAAATTCTGAGTAATCTGGAATTCCTTTTTAAATTATTGAGTCTAATATCTATTGCTTTATTCTTCAATCCCCAAAGACCATCTCTACCAATAATAAATTCCGACTTATTTAGTTTTTCTAGATTTATCATCACCTCTTCTTGAGCTGTTTTCAGGCTTAAATAGCGGTGAACTTCCTCCTCATACAAGGGATGATTAAAAAAGTCAAAATATTGAAGCACGTTTAATATTGCCTTTTGAATATTATTGAGCTTTTCTATGTCAAATTCTCGGGTCACTATTGTTGATATTAGAACAATTTGGTATTAAAATAGCCGGGAGATACTGCCATTGAATCCGGTTAAGGATATTTTTGAAATTATAGAATATTCAGATGGTTTTATTCAAAACTGTAATGGGTTCCGTAATGCAGCATTTGACCGAGAAATTCTTTTGGATAAATAATTTTTATGTCAATAACAGAATCATTATTCATTATTGGAATCATTTCAGGATTAACAAAACCACTGTAGGCAGCTAGATTTAAAGGCTTTGAGCGTCGCAAAACTTCTTCATGAATTTCTGAGTCAACTTTAACGCCATAATTCTCGACTAGAATCCGCCCTGCTTCGTAATCTCCTTCGCTTTTAATACGTTGGATTTCATTTAGGAGCTCTCCAAAGTATTCTCGAAGTTTATCGTAATTATTAATTACGAAATAAGTCTTATTATCAATAATTTTACGCTCTATTGCCTTCTCTTCCATCCCTCGTTCAAAGGCCCATGATGCCACTAGTTGTCGGTTTCTCATATGGTCTTCTTCAATATTATCGCCAGGTAGTATTCGACGAAGCTGTAACATCATGCCATTACTGATGTAACTGTCATACTCAGCGTATCCAGCTTCTTTATTCTTCATGAGACCCAGTTCTTGCATTTTATCATCTAAGATGAAATACAATGCCACAAGATCCGCACGCGCTTCCTCTAATGTTGAACTATAATTTTTCAGTGTTTCTTTAGGTGTTCCAACTCCTGGATTTATTATTCCTGAGGCGTGACCAACGACTTCATGGAGCGCAGTATGCATTTTTGATCCAAGTTCTCCGAACTTTTCGGCGCGTTCTCTGTGCATTTTTGAGAAACTGAATTCATTTGCCATGCCTTTACCTGAGCTTTGGTGGTAAGCATCTTCAATATTCCCTAATGAAACACTTTTTGAGCCATGCTCTGCTCTTATCCAATTGGCATTTGGAAGATTTACTCCAATAGGAGTTGATGGGGATGAATCACCCGCTTCGCCAACGACCGAAACAATTTTATAACTAACGCCGACGACACTATCTTTTTTATGCGTCTCATCTATTGGGCTATTGTCTTCAAACCATTGAACGTTATCTGCTACTACACCCATTCGCTCGCTAGCATCAAAGTCTTTGATTTGAACGACAGTTTCATAAGATCCACGGTACCCCATGGGGTCATTATAAACCTCTACGAAGCCATTTATATAATCAACATCTCCGTCAGTCATGCTTACCCAGGCTATATTATAATCATCCCACTTAGACAAATCGCCTGTTCGGTAATATTCGATTAATAATGCTAGCGCCTCTGCTTGTCCATCGTTTTCGGCAGTAAACATGGCCTTTTCTAGGTGTTTTATTATTTGTTGAATACTTTGGCCATATCGTCCTTTTGCACTGAATACGTCTTCATAGATGTTTCCATCGGTATCGCGAGAAAGTCGACTGTTCAAGCCATGGCTTATTGGCCTTTTAGGATCAAAATTGGTTTTTAAAGAATAAAACTTTTCTGCTTCAATTTGACTTACATCTGGCCCATAAAAATTAACTGCTGATGTTAGTAATAGATCAACACCATCCGCACGGTTGACCTTTTTCACATCAAAATCGGGATCAAAAATTGCACGTTGTGCTTCGCTTGAAAGTTGAAAATCTAGGGTTCTGAGTGTTTTAAAAAACCAATCCACATCAAACTTAGGATCAAATTTCATATTGCTGTAATGATGATGAATTCCATTCGCAAAAAAGACGCGTTTTGCATATACTTCAAAATCTTTATACTCTTTTGTTGAATGGTCTACATTCTCATTTGAAATTATTGATTCTAAAGCTCGTCTAATTTCTAGATTGTGTCTGTAGTTGCAATCCCACATAATATCTCTACCTGCCAATCCCGCTTGGGTGAGGTGATAGGCATAGATGCGCTGCTTTGGGCTTAACCCGCTCCAAGAAGGCACCTTGTAGCGCAAAATCTTAACATCCTCAAAGCGATCTATTTGCCATTGGAAATTGTTTTCATTATCTGTTACCTTCATCTCAGTATTCTCTTGACAAGAACTAATTATTAGAAGGCTTGCTACGCTTCCCATTAATATTATATTTTTCATTTTTTTTGAATAAGTTCATGTAAAGTTCTTTGCTACCTGTTGTTTAGCAGGTGAGATATTTCATTTCGAAAGATACTCTAAGTTGAATATTAAACCGAATGTTGATCTGATATAGCCTTAAGAAATAAATTTTCTACTTTTTCCCGAGCCCAAGGTGTCTTTCGAAGAAATTTAAGGCTTGACTTGACGGAGGGGTCATAAAGGAAGCAGCGCAGTGGAATCTGAGACCCTAGGATCTCCCAACCATACCTCTCTTCAAGAAATTCAACAATATATTGAAGTTTGACTCCATGCAATGGATTATTAGGCTGAGTGTTCATGATTCTTAAAGTCAAATTTACAGGTAATAACGATATATTATTAGACGGAATTGATATTATTTTTTATAGATATTTTGTATAAATTATTTAAAAAAAATCATCGATTAGAATTAATAAATACTGTGTGATCGGAAATGAATTCTCTAGTTGGGAGATAAAGCATATTGATATTCAAGATAATGCTTGTTTAAGTTGCCATAGGCTTGAAAGTATAAATGCTTGGAATTTGTACATACCCACGGTGAATCCAGTTAGTATATCAAAGGATTATCAATTTATAAAAGATTATATGAAAAATTTAGGCCCATTTGAAATTGACACAAATGGTGCAGATGTTCCTTGCGAATAAAGCGCATGCATTTCAGAACCCAGAATAAATTATTAAACTCAATAGACGTTTACTTGCTGCCATTAAAATATCCTATTGGAAATATTGAAGTCAAGCAAATAATTGAAAAAACTATTGTTTAGAAACAATCTAGATAGTACATTTGTTCCTGAAGGTTTTATATCCTCTTCAAGATTTAAAAGAGGTGTTATTTGAATGTTAAACGATTAAAATATACCTTTTTTCAGGGCCTTGTATTCCAAGTATGAGGCCCTTTTTTTGATTTAATTATTTTTGCTCGTCCTCGAAATAATAAATTTTGACATCCGCTGTATCATTGAGATAATTAATTCTCCCGACCTCTAATCTATTTATTTTTAGCCCAGTTCGTTCTTCTAAATTAGATTTTAGCTCTTCGGTATTGAATGATTTGATAAGTTCTATGCGTTCAAACAAAATAGTTTTTTGAATTTCATTTCTCAAGAGAAAAACATATTCGATGAAATAAGTTAAAAAACAGATCGAAACATTTATTAATGCAAGCTCTGCGATAGATATTTTATTTGAAGCCAATGAGTTTAAAACACTTAACCCAATAACAATAAACAGGTAAGTCATTTCTTTAATTTCAATCTGACTCGTTCGGTACCTGATAATGCCGAAAATGGCAAATAATCCAAGTCCCATTCCAGTATCGATATCTAGTTTTTTAAGTCCAAAACATAGAAAAAATGTAATGAAACCGATTAGAAAATACGTAAATAAGTAGTCTTTCCTTTGGGCTATTGGGTAGTAGAGATAACGAATTACTATTACAAGAAATAGCAAATTAATAGACATGCGAAGTGCAAGGGTGTAAAAATCAGGATCGAACCAAGTTATATTCATTATTTCGGATTTTATTTAACTGCAATAATTTCTTTTTGAATCTGTTGTGCTTAATTGGTGTTTCTCCACTTAATGTAATACGTCCTAATACATATTTACTCAAATTAAAAGGTCGTAAATATCTTTCTTTCATCACATTATAATACGGGCTATCTCGTGATATTTTTTCCTGCTTGAGTTCAGCAATTGCAATATCAGATATCTTTTTACTATTCTTTCGGGAAGTGAAACTTAAATTCACATCAATGGTAACGCGCTCTATCGATTTCTTTGATACTAAAGTTATTCTATTGTATGATACGCTCAAGGAATCTTGTAATTTAAGATTCGGAGCGCTAGAGTTTCGAATGAATTCAAGCTGCTTATTAGATAACTTCATATCTAGAGTATCACTCAGTATTCTTTGCTTTAATGTTCTCCCGTGTTTCTTGTGTTTTATTTCGAAATATAATTTTTCCGAATCCACATAATGTCTATATCTAATTTTAAACCTATTATTTCGGCCACGGTGATGTTCGTGATAAAAATAATCATTTGAATCATCCAGATATAGACTGTTGTATAAAGGAGTAAAACTCTTTTCTACAATCAATATATGATAATGATTCTTAAGATCTAATAGGATGCTATTTAATTGATCTATGTGAAAAATAAATTTAGTGTCTACTCTATTCATTAAAGAGACACCAGCAATTTCTGTTAGGGAAATCGAATCAAATTCTTTTAAGATATTATCTAAGATCATCTATTGAAAGTTAATTCTTTGATTTGAATTTTTGTGTTAATTCATTCAGGTCTATTTTTAAGTGAAATGCCAGAATATTGAAAAATTCTTCCGATAAAGGCTTTACTTTTTTTTGATATAGATACTGGATTCGCGCACTGTAAATCTTATTAAAATCGTATTCTAATGCAGCCATATATCTATGTTTTCTAATATAAACTGGCGAATCATCTTCAAAAGAAAAAAACAATTCTGAACCACCACTAGTCTTTAATTTTTTTGTCAGGTCGTACTCAATTATCCCTCTGGTTCGGATGTACGTTCTTTTGTAAGTAACGGGTGCATCCGAATAAAAATCGATGATTTTCCTCTGGGATCTTAAGCGATATTTCAATCTGAAGCCGTTTAGCTTAAAAAATCTTCCAGAAATATCAAAATGAAATCTATCAGAAATTTCTTCAAAGTGATCCTCTATTTGAGTTATAGAGATTGATGAATCTAGAAGTGAAAGTTCAGAGCGCCTTGTTCCCAAAGCGATCTTGAAAAAATTATTGAAAGAATATTTGACAACAAAGTCATTATAATTTGTACGAGCCTGATTGTTATTTATTCTATTGCCCAGTTCATATTTAACATCAAAATTTTTGAATATCCTATAACTTAAATTTAAGTCAGACCAAATATTATTAGTACTACTTTGAGCTTCCAGACGCAAAAAGCTCCATGAAAACGCAATTATGAAAAGAGAGATTTTTATGTTATTCACAACGGGTTAAATTATAAATTTTAATTTAACCCGTTATACTTATTTAACAATTTGAATCTTTTTAATTATTTGGTTCGAATTGGTTGTTAGTCTCACGGTGTAAAACCCTTGGTAAATTGACTTTAAGTCAAAATAAGCGATAGTGCTTCCCTTTCCTATTCTCTTGGATTTTACAGTACGACCGACTTCATCAATCAGTTCTATTTCAATGTCATACTCAACAAGTCCATTGTATTGTATTGCAATTAATTCAGAAGAAGGATTTGGATAGATAGATATATCGATATCTTTTATTTCATATTCCCCAACAGAGCTCGAATAAATAGTTGTGGACTGGGAAATTGAAGATACTTTTCTGTTTGACGCATTACCATAAAACGTAGGGCCTATTAGATAGGGATATGAAGAATTCCAATTTCCATCTACTGTAGCATAATAAGCATATGTACCATTGGGATATTCTGGTGTCACTGCGAATCGGCCATTGTGCTGATCTAGATAATCGTCTTGGCTAGCATGGGTAATATGTTCGTAGTCTTCTCTAAAATACCCCAGGAAGAGAGTCTCCTGAGTGGCTCCTCCAGGCCCTCCCGCAGTGACCACTGTTCCGACAGCTGGGCCATTTAATCGAGAGGTAATAGTCCTTAATTGATATCCGGATTTAATTCTTTCTATTCCACCAGTTCCATCAGAATTCTTAAATCCATAAGCTCCATAAATAGGATAGCCATCATAGGCAAAGCCTATTAACGGAGAGTGTGAATTACTATCTGGAGTATATAATCCATCTGCATCATATAAGTTACAGATATTCGATAAAACACTTAAGTCAATTTTAAATGCTGATGGATTCTGATGATGGTGGTAATTCCCCATTGCTGGATGTCCTTTTGAACAGTCAAACCCAGCCATTTCAGCTGGTATTGCATCTCGATTCCAGTCCATAGAGGCCATTGGTCCGCCTGGACAAGGAGGCTTCCCAGGGCCACCACAAAGAGAATTTGTATTTGGATTCCAAGCCACTCCATCGCGGTAGTCAAACACAGCAACACCATTAATAAATACTCCGATATTCCCTCCATTGGTTGGAATTAAAGTTCCAGAATTGGGCGAAGGAGATAAAGGAAACTGAAAAATTGCATTTTGATTTTGCGCATTACTGGGATTAAAATCATTAAACGGGCCGGTAGGGTATGAGGGCACTCCAGTAGCTGTCACATAAACAAAGTTGGTCGAATACTCGACCTTTTGGCAGTTTGCCAGAATGTTATTGCTCAAGGCTGTTGAATTTCCAGACATGTAATAAGTGCCCATCTGCGTAGTGTTCTGCAGCCATGATGTTATAGATGGGCTGGGCTGGGCTGAGCAAATAATTGAGTAGGGAAGAAAAAAGGTAGTTATAATTTTTTTAAACATTTTTTATCTTTTTGATTATAAACTTTGAACTCTAAACACAATTTTCATGCCATCGCATTTACTTCAAAAAGTTTCAGGATAGGGTGAATAAGTAAATTCAAACTTTCATTTTGAAAGAAGAACTTTTGGGAACTGGTGTTTTGTATTGAATACAAAACTTGTATCATTCAAAGTCATTAAAAATGAAATTAAATCAGTTTTCTCATTACTGGAAAAGGACATTGACTTAGCATGATTTAAACTTTGTTCGTTATTTTTTATGCCATCGGAATAATGATTTAAAACTTGCCTAAGACTTGAAAACCTGCCATCGTGCATGTAAGGATAGGAAAAGCTTAAATTCCTCAAAGATGGAATTTTAAAGAGGTTACTGTCTTTCTTGAGATTTGTAACCTTTATTCTCCCATAATCTTGAAGGCTCTTGTCGATGGGGATTCCATTTGAAGCAAAGTCGTAGGTCGAAAATAGAGGTTCTAAATGACAGTTATTACAATTTGCCTTAAAAAGTTGGTACCCTCTTTCTTCTTTTTTTGAAAAATATTCTTTTTTATTTTTTACTTTATCATATTTTGAATCTGCAGAAACCAAGGATAGCTGAAATTGCGACAATGATTGTAAAACATGCTGGCCGGTAATTGTGCTATCAGAGAATGATTTATAAAATTGTTTTTTATAAAATCTATCTTTTTTTAATTTCTCCACGACTTTATTTATACTTGAAGCCATCTCTTTCGGATGATGAATTGGTGACAATGATTGAACATCTAAATGGTTTATTGCACCATCCCACATGAAGTTTTTTTGCCAGGCTAAATTAAAAAGTGCTGGAGAATTCCTCGTGCCTACACTATCGTATATACCATGACTTAACGAATGGTCTGTATGTGAAAAGGCATTAAAAGGGGAGTGGCATGAAGCACAAGAAATGCTGTTATTTAAAGACAAAATTGGATCATAAAATAGAGCTCTACCTAGTTCTATTTTAGATAAACTCACAGGATTACTTTCGAATGTATAAACGGGGTTAGGGAAATGATTGGGTGAGCGAAAATTTAAATCATCAATACTTTTGAAAGCCATAGTAATAACTCCTAACAAGAAAATTATAACTGGGATTTTCTTTTTCAATTGATAGAAAATGATTTTGACAAAATTTCAGACTTTTTATTAGATAATTTGCTAGGACTCATTATTTTAAAATCCTTGGAGAGGTCTGTTTTATTGAAAAAATCATATAAATCAAGTTGGACGGTAACAACGTCTTTTTTAGGAAAATCCAAAGTCACTTTTTTATTGGAGATAAATGGGCTTTTATATCCTCCTAGATGAAAATGGAATGCTTTTTTTCTGTTTTTGCAATTTCTTGATACTCCTTCCATTTTGAAATTTATATACCCGCTTTGCCATGACCAATACATCCCGTTTGTTGGGTCGAGATCTCCGCCTAGGGCACCTGAAACATTGACTAAACTATCTAGACCAAGAGTAAAGAATATTCTTTCGATATCATTAACATTAAATCCAATATTTTTTACTTTCAATGTTTTCGGGTCTTCTAAATTTATAAGCTGCCGAATAGGAATATTTTCAAGTCGTTTGACATCATCATTGTATTCTAAACTCAATTCTGAAATATAAAATTTTAATGTATTTATTTTAATACTGTCATTTTGAATCGAATCAAAATATGTATTTCCTAGCACAACAACTTTATTGTTGAATAAAACTTCAAAATTTAATTGTGATTTTAAATCTTGAGAGAAGGCCTGATGAAAAATAAAGAAGAACCCGATAAAAAAAAATCTCATGAAATGTTAAGATGAAAGGTCAGCTACAAATAATGATATCAATAATACGAAACCTTAACTGGACTAGATATTCATTCATTAATCTTTTGCTTGACATTTTTAAGGAGTTTTTCAAAGTCCTTTTTTAATTCAACATCCAATATGCCTTTTGTGGGATCAAAGTTTTGATTAAATCTTGGTAGCGACATGGTTCCGATTATATCCGCACCGTGTTGAGGGAAACGATCGATTGCTGCGCTTAAAACTGTTTTTCCGCCGCGAGGGCCTGGAGCTGTAGAAAGAAGTATTAATTTTTTTCCTTCGAACATTTTTAAGGTATGAACCGACGCCCAGTCAAATAAATTTTTAAATCCAGCTGTATACGACCCATTGTATTCAGCGAATGAAATAACTAATAAATCTGCTGATTTTAGTTTTGAGATAAAAGAATTTACAGCTGGTGGAATCCCTTTTTTTTCTCTTTCAACAGTATAGACAGGAAGATCGTAATCATTTAAATTTAAAACTTCTAATTGAGTCTCTGAAATTTGTGACGAGACATATCTAGCCCACTCTCTATTTATCGATCCAGAGGAGTATGAGGCCCCAAAAGCAATTATTCTCATTTTAAATTTTTAACGTTTATTTTTTGACCAAAAGGGATTTTGACTTTTATCTTTTTCAGGATTTTGTTTTGATTGTTCGCTCTTTTTTGGTTTGGTAAAGGCTCCTCCAGATCCAGAGGAGTCATTTCCCCAATATGAGGTATCTCTTTCTTTTTCATTTGGTCGAGCGTTACTTCCTAAAGATCTTCCAGAGCGATCTGTACTTTGACTTCTTCGGCTATGTTGAGTAGTTCTTACTTTCTGAGTATCAGTTTTCTTTCTGAAATTTCGATCCTCTCTATCTCTATTTCCCTCTCTTGGAGAAGCTGATTTTTCAGTCTCAGGAAGAACTGCACCTGGTAAAAATTCATGGTCCAACTGAACCGGAATCTCCTTTTTAATTAGCCTTTGAATATCCTTGAGAAATTTACTCTCCTCTTTATCTACAAAAGACCATGCAATCCCGCTATTCCCTGCGCGACCTGTGCGTCCAATTCGATGAACATATGTTTCAGGAATATTTGGAATTTCATAATTTATTACGTGCGTTAGTTCATCTATATCTATCCCTCGTGCTGCTATATCAGTAGCGACAAGAACTCTTGTCTCTCTGCTTTTGAAGTTTCTCAAAGCATTTTGACGAGCATTCTGACTTTTGTTTCCATGAATTGCTTGAGCAGTTATTCCATTTTTCACTAAGTCCTTGACAACCTTATCGGCACCATGCTTTGTTCGTGTAAATACTAAAACAGAAGGTATTTCAATTGAATTGTCTTTTAGTAACGATCTCAACAAAAAACGTTTTGCTTTTTGGTCTACTTTGAAAACTTTTTGTTGCACTTTTTCAGCAGTAGTCGAAACTGGAGCTACGGAAACACGAATCGGATTGTTAAGTAGGGAGTCACTGAGCTTAACAACTTCATTTGGCATTGTTGCTGAAAAGAAAAGAGTTTGTCGCTTCTTAGGGATTTTCGCAATCACTTTTTTCACATCATGAATAAAGCCCATGTCTAGCATCCTGTCCGCTTCGTCTAGGACAAAATGCTCTATATTTTTAAGGTCTATAAATCCCTGGTTCATCAGGTCTAAAAGCCTTCCTGGCGTTGCTGTTATTATATCCACACCACGTTTTAAAGCGTCAGTTTGCGGACGCTGCCCAACACCTCCAAATATTACTGTATGATGTAGCTTAATATTTGTACCATATGATGTTATGCTTTCACCTATCTGAATTGCCAATTCTCGGGTGGGTGTTAGGATAAGTACCCGAACTGGACGCTTCCCAGACTTATCCATGTAGCGCATCAGCTGCTGAAGAATTGGTAATGTGAAGGCTGCAGTTTTACCTGTGCCTGTTTGAGCAGTGCCAAGTATGTCGTGCCCTTTTAAAGCTGAGGGTATCGCTTGAGCTTGAATTGGAGTGGGGGTTTCGTACCCCTGGCGGGTCAGGGCATCCACGAGAGGAGATGCGAGACCAAGGTCTGTAAATGCTTTCAAGAGACCAAAGGTAAGTTAATTGCTCTGCATACTTAAAAAAAAGAGCGGTAATCAGTTTCTATTTAGTATTTCCAACCAGTTACTCATAAACGCTCATAGCATAGTTTGAAGTACATTTTGTTAAGGTTTGAAATAGTAAGTCAACGAGCGGCTGTTATGAAAATTATTTAATGAGTTGGCTTGGCATGATTTTTACTACTTAGTTTTGTAGAATAAATCAGTTATTAAAAATACAAATCAATGAGTCAAGTTGGTAAAAAATTCCCCAATATTTCTGTAAATGCAATGAATGAAATGGGCGATACATTTAAGTTGAATGTTTTACACGAGGCATTAGACAACAAAAAGAAGATTATCCTCTTTTGGTATCCCAAAGATTTTACTTTTGTGTGTCCGACAGAGATCCATGCATTTCAGGCAAAAGCTTCTGAATTTGAAAAGCGAAACACTATGGTTATCGGTGCTAGCTGTGATACCGCAGAAGTCCATTTTGCTTGGTTGAGCACGGCTAAAGACAATGGCGGAATTGAAGGAGTCACATTCCCATTACTTGCGGACTCTAATCGTCAACTTGCTGAGACATTGGATATTCTTGACACTCAGTTTATAGGAACCGAAGATGATTACGTTATCGAAGGAGACAATGTCACGTATCGCGCTACTTATCTGATTGATGAGAAGGGAACAATTTTTCACGAGTCTGTGAATGTTATGCCTTTGGGACGGAATGTCGACGAATATCTCCGTCTGATCGATGGATACACTCACAATCAAGTTCACGGAGAAGTATGCCCTGCGAATTGGGAAGAAGGAAAAGATACTTTGAGTGAGTCTCGAGATAGTGTGGCATCTTATTTGGCTAAACATTAGATTTATATGCTAGAGCTGAATGAGGACAATCTTGGTGAGATTTTATCTCAGCACGAAAAAGTTATGGTTCAATATGGCGCTGGATGGTGTGGGAATTGTCGCATAATGAAGCCTAAATTCAAGAAATTTGCTAATGAAAATGAAGCAATTTCTTTTTACTATGTTGACGCTGAGAAATATCCAAACTCGAGAAAATTTGCAGATGTAAGTAATCTACCCACTTTCGCTGCATTTAAGCTAGGGCGTTTGTTTAAGCAAGTTCAAACGAATAAGGCCGACGTGCTAAAAGACCTAGTAGATGAAATTGCCAATAATTAAAACTCTTTCCGAAAGGTTTGATGAGGATTATCTTCTTGAAACCATAGAAGTTCTTGAAGCATTAGCTGAGATTCCTAGTTTGAAAGAAAGTGAACTTGAAGTGATAGGGGAATTGATTTCAAATACTCTAGGTGCGGTTGAAGTGATCAGTATTATTCGCGAGAGCAATGGAGAGAAAGATGCAAGAACGGCATCTTCAGAGTTTATGAAACGGGTATTGGGCAGTATAGATAATTGATATTTATCTAAAATATCAGTCACGTTGAAAAACCTTAACAAACTCTGTGCGCCTAATTGATTACGAGCTAACTTTGCTCATATGTTTGGATGGATAAAAGGTAAGACCGAAGAAGAAAAATTAGCTCTTGCATACAAAGATTTGCTAGAACAGGCCTATAAATTATCGACTATTGACCGCACTGCTTCAGATGCAAAACAAGCGGAGGCAGAGGTTATCGGTAAAAAATTAGACGAACTCCGAAAAAGCAAATAATTATCACCACGTTATTATATGAAAAGTATATCCGGAGCTAGAGTTGCTGTTTACTGCGCTTCGTCAGCAAAAACGAATCCTAAGTATTTAGACCAGGCGGCTGAATTGGCCCGTGAATTCATTAAAAAAAATGTAAAATTAGTTTTTGGAGGAGGTAAAACAGGTTTAATGGGTCATATCGCTTCTCATGTAATAAATGGAGGTGGAGAGGTTCAGGGCGTCATGCCCAATTTTTTAAAGAATATCGAATTAGATCACCCTCTTGTAAAGGATTTTATTTTTGTGGAAACCATGTCGGAGCGTAAACAGCTATTGCTTAAGGATACTGTTGGATTAATAGCCCTTCCTGGAGGTTGCGGAACTTTAGAAGAGTTATTAGAAGCAAT
>MDTF01017697.1_pt1 | contig 28593 bp, 30 predicted proteins | sample 811191 | NCBI WGS metagenome assembly MDTF01 (sample SAMN05326649, study PRJNA326480) | marine metagenome | isolation source: seawater | place: Southern Ocean | collected 2011 | reverse complement strand
TTTTGCACCTTCGAAGTAATTTTTGTCTTCTTTTATTTCTACTATATATTCTTCAAGGAATTCAACTTTTTTATCTTTATTGCAAATTAAACATTTTATCATATTAGATCTCTTATCAGATTCGATTTAAAAAAACTTAATTTTATCAACTCCAACTATATTTAAATTTTTTGTCTTGAGGATTTTTTCTTACCATCTCATTCTCGTTATGTGGAAGTGTTAGACAGTTCGCTATGATGGACTCGGATTTATCTATACCTTTAAACCCATTCCATATATTGGGTGGTATTGTGACTAAAAAATAATTCTTTTGTGCAAGTATCAATTCTTGATATTGTCCTTTTGATGGACTTTCTTCCCTGTCATCATACAAGACTAATTTTACTTCACCTTTTATACACGCATAGTTTAAGGTTGCTTCTTTGTGAAGATGCCAGGCCTTAACTGAATCTTTGTAAATTGTTGAGAAATATATTTCTCCAAATTGGCTAAATACTTTGTTATCTGACCTTAACATGTGCATGACCTTGCCTCTATTATCAGCAATTATTTTTAATGGAGTAATTTTTATACCGTCAATATTAGGTGTCATTTTTTTTTTTGTATTTAGTTATTCTAGCTAACTTTCTGTAAAAATAAAGTAATATTGATAACCACGAATTAGGAAATATTAAATTTTTTAAAAAGTGATTTTTAAAATTTATATACTCAAGACCAGATTTTTTACCTCCAATTAAAATTTTAAAAAAATAATTAAAAAAATTCCTCAAAGCAAAGTTTTTACAGTATATATATTTTAAATATGGAAGCCCTTCTTCTCTGTAATAATCTATTAACTCTGGTATCCTAACTATTTCAACAAACTCGTAAAGACTCCCCCATTCTCTTTTTCCAAATAGATTTACACTTAATGGTTCTGAGCAAATAAATGCTTTTGAGTTTTTGAAAGTTCTTGCAATTATTTTTGCATTTAAGCATGTATTATCAAAATTTGACCAAACATTGGTATCTTGTAAATCTTTCGCATTTAAAATTTTTACATTTTGAAGCCATTTTTCTCTTTCAAAAATACTTAAAAAAATCCCAATTAAAAATTCCCAAGAGACTTTAGGGTCGATAATTTCCCAAAAAGCCACTTCTTTACTTTGACTATAAGATGATATTTTTTTCATCTTTATATTTCTTAGATTGCTAGTGTCAAAGGGGTGAGAAAATTTTTCAATAAATGTGGAATCTAAATGATATGAATTAATAAAAAAAAAATCTATTTTTTTGTTAATTTGAAAAATATTTTTTAACTTTAAAAGGGTTTCTGGCATAAGCAAATCATCATTTCCAATCATCCAAGCATATTTACCAGTTCCCATAGACACTGATTTAATTGCATTTAAAGCAAAACCTAAATTTTTTTCATTTTTATTAAAATTAATATGTATTTTATTTTCATATTTTTTAATTATTTCTGAAACATCTTCTTGCGTTCCATTGTCTGAAACACATACTTCAAATGAAAAATTTGTGACATATTTACTCGCAATAAGAATTGAATTTAAACAATTGTCTAATTGTGTGATCCTATTGTAAGTTGGTATACATATAGATAAATCCATTTATATTAAATTAGTAATTAAATAAATCTTTAACTACGTTGCCTTCTTAGTTTGTGGTTTTTCATCAATAGTAATTATTAAACTAAATTTACTTTTTTGATATAGTTCAATATTTGAGATTCTGATATCTGTAATAGATCTTTTTTATCTTTAAAAGCTTTATACCAATCTGTAGTTAGGTGTACTGACTCTTTTATTGTTAAAAAAGGTGCCCATTTCAAAAGTTTGCGGGCTTTGGCACTATTAATATTAAGATGTTTGGACTCAAATAACTGAATTTTTTTATTTTTAGGTTTTTTAAAAATTCTTTTTACAGTTATATTTGATTTAGAATTCATTATTTGCTTTATCAATTTAGTTAAATTAACTACTTTTAAATTTTGCTTTAGGCTGGGACCAAAATTCCATGGTCCTTGATATTCTTTTCCTTTTTTTGAGCATAGTTTCTGAATCAATAACAGGTAGCCAAATAAAGGTTCTATTACATGCTGCCAAGGTCTTGTCGCTTCTGGATTCCTTAATATCATTGTTTTGTTTGCAGAGAAACATTCTAGTGCATCTTTTACAATTCTGTCCTCCGTCCAATCTCCACCACCGAAACAATTGCCGGCTCTTGCAGTAGCTATTCTACACTGAGATTTTTGAAAAAAAGACTTGCGATAACTATTTACTAGAATCTCACAACAAGCTTTGCTGCCACTATAAATATCGTCTCCACCTAATTTTGAATTTTCATCAAAATATTTTACATCTTCATAATTTTGATAAACTTTATCAGTTGTGATTGCTAGAACGCACTTGATTTTTTTATTATCCTTAATAGCTTCCAGCAGATTATACGTTCCAATTGTATTGGTCATTACAGTGCTTCTTGGGTTTTTAAAGCTTTCTATTACACTAGATTGTGCTGCTAAGTGAACAATTATATCAGGCTGCAATTTTTTTATTTTATTTTTTAGAAAAATTATATCTTTTATATCGTGCCTTATATCGTTGTCTAAAATATTTTCTACTTTTGCTTTTTTAAAAAAATTATTTTTTCCAGTTGGATTCAGCGCATATCCAGAAACTTTACATCCTAATAAATTTAAAATTATTGATAACCAACACCCTTTAAAGCCAGTATGACCTGTAATTAAAACTTTTTTATTTCTCCAAAAATTTTTATCTATTTTCATTGTAATAAATTCTTTTTTATTTTATTCAATATAAGGAATTTTTTAAGAGATTTTTTTCTATCGTTAACTGCTAAAATATCTTTTTCATTGTCAATTGAGTGCCAAAATCCTTTTAATTTAACTAGATTAGTTTTGTATTTTTTTATGAAAAAAGGAAAAAAATCCATTTCAAAATTTAAAGAGTAAATAAACTTTTTTTTATTCGTAATTAGTTTTTTTGTATTCATTATTGACATGCCTGTATAATTATACGCTAAATAATTATTTTTTTGATTTCTAGCTCTTAAAGCTTCGTAAATAAGATTTCTATTAAAGTCTATAACTTCATTGTTTTTAACCCCTACAGTACCGTATGGATATGTTATTTCCCCTGAAACAAAAGTTAGATTTCTATTTTTTTTTTGATGTTCTAAAAAAATTTTATTAATATCAAAGCTAAAAATTGCATCTCCATTTAATAGTAAAAAATTATCAGATATTATTTTATTTTGAATTATAGCTATTCTCTTTCCTATATTAGTATTTTCACCTGTATCTACTAGGTCTATATTTGAAATAAGGTTATTATTTTTTTTTACAAATTGTTTGATTAGGTTATTTTTGTATCCGACAGGTAGGACTACATGGTTAAAATTATTCTTTTTTAAAACTTTTAAAATATACCAAAGAATTTCTTTACCTTGAATTTTAACTAAAGTTTTAGGAAGTTTTTTTCCCAGATCTCCTAATCTGGTTCCTCTACCTCCACAAAGAATAACGGCTGTACGTTGTTTACTCATTTATTAATATTAATTTGTTATTTTCCAAACTGAGCTTTTATCAGAAATATGATTAAATTTAACTTTATTTTTTTTATTAAAAAGTAATTGTTTTTTAGCTTTTTTTTTCTTCCATATATTTTTAACAAAACTCATTATTCGTTGTGGCTTATTCTCTGATACGTGCCAAATTTGGCACCTTTTAAATTTTTTTTTCTCAAAATTAATTGAGTCTAGCAATACCCGTGAGGCGTGATCAATGTGGGTAAAATCCCTTGTTTCGAAAGGGTTCCTAACAAAAAAAGAATCATTTTTTTTTATTGCTTTTAGTAGAGAGGGATAAAGTCTTTTTTTATTTTCACCAGATCCATGAATCGAAAAAAGCCTCATAATTCTAATTTTACAATTATACTTTTTTGCTAAAGCTAAACTAAGATCGGTAAAAATTGCTTTGCTTAAACCATATTCTGTTTCTGGCAGTCGGTTTGTTTTAGTTGTAAAATTAAGAAATTTTTTTTTTGCTCTGTAGCCGTATTCAGAAGAAGAACTAATAATTAACCATTTTTTACAATTATATTTAATTGCTTGGTCTAAAAGTTGTGAGGATTTAAATATATTCGTATCAAAAATTTCTCCTACATTACTATTATTTACACCTGAAGAAGCTAAATGAACCAATATATCAGATTGTAATAATTCTTTTTTCCAATCTTTATTAATGTCGCCATATAGCCATTTAATATTTTTATTTTTATTTAATTTTTTTTTTCTAGAAAGTGCAAAAATAAAATGTCCATTTTTAATTGCTAATTTACAAAAACTTTTTCCAACAAAACCAGTTGCTCCCGTTAGAAAAATTTTCATGATCTTGGGTCCACTCTAATAATCATATGATAAATTTTTAAAACTACTGTTAATATACTGTTGAAAGTTTTCTTTATTAATTATGTGAAATTTAGGCAATAAAAAAACTAATTTTCCTCCGTCTTGTAGATATTTAATTTCTTGTTTTATTACTTCCCTTCTAAAAGACCATATCAAGACAAGTAAATAATCAGGTTTCTTGCTTCTCATTGTCTCCTTTGAAATTATTTTTAAATTTGTTCCAGGTGTAAACTTGGAGATTTTTTTCTTACTGCCATCACACACTTCCTTGATTTGTGTATTTGTAACTTGGCAATGGTTTAATACTATGTTTCCTTTAGTTGACGCACCATAAGCAATTACTTTTTTATTTGATTTTAATTTTAAAAACATTTGTAGTAGTAGTTTAGTTTTATTAACTCTTTCGTTGAAATTTATAAAAGATTTTTTATTTATTTTTTTTTCATCTTTTAAGATATTTTTAATTTTTGATTTTTTTTCTTTATACTTGCTATTTTTTTTAGAGCAAATAATTTCTATGCTCCCTCCGTTGATCTCATTTAAAGTAAAATCTATAATTTTTAATCCATTTTTTTCTATTATTTTTTTAAAAACTGTAAGGCTGTAATAAGCAACATGTTCGTGACAAATTTGATCATAGGATAAATTTTTTAAAAATAAGGGTAGGTATGATAACTCTAAAATCCAAACACCATCTTTAGTTAAAAGTTTTTCTATGTCAGAGCAAAATGTATTGGGGTCTCTTACATCGTAAAACATTGCAAACGAAGAAATTACATCGAAATAAATTTTTTTTTTCGTAAATTTTTCTACATTTTTTTTGGAAAAATAATCAAAAATAATTTTTATTTTTTTATTATAATATTTTTTAAATTTTTTGGCTGATGGATCAATTCCGTATAAACTCTTATTTTTGCTAAATTCATTTAAAAATGTTCCATCATTACTTCCTATATCTAGGATTTTAGAATTATTGTTTACAAATTTTTTTTTTAACAAAAATTTTGATTTGTTGCTTATATGTTCGTTCATCAACTTACTTAAAGATGTGCGGTACTCATATGTCGTACCGAACATTTCATTAGATTTAGGAATTTTCGTAATTTGAACAAGTTTACATTTTTGACATTCATAAAGATCTAGTGGATATTTTTTAAGGTTATATGTTTTTTTTTTTTAAAAACACGCCACTTATAGGCTGAGATCCTATTGTTATAATTTTTTTTAATTTTTTTTTTTTACAATTGACACAATTTTGCATTTTTATTTTTATTTTTATCTTAGATTTTAAATATAAGTTTATTTGTTTTATAAATTTTTCTTAAAACATCTCTATCCCGAATTGTGTCCATGCACTTCCAAAAGCCTCTATGTTTAAATGCAGCTAATTTTTTTAATTTTGATAATTTCTCAAGTGGTTTTTTTTCTAATATTTCTTGATCATGTTTAATAAAGTTAAAAATTTTATAGTTTGTTACAAAAAAACCACCGTTTATCCAGCTCTTATTTGTTTGGGGCTTCTCACTAAATGATTCCACAATGTTCTTTTTTTTTATTATTATTTCTCCAAATCTAGCCGGAGGGCGTACGGCAGTAACTGTTGTAATTTTTTTTGTTTTATTGTGAAAATCTAATAGTTTTTTTAAGTTTACATCAGAAACACCATCGCCATAGGTAAACATAAAAGTTTCATTTTTTTTTAAGTATTTCTTAACTCTTTTCAACCTTCCACCTGTAAGAGTTTTTAGTCCAGTATCGACGATTGAAATTCTACATTTATTTTTTAAAATTTTGTGTGTAAATGCTAATCCGTTTTTTCTGTACTGTTTAAAATATTGTTTAATTACATGGCTTTTGTATCCAGTGGCTATATAAAAATCTTTAAAACCATGTCTCAAATAATGATTAATTATATGAATTAATATTGGATACCTGCCTATTTTTACCATTGGCTTAGGAATTGTTTTTGTGTCTTCCGCTAGTCTAGTACCAAGACCTCCAGCTAATATTATTATTTTCATAATTGGTGTCTACAACTTTCTATAGACCTTTTTGGTAATTATTTAATTTATTGTTTGCTTTGAAGTATTTAATTGTTTTGTCTAGGCCTTTTAACATTAAAGTTTTAGGTTTCCATTTAAGTTGTTTTTTTGCCAGTGTAATATTAGGGTAGTTTATTAACTGTTCTTCTTTCCTCATTTTAATTTTTCCAAAATCTGGTTTACCTTTTTTTATTTTAAATTTTATTTTCTCAATAATAGTTTTTAACATAACTGGTTTGCCAAATCCTAGATTAATTATTTTTCCAACTGAATATTGGTTTGTTATTGCTTTGTAAACACCATCGACAGCGTCTGTAATATACAAAAAATCTCTTTTCTGTTTTCCATGGGAGCAGGGAAATTTATCTCCTTGCATGCAAGATGAAATGATAAAAGGTATAAACCTATTTTTATCTTGATGAGGGCCATACAGTTGGTAGAATCTAAGAATAACTGACGGAAATTTATATTTTTTATTTTGCCTTAATAGGAATTTTGTGGCTTTAAGCTTACATTGTCCGTATGACATTTTCGGTACACAACGATCACCTTCAGAATTTGGTGGAGTTGTTTTGCCGTATTCCAAAGAACTTCCAATTTGAATGAATTTTTTAATTTTTTTATTTTTAAATACAGAAAATAAGTTTTTTACTCCTGTATAATGAGTTTTATAATTTTGAACCTTATTGTAGTGATTAACATAACCTCCACAATTTATTACATAATCATAATATTTATCAATATTTTTTTTAAGTAGATTTTTTTTACTAATATCACAAAGTAAATATTTTACTTTTTTAATTAATCTATGTTTTACTGGTTTATTAAGTGAAAAACTTGTTATATTATATTTTTTTTTAATTAAGTATTTTGCAAGATGAAAACCTAAAAAACCCGTCCCACCAATAATTAAAATTTTACTTTTAGATTTCATTTAATTTCATAAACCGATTTAACTAATCTCTCAACTCGTTAGATATTGTTAAGCTACTGGCTCGGATGAGTGTTTTTTTCTTAAAAACTATGATCACCAAATATTGAGCCATCTTTTTTTCGATAACTTACCCAAAAGCATTCGCACCCAGGTTTTTTTAATTTTAAACACCAGCTTATAAAGCTTAGTTTGTTTTTTTTTAGTTTTTTTAGTTTTTTATGTTTTGAAATATCTATGGTTAATAAAGAACCCGGTTTTATTTTAACGCTTAATTTTTCATGAAAATTAAATGAATAAATATCTAGCGTGCCTTTAAATTCAGTGTGATTAAGTTTTTCATAATTATCATTTGCAATCATTACTATTGAGTTAAAACCTTCCCCAACATATCCGTGGCCCCAGTGTGTGTATTTTTTAGGAAATATTAATGAGTGTGCTCCGCTGGCGATATCAAGAGAGTAATCGCTTTTAGCTCCTCTCACTTTGTAAATAAAAGAAGTATTAAGCCTTGATGGTATCATGTTTCCCTTTAACTTAATGCTTTTTACCTCTTCACTTTTATTTAGTCGAATTATGTTTTCTTTTTTTAAATTTTTAATAGAAAAATCTATAAATTCTTCTGTGCGTTTTAAAGATGTTTCGCTAAATTTTTTAACATAAACATCACCTGTAAAATAACCTTTACACGATGTGGGGAAAATTTTTAATTTTAAGTCTAAATCTTTATTTGTATAAGCTAGCATTTTTGATGAAAAAGAATATTTTTTATCAACAGGGCAATAATCTTGTTTTGTTATTTTCGGAAAAGAGTGGGTTACTTCGTAAAAGTTTTTTTTACTATAATAGTTTCCAACAATCATACGTGGGAAAATTGAATTATGTTCAACTTCTACTGAAACAAAATCTGTATTTTGAAATTTTGTTTTTTTAAATATATCTGTAATTAAAAATATTTTTGAACCAAAAATATCTATTTTATCAATAAAAATTTTTTTACTTTTTTTAATTTCATTATTGTTACTTAATAATTTTACAGTGATATATTTTTTAAAGGGTTTTTTATTTCCAACAAAATAATGAAAAAAAGGTGAAATTGATTTTTGAAATTTACAAGTCCAATTAGTTTCTTCTGTATACATTATTTCTTGCGGTTCTGAATTGTTCTTAAGCCTGCCAGCGCTATGAACAGAGCTGTATATGTTGCCCGAATTATATATGCCGGTAATAGCCGGAAATGGAAAATTTAACTTTTCTAAAGACACAATTTCTACGTTAACAACACCTTCAATATTTTGTGTGTCAATGCTATTTTTTATTAATATATTTTTTATTGAGAGCTGGTTGTGAAATTTTAAAATTTTATTTCCATCGTGGCATAATAATTTACCAGATGAATCATAGATTTTAGTAAATATTCTTAAATTTTCTAGATTAATTTTATTTTTTATTTCCCAGTAATTAAAAAAAACTATATTTAAATCATTTTTTTTAGAAATTATAACTGGAAACAAACTTGACGCAACATAATGGGATTTTTTCTGAACACTTCTGAAGCCATCTTTTAATGATATATAAGAATTTTTTTTTAACATTGTGTAATCAGCTATATTTTTTAAGTAACATAATAAGCATATTTTTAAAAGAAATTTTGAACATTTTTACTAAAGTTTTATACTGGTTTTAAAATATTGTTTATAATTTCATAATTTTTTCTTTTTGATATATTTTTTGATGTAACATAACGGTATAGATAGTTTTCATAGGTCTTTATGTCAATTGGCTTAAGTAGTTTGTTGGAGTTGTAGTTGTTAATATTTATAAAACTTGATTTACATTTTTTTGCTATAAACTCCATTTCTTTAAAAAGAGAATTATTATATTTTTTTTGTTGATTGTTATAAATAAACATAATTTTTTTTTTACAAGCTATTGCTAAATTAATAGCCGTACTTGCATTTATAGTAATGACAAAACTAGACTGTGGGATTAACGTATGAACTGCATCAAGATCGTGGCAAATTTTAAATTTCTTATCGTAGTATGGATTTTTTAATCTTTTTACTTTGGGGTGAGGAACTATTACAACTTTACACATATAAATTTTTTCTAAGTTTAATAAAAAATTATTTAAATCACAATACCATTGAGTTTTATTATATTTAATTCCTTGTTCAAATAAATCCATATCATCTTTGAAATAGGGACCTGGAGTGTCTATGTATACAGCGGTAGGTTTTTGAGGATTTATTTTTTTTTTGATCGAAATTAATCTTGAGTAATCCGGGATATGATAATTAACAAAAAAAAATTTTTTTGCTTTCAAATTTACACGAAAAGTATTTTTTTTTCCTGCGTAAAGAATGTAGATTTCATTAAATATAATAAAACTTAAAAGCATATTTAAAATTTTTACTTTTAAAGAAAAAAATAGTGATCTTAAATTATTTTTTTTTTGGATTATTTTTTTTATAAGCATAACAAAGCTCATTTTATTTTTTGTTTCATGGTATAAGTTTGGAAGGCCTGGTGATGGTCGCCGTATTATTTTTTTAACAAGTTTGCTTAATTTAAATTGTAATATTATTGAATTAAAGTTATTTGCGTCTAATTCGTTATGGATAATTACTTCCTTATTTATTTTTTTTATTTTTTTTATATGATATTCCCATTGTTTGATTGAGTTAAATATTTTCGATTTTTTATGTTTCTTTACTTTAAAAGAATCGACCCACGTAGGGTTCACTATTTTAGATAAATCGTGAATTTCAAAATTATCTTTGAATTTTTTTTCAAAAAGGTCTAACTCATAGTTTATGTAACTAAACTCGGTAAATTTATATGGAGTTATTAATATGTGCATATGTTAAATTGCTTTTTTAATATCATTTACAGTTTTTATGACTTTTAATCCCTCATTATATGAGCACAATATATTTTGCTTATTATTGTAAATAATAGCTTTGTGCATCTCTAAATACGTAAAATCTATTGAATATTTTTTTTTAATTTCAGAAATTTTTTTATCGTTTGTTAATCTAAAAATATTTTTTTTTAAATTAATAAAAATAGAAAATTTTTCACTGTCAATTAAGATCACTCTTATCTCATTTCTTGAGTAATATTTTAGGTCAAGACTAATATGTGTCTTTTTTGAAGTAGCAATTATTTTTAAAAAGTCTTCAGTATTCTTTGTTAATTCAGATTTTTTACCAAATAACGAGTGGGTAATTTTTATATTTCCAAACATTAGGTTCATAAGATCGAGTTCATGGCTTAAATCCAAAATTATTCCACCTCCTTTAGATTTGTGTGAGGCATAATTATTTTTATAAGATATATTTTTTCTCCAATTAGGTAAAAATGAGTTAGTGATTAACTGAACATCAAATATCTTTTTATTTTTTAAAATTTTTTGCATCTTTAATATGTAGGGGTGAAATCTTAAATTATAGCCAACAAATACTTTGTTTTTTTTTATTCTAAAGTTCGTTATTTTGTGAAATAGAGGTTTTTCTACAAGAATTTTTAAATTTTTAAAATTTTTTTCGAGGTACTGAAGTTGTTTTAAGTGTTTAGAGGTTTCACTGGCAATAATAACATAGTCTGGTTTAATAAATTTAATATCACTTAATTTGTGAAAAAATTTAAATTTTGGCACAATTTGTTTTGAACAAATATATATTTTTATATTTTTAAAGTTTTTATTAATTATTTTTGCATGTCTTCTTCCAATAGAACCGTAGCCAATAATAACAACCTTCATAATCAAATAGCCGTCCAGCCTCCATCTACTACTAAGGATGAACCGGAGATATACGTTGAATTATCTGAGGCTAAAAAGATAATTGGGTTAGCTATTTCTTCTGGGTAAGCCATTCTTCCTATTGGACTTCTCTTGGAGTAATTACTTACAAGTTTTTTGTATTTTTTATCATTTTTATTAACTGTGTCGTCAAATACACCTCCAGGACAAACGTTATTTATCCTAATGCCAAAACGAGTATAATATGAGCACATTTGTTTCGTTAAGCTTATAATTGAGCCTTTTGCTAGTGCATATGATAAATTTTCAGAGACTTTTGTTCCCTGATAAATAGATTTATCTTGGCCAACTAAACCATATATTGAGCCTAACAAAATAATGCTACAATTTTTTCTTTTTTTTTTATTTAATTCAGCAACTTCTCTAATGAGATAAGCGTTGTACGTTATTTGATTTTCTATATTTATTTTTAAAGAATTAATTTTTATCTCTTTAAAATTATTTTTGTTCCAATCTTTAGATTTTGGGTAGGAACAGTTTATGAAAATATCCGGTAAACCAAATTTATTTACAACACTTAAATATTTTTTTACAACATTTTTTTTTGTACAATCAAACTTAAAAAAAATATTCTTATTTTTTTTTGATTTTTTTATATCTAAATTTATAACCTTACAGCCATAAAAACTAAGTTTTTTTGAAACTTCAGCTCCAATTAGGCCTGAACCACCTAATATAAAAGCGGTTTTGTTCGAGAAATCAAAAATTTTTTTTATTTTCATTTTTTAAAATTTGTTTTACTAAAAATAAATCAAAGTAGCTATCAATATCAATCGACCTTTCCTGTGGCATTAAAAAAATACCTGTATCTTTAGAAAAAAGTTCATTAGATTTTAGCAATTTTGACCTTCTCCAAATATATATGGAAGCATTCATGTCAAAGACTTTAGGGGCGCTCTGTCTCCTATAAAAAGAGCTCCATCTACTCGAAGGTGTTAAAGTGTTTTTTAAATTATTTTTTTTTTTATATTTTTTTACAATAGATACTTTTCTATTTTTAACTTCTACCATGTTAAAATACGGATTTCTTCTTGCTTCACATACAGAAAATAAATTTTGAATTTTTTTATTTTTTAAAAATAATTTTAATGCTTTTTTAATATCGTCAATATTCCTTAAGGGAGAGGTAATGTCTAAATCTAGACATATATCAAAGCTTTTTTTAAAATATTTTTCTGACTGCATGAAAGCATGTCTGATAGCAAGTATTTTTGAAGAATAGTCATTTGATAGAATTTTAGGTCTTAAAAACCAAGACTTAGCTCCAAATTTTATTGCAGTTTTTTGAATTTTTTTTGAATCTGTTGAAACTATAACTTCATCGAATAATTTAGATGATAACGCTTGCTTAATTGTAACTCCAATTAATGGTATTCCATGAATATTTTTAAGAGCTTTGTTTACTACTCCTTTAGAGTTTCCCCTTACACAGATTGTACAAATTATTTTCATTTTTAAAAATTATATTTGATATTCATTTGAATATTCGGATTGATTGTCTCGTATCCATTTTATTGTCTTTTCTAACCCGTTATTTAAACTTGTTGAAGATTTCCAGGCTGTTAAGCTTGTAATTTTTTTGTTATTACATTTCAAATTGTCTACCTCGCTGAGTTTTGGCCTAATTATTTTTTTATTTTTTGAGATCTTATATTTTTCTTTAGTTATGTTCATAATTTTTTTTACTATTTTCTCTATTGATATATTTGTGTTACTTCCTACATTGACAAATTGCCCTGTTAATTTTTTACTTTTTAAAACAAAGAAATATGCATTGCATATATCTTCTACGTAGTTAAAATCTCTTGTTGGCTTTGTGTTACCCAATGTTATCTTTTTGCTTTTATTAATCAAACATTGTGTGATTATTCTTGGTATCACTGCTCTGCTAGATTGCCTTGGTCCATATGTGTTAAAAGGCCTAATAATTTTAACTGGTAAGTTAAAAGACTTATGATAACTTAATGCCAATTGATCTGCTGCAATCTTAGATGCAGCATATGGAGATTGCGCGTTTAATGGATGTTTTTCATCCATTGGAAGATATTTTGCTGAACCATAAACTTCGCTTGTTGATGTAACTATAGTATTTTTAATTTTCAAATTTTTTGCAGCTTCCAAAACATTATATGTTCCCTCAATGTTGGTTTTTACATAGGCTAGGGGTGAAACATAAGAATATGGAATACCAATTAAAGCAGCAAGATGGAAAACTATATCACTCCCTTTCATTGATTTAAAAACAGAGTCGTAGTCTCGCACATCTCCTAGTATTAAATCTATATTATCTTTGTATTTACTATTTTTTAAACATCCCAAATCATTGTTGGAGTTGTAACGATCAAAACCTATAACTTTATATCCTTTCCTTACGCTCATTTCGCACAAATGGGATCCGATAAAACCTGTTGCCCCCGTTATAAATATTTTTTTTTTCATTAGTTAAATATCGAAAAAAGATTTTTTAAAGCCTTCCTTTTTTTTAAGGCTCAAAAAAATTTTTAAAGATTTTTCAGAGGCACCGCCTTGTCCGTAAGGGTTTTTAGATTTATATAACATTTTTTTAAAATTATTTGAATAAATTTTTTTTATAGCTTTAATTATTTGTTTTGAACTAGGTTTAGCATCTATCACACTTGATGCTTTCATTCTATCCATTTGTCGATACCCAACATTAATTGTAGCTTTTTTAAAAGTTGGAACCTCCATTAAGCCACTTGAAGAATTTCCAAGCACTCCATCTACAACATTAAGCGTAGATATGTAGTTTAATTGACCCATAGATGTAAAAGTAACACATCTAGATTTATTTTTTTTTGAAAATTTGTCAATCATTTTATTTATAATTGAGCTGTTTGCATCTGCATTTGATTTTGTAAAAATTATTTTTATGTCTTTAAATTTATTTATAGCTTTTAAAATTTGAAGGAAATCATTTTTAGAATTACTATTGGTAACTGTCTCTGGGTGAAAAGTTACTAGAAGGTTTTTTTTTCCAAACTTAAAACCTAAATTATTTTCAATTTTTTCTTTTTTTAAAAGTTTAGTTTTTTTTATTAGATCAACACCAAACCCACCAACGATAAAAATATTTTTAGGATTTTCACCAAGTTGTTTCACACGATTTGCATATTTTTTATTTGCTACCAGGTGAATATTGGACATTTTAGTAATTGAATGCCTAAAGGAGTCATCAATTGACCCTCTAGTAAGCTCTCCACCGTGTAAATGGCAAATAGGAATTTGATGAACGTGTGCTGCTGCGCATGCTGCAAATATTTCGTATCTATCTCCTAATAAAATAATTAGATCTGGTTTTAAAAATTTTAGTTTTTCTGAGATTTTTTTGATTGCTTCACTCATCGAATTACATACATTTTCAGGATTATTATTGTTTTTATTTATACCGAGATTTATTAAATAGTTGATTTTAAATTTATCTTTGATTATTTCTTTATACGTTAAGCCATGACTTTTTGATAAATGTGAGCCAGTAACAATTAACTGAAATTGAAATTTACGCTCATTTTTCACTAATCCCATCAAATTTGATAAAAGACCATAGTCAGCTCTTGAACCAGTTATAAAGCAAATTTTCATAATTTATATAAAGTCATTCTTATTATATTTTTTTTTCGACCTAGTTTTTAAAATTGACTCATAAATCATTGGTGATTTACCAGTACCAGGTCTTTTAGTTGTTAAATTTAATATTGAAAATTTTTCTCCTTTTTGAATATTAACTTTGGCAACTAGAGACTTTCTTACTAATTTTTTATTTATTAGTTCATTTTTTGTTGGAACCTTTAAACCACTCCCTAGCATATCCTCTGTTTTTCTAATTGCTAAAACCATATCCTTAAACGTTTTTGGTTCTATGCTTGCCTTGTGATCGGGTCCATCCATTTTTTTATTCAGGGTTAAATGTTTTTCTATAATTTCAGCGCCTAGGGAGACTGAGACAATTGCTGCCTCGATACCTAAGCTATGATCTGAATAACCGACTCTTAAATTAAAAGTTTTTTTCAAAGTTTGAATAGATTTTAAATTCAAATATATTGGTCTTGAAGGGTAGTCTGAATGACAGTGTAGTAATGAGATTTTTTTTTTATTTGTTCCAAATTTAGTAAGAATTTTAATTGCTGCTAATATTTCTTTTAAATTTGACATACCTGTTGATAGAATTATTTTTTTGTTTAATTTTCCAAGTGCTTTTAAATAAGGATAATTATCTATCTCACCAGATGGAATTTTAATAAAATCTAATTTTAATTTATTTAAAAATTTGATACTTTCAATGTCAAATGGAGAAGAAATAAATCTTATATTATTTTTTTTGGAATGCTGAATTAAATCTTTGTAGTAATTTTTCTTTAATTGATATTTTTCCAACATTTGATATTGAGAAAAATTTTTTTTAATATTTTTTTTCTGGTATCTTGCCATCTTTGTCTTTGGTCTTATCATTTGACTTGGTTCAAAAGTTTGAAATTTAACATAATCTGCTCCAGATTTTGCCGCAGCTACAATTAATTTTTTTGCTAAGCTTAATTTTCCATTATGATTTACCCCGGCTTCAGCAATAATAATTGTTCTATTATTTTTCATTAGTTAAAAAAAATTTTTTATTGTCTGCTATAATAAAAGGTTTAAATTTTTTAGTAATAGTAGCTCGTAAATATGTGTTAATATTTGTTAGATTTATTGTAGACCCGTTGTTCATTGTATAAAGATCATCAAGCTGTCTTCTTGTGTAAAGTTTTTTTGACCATTTGATTTTTTTAGATTTTTCAATCATTATGTTTAAAGCTCTGTTATTGGAGTTAATTTTTTTCAATAACATTTTTGATTGATGTACCTGTAGGCTATAAGTCTTTTTAAGAACTGAATCGATATTATCTTTTTGCTGTATTTTAAATTTTTTCACGTCAATTATTTTTCCTTTATCGATATTTGGTGACATCAAATGGCAGGTTATTCCATAATTTTTTTCAGAATTTAAAATTGCAAAGTTTACACAACCAATACCTCTGTACTGAGGGGGGCCAGGATGTAGATTTATCGCTGCTATTGATGCTTTTTTAATCAAACTACTTGGCAGAATAAAATAAGATCTAAAACTAATAATATAATCCCCCGACCATAATAAAGACTTTTTGGGTAGTTTATCTTTAGGGCTTCCTGATAAGATATATTTTATATTTTTAGAATATTTGAATATTTCAGTTATTATTTTTTTACTATAAGAACATTTTTTTCTTCCAAAAAATAATATTTTTGAGTTTTTATTCATAGTTATAAATAGTAGCTACTGGGGATATTGATTATCTTGTTTTCCAATATTTCTGCGTTGTTAAGATTCATTTTTGGATATTTTTTTAAATACTTTAGTTTGTGCAAAGGTTTCCATATAGGTCTTGCTAAAATTTTGTTCTTGTGAAAATTTTTCAATATTTTATTTCTTTTTTGTTTTGAGGATTTCTTTAGAATTAATGTATGCAGCCAAAAATTACTTCTACAATTTTTAGGTTCATCTAAAATATTATATTCTTTTGACTCACTTGTTAAACTTTTAAATTTTTTTAACAATTTTTTCTTGTGCAAAATATAATTATTTAATTTTTTAATCTGAGAAATTCCTAGCGATGCATTTATATTTGCTAATCGATAGTTGTATCCCACGGCATCATGTATAAATTCCCATTTATGTTTTACTTTTGCTGTTGTAACTAGATGCTTAGCTAGTTTAGCTATTTTTTTTTTATTTACTAGTATTGCGCCTCCAACACCTGAGGTAATAATCTTATTGCCATTAAAACTTACAACACCAATGTCACCGAAATTGCCTACGTGTATTCCTTTGTAAAAACTTCCTAAAGCCTCGGCTGCATCTTCTAGAACTTTAATTTTATATTTTTTTGTAATTGCAATTATTTCTGTAATTTTTGCTGGGTGTCCAAATACGTGTACTAAAACTAAAGCTCGTATAATTCTTTTTGACTTTTTAGAAATACATAAATTATTTTTAATGTAAGTATTTTTCTTAAGATATTGTTCTAATTTTTTTGGGTCAACTCCAAAATGTTCGGTCTCTGAGTCTACAAAGTGTGGTATTGCAAAATTATATAAAATTGCATTTGCAGCTGCTACGAAGCCAATTGAAGGAACTAATACTTCGTCATTATTTCGTACACCTATTACTTTTAATCCTATGTGTATTGCTGATGTTCCATTAATTGTGGAAACTATAAATTTTGACTTTGTAACTTTTTTAATTTCATTTTCAAATTTTTCTACATCCTTTCCGGCCGTTGATACAAAACCAGATTTTATACCTTTGACTACTTCTTTTTCATCGTCTTTTGATATATTTGGCTCGTGCAAAGGAAGATAAATCTTTGCTAATTTTTTTTTCCTAGAGATAAAATATTTTATTAGTTTATTCATGTTTAAAAAATTTATTATTTATTCTCTTTTAAAATTTTTTTAAATATTTCTTTTCTACCTACATCTACCCAATATTCATAAATTGGATAAATATTTACACTATGCCCCTTTTTAATTTTTGAGGCTATAAAATCAGTCATATCAACAGGTTTAACGGCCATATTTTTAATCATCTTTCTGTTTATCAGATATATACCTGCGTTAACGAAATTTTTTTTTTTTTGTTTTTCAATAATTTTTTTAATTTTATGTCCTTTAAAAAATATCTCTCCAAAAGGAGAAGTGTTTGAAAATTCTTTTGCACAAACTGTTATGTCTGATTTGGTATCTGTATGAAATTTTACTAAATTGTTTATATTTATATCGCTTATGACGTCTCCATTAAAAACTAATATATAATCTTTAATGTTTTTGTAGCTAAGTAGAGATAAGCACCCAGCTGTTCCTAAAGGTGATTTTTCTTCAAGATATTTAATCTTTACATTTCTAAGTTTTTTTTTATTAAAATAATTCTTTATAATTTTTGACTTATAAAAAGTTGAGATATTAAAACTTAAAAAGCCATATTCTTTTAAATGTGCCATTGCAATTTCTAACAATGATTTATTTTTGATTTTTAATAATGGTTTAGGTATGTTTTTTGTCAGCGGCATTAATCTTTTTCCATACCCACCAGCCATTAAAACTATTTCTAGAATATCTCTATTTTTTTCTAAAAAATTTTTTTTTTTATATATTTCTATTGACTTAACTTTGTTAAACTTGTCTACGGTTGGTATGATATCAACATCTTTCTTGATATTAATATTCAAAAAATTTTTACCAATCACTTTTTTGATGGGATTTTTATTGGTTATTCCTAAAATTTTATCCGTTAGACTAAAACCTTTCAATATTCCTCTTCTTATGTCACCATCTGTTAATGTCCCAATTATCTTTTCGTTTTGATCTATAACAACTAGAGTTTTGTGTTCAACTTTGTCTAAAGCCTGTATAGCTTGTGATACCGTAAAATTTTTAAAAACTATATTATTTTTATTTTTTTTTATTTTGCTCAACATTAATATTTTAAAGTGATTTAATTTCTATTTTTTTTAATTCTTTTTTTAATTCATCATATTCTTGTAGTTTTTTTTTCATAAAATTAATTGTAAGTTTTGTACGTATAGATACACCTTGTGCTGTTAAGATATACTCTTGCATATACCTAAGTTTGTTCTTTTTTTTCCTTAAATTTTTAATTTTTATTAAACCTTTGTTTTGCAGAGCTTTTAAGCAGTAGTTTATTTTGCCAATACTGAAACCTAATTTTTCAGCAAGATATCTTTGACTAGCTTTAGGATTGTTGTCAACTTTTCTTAAAATCTCTAAATTGTCTTGTGTATTTATATCTTTCATCGTTCAATTATTGAACTATATATCGTTCATTTTTTGAACAGTAAAGTTAAATTTTCTTTAAAATAACATTTTTTTTAGTTTTCTTGGAAAAACACCTATCTTAATCGTCAGTGCCATCTTTGTTGGCCGTATGTCTAAGAGCCCAATTTTTTCCTATTTTTTTCCACAGATGAGGCGATCTGTACTTATCGCAAGTTTTAAAAAAAAAACTTTTTTTTATTCCGAGATAACTCATAGTTTCTGAAAAATATCTATCTGGAAACTCCCCATCGTACTTTTTGATTAATTTTTGCCCTTCTTCTACTGTCAAATGATCATTTCTAATTTCTTGGGAAACATCATAAGTAGCTCTACCAATGCCAAATTTAATAAAAGTAGTGTAGTAATGTAAGTCATCGATTTTATCGTCTATACTATTGTATCTACTATAAGTTCCTTGGGTTCTAAATGGTCTGGGTCTAAAATTACAATTATCAACTGAGTAATAGTATGTTTCTTGTGGAATCCATTTTAAATAATGCCCTAAATAATGAACTTCTATGGGAAAATTTTCTACCTTGCTTTCATGCAAAGGCAGAATACTCTCAAAGTCTTTATATTTAAATTTATATTCATTTATAATCTCACTAATTTTCAACCCACCTAATCTCAAATTTTTAAAATTTTTATACATAAAATACGAAAGCTTTCTAAGCGAGCTTTTAGTATCTGCAATAGGGTTTCCATGTTCTGCTTCGTTTTCTCCATAAAAAACTAGGGGTATGTTGTATTTTAAAGCAATTTTTGGAGCAAAATTTTTCTGCCCGAGTATAAAAGTTTGAAATGGATGTAGTAAATTCTCAATAGATAGTTTGGTTAAGGTTTTATAAAAATTCTCATTTCTTTTTGCTGAAATGTTCTTAAATTTACCTGAATTAATCCAATTTTTAAAATTTTTATATCCGTATGAAGTATATAAAAGTGGGGGCCATGTAACTGTAAGAGGATTCATTCCATATTTATATTTTAAGATATGCGCAGCATAACAACTATCCTTACCCCCGCTACCTGGTACTAGGCAGTCATACTTAGCTTTCCCTCTAAATTTATCTAGTAACTTTAGTAAATTTTTTTCTCTAGATTGATAATCTATTTTTTTTTTATTTCTTGAAATTTTCCATGCATCGGAAATGCCATTTTTATCAATATTCAGAGTTTTTTTTTTTGAATTTTTAGTATGTTGAAATTCAATTGCAGAATTAGGTCTTTGGTTGGAAACTAAAGTCTTCTTGCAAAAGATGACTTTTTTTGGAAGACCGTATAAAATTTTATTTGTCATTAGTATATCTCTAAATTCTTAAGTAGTTTAAGTCCCACATTTCCACTTTTTTCAGGATGAAATTGCATGCCAAAAATATTATCTTTTTCTACTACCGAACAAAAATTGAAGTCAAAATATTTGGACTTTCCAATAACTAGTCTTTGGTTCTCAGGGGTGCAAAAATATGAATGCGTGAAATAGAACATTTCTTTATTAAAACTTTTATTAAAAATAATACTATTTTTTTGAAAAAAAACTTTACTCCAACCTGTATGTGGTGTGATCAAATTTTTTTGAATTCTATTAACTTTTCCTTTTATTAGATCTAGCCCATTGGTGTTACCAAACTCACTACTTTTTGAGAAAAATAACTGCATACCCAAACATATTCCAACTAATAAATTATTTTTGTTTTCTAAAAATTTAAGAATTTTTTCTTTAAAGTTTATTTCTATAATTTTTTTCATAGCAATCTTATAAGATCCTACACCAGGCAAAATAACAATATCGTAATTATATTTAGATTCTTTTTCTCTTATTAGACTAACTTTGAATCCTACTGATGCGCAAGCTTCGTAAATACTATGCGTATTATTCGTTTTTAAATCAATTATTCCAACAGTTTTTCTTTTCATGTTCTAATTTTTATGCCTTTTTTCAATAAATATTTTTTTAGATTTTTAAGCAAATTTTTTGTCTTTGTTTTTTTAAGGTGATCTAAAAAAAAAGTGTTTCCTAGAGTATTTTTTTTTTTATACTTTAAATTTGAACATATGTCGTAGTGAAAGAATCCTGCTATCGCAACACCAGAAATTTTAGTATTATTTATTACTTTGTAAACGTGCTCAAATGATCCTGCACCTCCATGAGCAATCACAGGAATACTTACACTGTTAGAAATTTTTTTCAATAGAGGGATATCAAATCCCTTCTTTAAACCTTCGTTATTTATAGAGGTTAAAAATATCTCTCCGGCACCATAACTTTCAAGTTTTTTTGCCCAATTGATTGGGTCGATATTAAATATTTCTCTACCAGATTCACTCGTTATAAAATATTTACCGTCAATTTTTACTGTTTCAATTAAACATGTTATTGTAGAGGATCCAAAATTTCTAGAGGCTTCTTTTATAAAATTAATATTACTTATTGCAGCACTATTTATACTTACTTTATCTGTACCATTTTTTAAAAAAAGTTCTATTTGGGCTAGAGATCTTATGCCTCCACCAACCGTAAGAGGAATAAATAAATTTTTTGCTGTTCTTTTAATAAATTTGCTTAAATTATTTGTGCCATAAAGCGAAGCAACATTGTCACTGTAAAATATTTCATCTGCACCCTTTTGATAGTAATGGTTGGCAAATTGATATGGATCTCCTAGAATTCTAAGCCCATCTAAATTAATTCCCTTGAGTAAAAATCCATTTTTAATATCTAACTTAGGTATAATTCTTATAAAATTTTTATTCATAAAATTTATTTTATGAGTAGAGTTTTTTTACCAGGATACTCCCGTTAATATATAAATATTTTAACCCTGACGACTTAAATGTCTTAATAACAGTATCAATGCTTGAGCATTTTGGATTTCCATGTAAATTAAGACTAGTGTTTAAAACCGCATCAATATTGGTTAATTTACTAAATTCTTTAATTATTTCATAGAAATTTTCATTTTGTTTCCTTTTAAGAAATTGAGGTCTTACAGTTTTATCGTATGGGTGAGCACCAGCAGATATATTTTTAAAATACTTTTTTTTAGTATCAAAACTTAAGTTCATAAACTCACTGCTTAAATTTTTAGGATTATCTATATATTTTTTAACTTTATTATCTATTATCGTTAATGCAAATGGCATCCAAAAGTCCCTGTTTTTTATATATTGATTTATTTGTTTAACATTTTCTGGATCTGATGGATTTGCAATTATGCTTCGATTACCTAAAGCTCTTGCACCAAATTCTTCCCTGCCATCAGCTATTGCAATTATTTTGTTTTTTGAAAGCAGTTTAGCAATTTCTTTAGGCTTGACATTGTGTTTTACCTTATAATTTTTTGCTAATTGTTTTTTAATTATCTTCAAAAGAGATTGATTTGTTTCTGAAACAGGTAAGCCCAGCGAAAGATTATCCAAAGGATATGAGTTAGATTTACGATTTAAATAGTAACAAGCACCTATAGAGAGACTTTCATCGGCGCCAGAGGGAGCGTTATGTATTTTGGTGATATGCTTGTTTTTAATAAAAGTATTATACATTTTTACATTCATCGAAATACCACCGCTAAAATAGAATGTTTTAATTTGATGCTTTTTAAATATTTTAGTAAGAAGCTCGCCGATAATATTCTCTATAAAATGCTGGACGGCACCAGCTATATTATCAAATCTATGGTGTTTTAGTTTTTCTTTTAAAAAAATATACAGATTTTTAGGCCTTTTTTTGTGTACGATTGCCAAGCCCTTAAATTTTTGTATGTTTTGAAAAACATCTTTGTAAATTTTTTTAAAATAATACTCTTTGGCATATGGAGCCATGCCCATAACTTTGAATTCGTGCTCATCTGGCTTCATGTTCATAATAAGTGTTACAAGTTTATATATTCTTCCAAGTTCACACTGGTTATTCCGCAAAATACTTTTTAATTCACCTTTCTTTGTATCCGATAACCAAATGCTTTGATTAACATTGTCTCCAATGCTGTCTAAAACTATAACCGCATAATTATTTTCTTTATTGTCAATTGAATATTTTCCATAATATGCATGACATGTATGGTGGTCCAGAAAGGAAATTAATTTAATTTTTTTTTTAAATATTTTTTTTAAATAGTTTTTTGATATTTCTTGATAATCTAAAGGATTTGAAAATAAATTTTTACTTTTAATCTTAGAATAAATATTTTTTTTTAGTCTATTGTTTTTATCTAAATTATTAATATAGCTCTGAACACTTTGACCTTTAATTTTTTTGTTATAAAATTTTTCACCATAATACTCATGAAAATCTTTTACTGAAAAATAATGATTTATTTGATATTTAAATTCAAAAACTCCCATTTTTATTGTGCTAAAACTAGCCTCATCAATTATTAAAGATTTTGTGTTTACATATTCTGCTAAATATCTCAGTGATTTTTCAGGAAACCCCATGAAATTTTTTTGGTTTGTAAACCTTTCTTCTTGTAAAGCATGTACTATTTTTCCGTTTACCATCAACGCTGCACTGGCGTTGTGTCCCACATGTATGCCTAAATAAGTTTTCATAGAAAAGTTAACGATATAATTTATTAAGATAATATGAAATTATAAGTAGAATATCAAATAATTAAATTGTTGAGTTGTAAGTGTACAAATAATTGATAACAAAAATTATTTTCTAATATCTATATAGCTGCCACTAGATTTTTTTAGCTTCTGAATTATATTTATTATGTTGTCCGCAACTTCGTCGGATGATGGAATTTTATTTTGTTTATTGAGTATTTTAAATTTTTTAACAGATGATATTTTTTTTTCATCAATTTTACATATTTGATTTTGCATTTTTGTTTTTATTAGGCCTGGTGAGATATTAATAAAACTGCGTTTACTATCTTCGAGTGCGTAAGATTCAATTAAAAATTTAAAAGCAGCTTTTGAACTACAGTATAAAAACCATCCAAATTTTGGTGCCAATGCTGCACCGGATGATATAGCTATAATTAATTTGGTTTTTATTTTTTTTTCTATAAAAAAATCTAAAATTTCTTTATTTGCAAAAACATTTACTTTTAAAATTTCGTTTATTTCATCATATTTTATATTGTTAATGTTCTTGATTTCTCCGAGCATCCCAGCGTTCAGAAAAACATAATCTAGTTTTTTTGTATTTAAAAGTTTTTTTAGTTTTCCCTTAATGCTTTTGATATTTTTAAAATCACATTTGACAGATTTTATATTTTTTTGTTTCACATCAGATCTACCCAAACAATAGATTTTATTTTTTTTAGCTAATTTAATTGCAAGTGAGTGGCCTAATCCTGACGATCCTCCTGTTATTAAAATTTTTTTAAGTTTAATCATTTTTTAATTTTAAAAAAACTATTATTAAAATTATCTTTATTTCTTCCCTTAACTCTGCCGCATAATTTTGAAAACTTTTCAATTGTCATGTTTAGTTTTTTTGCCTTAGATGCGTAATTATCGCTTATCCCATATTGCGCAGTTATTAAGGTATAAATATTTTGAGGCATCGTCAAAAGATTGTTGTAATTTTTAACTAAGGCTCCAATGATTTTAAAATATTTAGGCTTCACTATCTGTTCTGTTCTTAGGTTTCCGAAACCTTTTCCCATTCCCCTTATAGAAGAATCACACTTTAAGATTTTATATTTTTTCAGTTGTCTAAAATTAAAATATCCCTTTCCGCTATGGTCGTGTAAATGCATACCGACTTTTTTTCCTGAGTTAGATAAAATGCGCATTGGTTTTTTAAATTTATCGTATGTTTTTTCTAAATCCATATCTCCATGTGTGTCTGCAAAATACACATAATCAATTTTATATTTTGCCACAGTCTTGCAAACTTTAAGGAGTTCTTGTTTCTTGTAATTTGTTGTATTAAAAATATTAAAACTTACATTAAGTTTGGAGTATTTCTTTAGCTTTTCCGCAAATTTTAATGCTTTTGGTATATCTTCTTTCCTCGAGCAGATTCTTATCATGGCAATTTCCTTTTGAGTATTATCAGGATAATCAGATAGTTTTTTTGAACAATAGTGATAGTCAATCATAACAGACACGTTTTTCAATTTTTTATTGAATGTAATTTTTTTTACTTTATTCAAATCTAAGTTGTAAAATGGGTTCTTGCTTTTGGCTGTTTGTTTCCAATAACCCATTTCTATATATTTTATTTCTGGAATTTGACACAAGGACCTATAGTGATCTTGAGCATATTTTATTGGCCAATTAAATTCTCTTACGTGTCCTCCATCGCGTAATGTGACATCTATTATCTGCACACTAACCTCGCTAGATTCAAATCTTCTTTTACGTCTATTTCAATAGACTCAGGAAATTTAATTTCAAAATAATAAGGTTTTTTTCCTATTCTGCTGTTGTGTTTCATGAATGTTTTTTTTTTAAATATAAAAAAAGCACCATTGGATTGAATAATTGGATTTAAATTTTGTGTTTTTGTAATTATTTTTGGATTAAAATTTATAGGTATAAGTTTTTTTTTTTTATTTTCCAGCCATGCAAAATTATAATCTTTTGTTACCGCTGCAATACTGTCAAAAAAATTTAGCTTTTTTGCTGCTTCTTTTATTGTTTTAAGTTTTAAAAAAGGAGATGTGACATGGGTAGTAACAATTACTTCGTTTGAATCTTTGACATATTTTTTTAAAAAATTTTTTATCATGAGTAATGTTGGACTAGCATTTTTAATTTTTTCTAGTTGTACAAATTTTTTATCTCTTTTATAGGCATTAACCCAGGGGAATGATTTGTTGCAGACTTTAATTATTTTTTTGCTATCTGTGTCTATAAAAACTTTTTGTCCTTTAAGTGTAGTTACTAAATGTTTCCAAAGTTCTTGGTTTCCAATTTTTTTAAAATTTTTATTCTTAACTCTTTCTGAATTATGTTTGATAATTATAAAGAATAACATTCGCTCTACTCTTTAATAAAAGTGCAGATAACTTCTCTTGATCTCTCGGGATCTAACTCAATACCAAAAATTTTTTTCCACTCCCCAAGTATTAACTTGCCAGAATCAACAGGAATTGTTTCGGAGGAATTAAAAAATAAACTTCTTATGTGTGAATGGCCATTAACTCGCTCATCAGCAGGTACATCGCCTCTTAGTGAAATTAGATCGTGTAAATATTTAATATTTTGATGATCTCCTTCAGGATTTTTGAACTGTGGAGCTATTTTATCTAAAAAGAATCTAACATCTACTTTGTGTAACAATTCATTTTCAGCACACCATATACAAAAAGTGGTATGCTTTGAGTATACATTAACTATACCTGATTTACCCCATTCCTGAGCATGCTTTGATACTTCTTCTGTTATATCTGTAAATAATTTATCAGTTTTTATTTTAATTGTTTTTTTCATGTAATGAGAACAATTCTTAGACGGTTACAATAAATATATCAATTAAAAATTGATCCAACTACCCTACAGAAGTAAATAACAATCATTATTCTAAGATAGCTTTTTTAACGCTGGGGATATTTGCGTAAAATTTGAAACAGTAAAATCTGAGGAAATATTAGTATGGCTGATCGATGTGTATCCATTTTTAATTAATATAAATTTAATTTTAAAACTTTTTGCTAGATTTGCGTCTATTTCAGTATCTCCTATATAAATGGATTGTTTTTTCTTAAATCCAAATTTTTTTTTTAACATTTCGAGATGTATGGGATTCGGCTTTCTATAGAAAAAAGTGTCTGAACCCGCAACAAATTTAAAAAATTTCAAAATATTAAGTTTCTTTAATAAAAGTCTAGCATTTTTTTCTGATTTATTGGTACTTACAAACAATTTGATTTTTTTTTTTTTACAGTCGTTAAGAAAAAACAAAACATTTTTTTTTAACTTAGATTTAATACAAATATTTTTTTGATAATGATCTAGAAAAATATCATTTATTTCACTAATTAGTTTTTTTTTTTCACTCCCAATAAATTTTTTAACCATATAAACAGATCCTTTGTTTGCTATACTTTTAAAAATTTTTAAGTTTAATTTTTTGTAGATATTTTTTTTTTTTAATGCGTATTTTAAAGAAGTGATAATGTCACTGGCCGTATCCGCTAATGTGCCATCTAAATCTAATATAATATTTTTAATCATTTATATTAATTTAGAAAAAAATTTAATTTAGACTTAACTAATTTAATTGTTGAGTATTTAGCATCTTTAAAAACAACAAAGGAAGGGTCCTTTTTAATTTTTTTGAGATAGGTTTTATGAGATATTTTTAATATTTCTTTTATTCTTTTTTCAAATTTAATAAATTCAACATTTTTTAAAGAGCACAGACCATTAATGGGAAAATCAAAAATACTTGAGTTTGTAAAATTACACGATAAACTTTTACCACCTATAAATAAATTTTCGCGTAATAGAGTAGACATAGTTCCTATGACTACTTCACTTTTTTGCATCTCATTGTAAGTATCATAATATCCTTTTCTAAAAAAAAGATTTTTTATCACATATTTATACTCTTCTTTGTTTAGATGTTTTTTATAAAAATTTTTTTCATCTCTAAAAGAATTTTTTGAATTTCTTGTCGCTAATTTAATTTTTAAGTTATTTTTTATTGCAAATTTTATAGTGTATTTAATTATTTTAACAATGCCTTGTTCAATCGGTAAATTTAATTTATTTAATATTAAATCCCAACAATAAACATCTGATATTAATAAAATGTCATTTATTTTTTGGTTAGGTAATTTTTTTTTTTTTTGAGAATATAAGAAATTAGAAGCTTTTAAACTTCCGACTTTAAAGAAATTATTAATTTTTTGATTATGCTTTTTGTAATCTACAACTTCATTTTCTCCAAAACATAAAAAATATGGAATGTTAAATTTTATATAATCTTTGAAAATAATTTTTTTTTTAAAAAGTGCTTTATAAATTTTATGCTCGTACCTAGCTCCATTTTGAAGAGCTACGAATTTATATTTTTTTTTTCGCAGTGTGGCGAATTCACTAAATTTTGAGCTATTATCTATAAAGGTAAAAACAACTTTTGGTTTTATAATGTCAACTAATGTTAAAAGATATGAGTTAAAAATATTAGTTTTTATATTTCTAATTGTTGAAAAAAATATTTTTGGTGTAATGTAAATTTCTTTAATTCTATTTATCCTGGTTTCAATAACTTGATATTTAAAACTGGGTAAAATAAATTTTAGCTGATTTAAGCTCTCTCCATCAAATATGAGTAAATCTTCTTTCTTTGGCTCGTGAAAGACATACTTGGCATTTAACAATGCTTTTAGGGCTAAAAAGTATCTGTCAAATTTCATTAATAGATAACATTAATTTCATAAAAGTAACTTCAAATCACTTAAAAAAAAAGCCTGCAATTTCTTGCAGGCTCTTCTTTTTTCTTTGTAAAATAATATCAATTTATATTTTTATTAAAAAGTGTCTTTCTTAAGACTGAAAATTTTTTTCAGTGCATAAATCAAGCCAATTGA
>MDTF01014615.1_pt1 | contig 28593 bp, 40 predicted proteins | sample 811191 | NCBI WGS metagenome assembly MDTF01 (sample SAMN05326649, study PRJNA326480) | marine metagenome | isolation source: seawater | place: Southern Ocean | collected 2011 | reverse complement strand
TAGTTAGAAGTAAGGTAGTATTTAACCTTAAACACTGACTTAAGCGTACCTTGATATCAAGGCCTACCTTTATCTTTTTTCTTCAAAATTTTTTTATGCCAACTATAAGTCAATTAATTAGAAAACCTAGAACCAAGCCTATTGCAAGAAATAAAGTTCCTGCTTTGGAAGGGCAACCTTTGAAACGTGGTGTTTGTTTAAAAGTTTATACAACCACTCCTAAAAAACCAAACTCAGCTTTAAGAAAAGTTGCACGTGTAAGACTCTCAAATGGCTTTGAAGTTACAGCTTATATTCCAGGAGAAGGACACAATTTACAAGAACACTCAGTAGTATTACTTCGAGGTGGTCGTGTAAAAGATTTACCAGGAGTTCGTTATCATATTTTAAGAGGAAATTTAGACACCCAAGGTATTGCGGCAAGAAGGAAACGAAGATCTTTATATGGAGCAAAAAAACCAAAATAATATTAATCATGTCTAGAAAAAGAAAAGCACCAGTTAGAAAAGTTTATCCAGATCCAAAATTTCGCTCAGAATTAGTTTCAAAATTTATTAATTGCATCATGTATGATGGAAAAAGATCTACAGCAGAGAAAATTTTATATGACGCACTTGATAAAATTAAAGATACAAGCAAACAAGATCCTTTAAAAACTTTTAATGATGCTATAGGTAACGTTAAACCAAATGTAGAATGTAGATCTAGAAGAGTTGGTGGAGCTACTTACCAAGTACCCGTTGAAGTAAAAAGTAAAAGAGCCCAAGCCTTAGCTTTAAGATGGATCAAAGACGCTACCAGAAACAGAAAAAACAAAACTATGGCTGAAAAATTATATTTTGAAATATTAGATGCATCGCAAAACAAAGGTGCAGCAATTAAAAAAAGAGAGGATACGCATCGAATGGCAGAATCAAATAAAGCTTTTGCTCATTTTAGATGGTAATTATTTATGTCTGAAATAAAATATCCTTTAGAAAAATATAGAAATATTGGAATCATGGCACACATTGATGCTGGTAAAACAACTACTACTGAAAGAATTTTATATTATACAGGAAAAAGTCATAAGATTGGTGAAGTACACGATGGTGCTGCAACTATGGACTGGATGGAACAAGAGCAAGAACGTGGTATTACAATTACTTCAGCTGCAACAACATGTTTTTGGAACGAACATAGAATAAATATTATTGACACGCCCGGACATGTTGACTTTACAATTGAAGTTGAGAGATCTTTAAAAGTTTTAGATGGAGCAGTTTGTGTTTTTGACGGTGTTGCCGGTGTTGAGCCACAATCGGAAACTGTTTGGAGACAAGCAGATAAGTACAAAGTTCCAAGAATTTGTTTTATAAATAAGCTAGATAGAACTGGCGCTGATTTTTACATGTGTGTAGATATGATAAAAGATAGATTAGGTTGTAAACCATTAGTATTACAACTGCCTATTGGTTCTGAAGCAGAATTAAAAGGCATAGTAGATTTAGTAAAAATGAAAGCTGTTATTTGGCAAAATGAGGATCTTGGTGCAAAATTTGAGGTTGTAGACATCCCGGTTGATTTAAAAGAAAAAGCTGAGAAATATAGAAAAGAGCTAGTTGAAGCGGCAGTAGAAGAAGATGAAAAATTAATGGAATCATATCTTGAAGGTAAAGAACCTTCTGAATCTGATCTTAAAAAATGCATAAGAAAAGGTACTTTAGGATTTAATTTTGTTCCAATAACTACTGGCTCGGCTTTTAAAAACAAAGGCGTTCAACCTTTGCTAGATGCTGTTGTAGATTATTTACCTAGTCCCATGGATATTGGTTCAATTGAAGGGACAAGACTAGGAACCGAGGATAAAGTAGATATGAAATTTGGTGATGACGAGCCTTTTTCTGCTTTAGCTTTTAAAGTTGCTAATGATCCATTTGTTGGTTCTTTAACTTTTATTAGAATTTATTCAGGAACTATTAAGACTGGAACAAGTATTTACAATTCTTCAAAAGAAAAAACTGAACGCGTAGGCAGAATGTTGCTAATGCATGCTAATAGTCGAGAAGATACTAAAGAAGCAACAACAGGTGATATAGTTGCTTTAGCAGGACTTAAATTTACCGTTACAGGCCATACTCTTTGTGATGAAAATAAACCTATATTATTAGAACCTATGGAATTTCCAGATCCTGTAATAGAAATTGCAGTTGAGCCAAAAACCAAAGCTGATCAAGAAAAAATGGGTGAGGCTTTAGCTAGATTAGCTAAAGAAGATCCATCATTTAGAGTAACATCGGACGAAGAATCTGGACAAACTATTATTAAAGGAATGGGAGAATTACACTTAGATATAATTGTAGATAGAATGAAAAGAGAGTTCAAGGTTGAAGCAAATGTTGGTGCTCCGCAAGTAGCTTATAGAGAAACTATATTAAATTCAGCTGAAGTTACATACATACATAAAAAACAAAGTGGTGGATCAGGGCAATTTGCCAAAGTTACTCTAAGTGTTGAACCATTAGAGCCTGGTAAAGGCAGAGAGATTGAAAATAAAATTAAAGGTGCCTCAATACCAAAAGAGTTTATCCCAGGTGTTGAAAAAGGTGTTGAGTCAGTTGCAGAAAGTGGAATTCTAGCTGGCTTTCCAATAATTGATTACAAAGTTACAATATTAGATGGTCTACATCACGATGTTGATTCAAGTGTTTTAGCTTTTGAAATTGCTTCTCGATATTGTTTTAAAGAACTTTGTCAGCAAGCTACATTAAAACTTTTAGAACCGATAATGACAGTCGAAGTTGTTACACCTGAAGATTTCATGGGCGACGTGATTGGTGATTTAAATAGTAGAAGAGGTCAGGTTGGATCAACGGAGCCGAGAGGGAATGCTACTGCAATTTCGGCAACTGTACCTTTAGCTAATATGTTTGGTTACATAAATAATTTACGATCATCAACCCAAGGAAGAGCCCAATATACAATGCAGTTTAGTCATTACGATAAAGTCCCTCAGAACGTTCAAGACGAGGTAACAAAGAAATTAGCTTAATATTATGGACAAACAAAATATAAGAATACATTTACGTGCTTACGATAATAAAATTTTAGATTTATCTACGGAAGAAATTGTAAACACTGCTAAGAGAACAGGGGCTCAAGTAAAAGGTCCAATACCTCTTCCAACAAGAATTGAAAAGTACACTGTACTGAGATCTCCACATATAAATAAAAAGAGTAGAGACCAATTTGAGCAAAGAACGCACAAAAGACTAATAGATATCATTGAACCAACCCCACAAACAGTTGAAGCACTAATGAAATTAGATTTAGCCTCAGGTGTAGATATAGAAATAAAAATATAAATTATGAGCTTAGGATTATTAGGAACAAAAGTGGGAATGACAAGAGAGTTTTTAACTAATGGCCAATCCGTTCCTGTAACTGTAATTAGAGTAGAAAAAGGTAGGGTATTAGATGTTATTACAAAAGAATCTAGAGGATATTCAGCAGTAAAAATAGGTTTTTTTCCTATTAAAAGCTCAAAGTTAACAAACCAGATGAAAGGTTATTTTGTTAAAAAAAATACAGAACCAAAAAAAATCTTAAAAGAATTTCGTTTAGATAAAACTGAAGATTTTAAAGAAGGTAATGAAATAGGTTTAGAAATATTAAAAGATATAAAATTTGTAGATGTTAGATCTAAAACTATAGGAAAAGGTTTTGCTGGAGTTATGAAAAGATGGAATTTTGGGGGATTAAGAGCTTCCCACGGTGTATCCGTTTCTCATAGGTCGCATGGTTCAACAGGTCAAAGACAAGATCCAGGAAAAGTTTTTAAAGGTAAAAAAATGGCCGGCCATATGGGTGATAAATTTAGAACAATGTTAAATTTAGAAATAGTTAAATCAGATGTAGAGAATAATCTTTTATATATTAAGGGCTCAATACCTGGTTCAAAAAATTCAACAATTTTAGTAAGACAATCAATTAAAAATGTTAGAAGAAAAACATTAATTGAAAAAATTGAAGCTAAAGCAAAAATTGCAGCTGGTAAAAAAGGTAAAAAATAATTTTATGAAATTAAATTTACTAAATTTAGAGGGCGGAAAATCTGGGACAGTCGAAGTTTCAGACAAAATAATGAATTTAAAATTTAACCACAAGCTAGTTAAATATGTAATCGATTGGCAGCTAAACCACCAAAAACCTAGAACTGCGAAAACAAAACAAAGGAATGAAGTAAAAGGTTCTACAAAAAAGATTTATGCTCAAAAAGGAACCGGTCAAGCTAGACATGCGAGTAAAAAAGCACCATTATTTGTCGGTGGGGGTCAAGCACATGGCCCAAAAGGTGCCGTCTATAAAATAAAAAAAATTAATAAAAAAGTTAGAAAGTTAGCTCTAGCACAAACTTTAGCAAAAAAAAATGTAGACAAACAATTACACATCTTATCTGACGTTACAAAAGAAGTTAAAAAAACTAAAGATTTTAATAAATTTTTAAATAATAATAAATTATTGAATGTTTTAATTGTATCTGACGAAAATTCAGAAAAAAATTTTGTAAGATCTGCAAGAAACATCAAAAATATCAAAGTTATTAGAGATGAGGGAACTAACATTTATGATTTGCTTAAATATACAAATGTAATTATCACTTCTAGCTCAATGAAAAAAATAGAAACCAGATTATTAGATGAAAAAAATTAATTTTATAGATTCTATAAGACACCCTATCATTACTGAAAAGGCAACCATCCTTTCTGAGCACAATAAAACTGTTTTTAAAGTTCATTCAGGTGCAAACAAGAGATCTATTAAAAAAAATATAGAAAAAATATTTAAGGTTAATGTGATTAAAGTTAACATATTGAACCAAAAGCGAAAAAAGAAAATTAAACAAGGTAAACTATCTATTAAACCAGGTTATAAAAAAGCAATTATAACTCTTAAAAAAGGTCAGAGTATTGACCTATCATCAGGAATTTAAAAATGGCATTAAAAACATTTAAACCTTACACAAAATCAGTTCGTGCCACAGTTCTTGTAGACAAAAGCAAGCTATGGAAAGGTGACCCTTACAAACCTTTAACTATTGGTCAACATTCTACTGGTGCAAGAAACAATATGGGTAGAATAACATCCAGACATAGAGGTGGAGCTCATAAGCATAAATACAGAATTATAGATTTTTATAGATCAAAAAGAAACATCAAAGGTGTTGTTGAAAGAATTGAATACGATCCTAATAGAACTAGTTATATTGCTTTAATTAAATATGAAGACAATGAGATGAAATATATCATTTGTCCTCAAAATTTAGAAATTGGCGACACGGTTGAGGCTGGAAAAAAAGTTGAAATTAAAATTGGAAACTGCTTAGAGCTAAATGAAATTCCTCAAGGTAGCTCAATCCATAATATAGAATTGGTGCCTAATACTGGTGGAAAGATGGCTAGATCAGCAGGTTCATCTGCAACCTTAACCGGTTTCGACGGTGATCATGCTATTATAAGACTAGGTTCGGGTGAAACAAGAAAAGTTAGCAGTAAATGTATGGCAACACTTGGTTCAGTTTCAAATCCTGACCAAAAAAATATTAAGATCGGTAAAGCTGGAAGAACAAGGTGGAAAGGTCAAAGACCACAATCTAGAGGCGTAGTAATGAACCCAGTTGATCACCCGCATGGAGGTGGTGAAGGGAAAACAGCCGGTGGAAGAAACCCAGTTTCGCCTTGGGGTCAGTCTGCCAAAGGTTTAAAAACTAGAAAACCACAAAGAAGTGATAAAATGATAATTTCAAGAAGGAAAAAGAGGAAATAATTATGGCTAGATCTGTCTGGAAAGGACCTTTTGTACATCCAAGTTTATTAAAAAAAATTGATAGATTGAAAGAAGGAAGTGGAGATAAAAGACCAATTAAAACTTGGTCAAGAAACTCAACGATAATTCCAGATTTTGTTGGTCACAGCTTTTTAATACATAACGGAAAATCTTTTATACCTATTACAGTTTCTGAAGAAATGGTTGGGCACAAATTAGGAGAATTTGCATTGACTAGAACTTTCAGAGGACACACACCAGCTGACAAAAAAGCAGCACCAGCAACTAAACCAGGAGGAGCAGGTGGAAAAAAATAATATTTCAGTTACAGCCGTTAATAAAAACGTAAGATCAAGCACACGTAAAATTGCTTTAATCTTAGATTTTATTAAAGGAAAAAAAGCTGATGTGGCGATAAGAGATTTAGAATTTACAAGAAAAAGAATAGCTCACGATGTTAAAAAAACAGTTAAGTCAGCAATTGCTAACGCTGAAAATAACTATCAATACGACATTGACAGCCTCTATATAAAAGAAGCATATGTAGGAAAATCTATCGTAATGAAAAGATTTAGACCACGAGCTAAAGGTAGAGCAAGTCCAATTAAAAAACCTTATGCTAGAATTACTATTGTATTAGGAGAAAAAAAAGAGATAAAGAAAGATTTTAAAGAAGTAATTAAAAAAGATATTAAAAAAGACATTAAAAAAGATATTAAAAAAGAGATTAAAGAATAATTATGGGACAAAAAATAAATCCAATTGGCTTTAGACTAGGCGTAAACAGAGGCTGGGATTCCGTTTGGTTTGCTAAAAAAAAAGATTTTGGAAAATTTTTAATTGAAGATTTTAAGATTAGAAAATATATTCAAAAAAATATTGTAAACTCAGGTGTTTCTGACATTATTATAGAAAGATCTGGAAAAAAAATGATTGTCTCTATTCACACATCACGACCAGGTTTTGTAATAGGTAAAAAAGGTGCGGATATAGAAAAAATAAAAAAAAATATACTTAAAATTTCTACTGACAGTGAAGTGTCGGTGAATATTAAAGAAATCAAAAAACCTGAGTTAAATGCATATTTAATAGCAGAAAATATAGCTACACAATTAATTAAAAGAATAGCGTTTAGGAGAGCAATGAAAAGAGGTATGCAATCTGCATCTCGACTAGGAGCCCTAGGTATTAAAGTTATGGTAAGCGGTAGATTAAATGGTACTGAAATAGCAAGAACAGAATGGGAGAGAGACGGAAGTATCCCATCTCATACATTAAGAGCAAATATTGACTATGGTACAGCTGAAGCTCTTACAACTTATGGAATTATAGGAATTAAAGTTTGGGTTTACAAAGGACAACTTTACAAAAAAGATGTTGAAAATGAGAAAAAAGAAAGAATAAAAAATGCTACAACCAGTAAGAACTAAATTTAGAAAAGCCTTTAAAGGTAGAATACATGGAAAAGCTGGGAGAGCAGTTGTTCTAAATTATGGATCCTATGGCCTTAAAGCTCTTGAACCTGAAAGAATTATAGGCAAACAAATTGAATCAGCTAGAGTTGCTTTAACTAGATATATGAAAAGAACTGGAAGAGTATGGACAAGAATTTTTCCAAATATACCAGTTTCAAAAAAACCAACAGAGGTAAGAATGGGTAAAGGTAAGGGAGCACCTGAGTATTATGCTTGCAGAGTAAAACCCGGAAGAATTATTTTTGAAGTTGATGGAGTTACGGAAGAAGTAGCAAGAATAGCTCTTTATAAAGCTTCAGCAAAATTACCAATTAAAACAAAGTTTATTAAGAGATAAAAATGTCAAAAGAAAAAAAAGAAATTAAAAAACTAACAGGTGAACAGGCTGTTAAAAAGATTCAAACTTTAAAAAAAGATTTGTTTAATATAAGGTTTAAAAAAATTAATGGTCAGGTAGAAAATCCTGCTCAATATAATGAAATTAAAAAAAGTATCGCAAGATTATACACAACAATTAATGCAAAGGTTTCTAAATGACTAAAAGAGTACTAAAAGGAAAAGTAGTAAGTTCTAAAAGTGATAAAACAATTGTAGTCGCTGTTATTAGAAAGTTCCAACATCCATTTTTTGGTAAAGTGATATCTAGAACTAAAAAATACCATGCGCATGATGAAAAAAATAAATTTAAAGAAGGAGACGACGTTCAAATTGCAGAGTGTGCCCCTATTTCTAAGAAAAAAACATGGGAGGTTGTAGAGAAATGATACAAAACCATACTGAATGTACCGTAGCAGATAATACTGGAGCAAAAAGAGTCGAGTGTATAAAAGTTCTTGGTGGATCTAAAAGAAGATACGCTGGAGTAGGCGATTTAATTGTAATTACAGTTAAGGACGCTATACCTAAGGGTAAGGTTAAAAAGGGTTCTGTACATAGAGCAGTAGTCGTTAGAACTAGAAAAGAAATATTTAGGGATGACGGATCGAAGATACAATTCGATCACAATGCCGTCGTTTTAACAGATGAAAAAGGTGAACCAATGGGTACTAGAATATTTGGTCCTGTCACACGAGAATTAAGAGCTTCTGGACATACAAAAATTATATCACTAGCTCCGGAGGTTATTTAGACCATGAAAATAAAAAAAGGAAACCAGGTAAAAGTTATTACAGGAAAAGACAAAGGAAAAACTGGTGAAGTAATAGAAATTAATAGAAAAATGAATACAATCAAAGTGAAGTCAATAAACCTTGTAAAAAGACACACTAAACCTACAAAAGAAAATAAAGGTGGAATTGTTTCAAAAGAGAGTTTTATACATTATTCAAATGTTAAAAATTTAGATATTAAAAAAGAAAGTGTAAAGAAATAGATACATGACACCCAGATTAAAAAATACATATGAAAAAGTAATTTTGCCTAAGTTAATGACAAAATTAAAGTGCTCTAACAAACATCAGGTTCCAAAAATTATAAAAATTGTTCTTAACATAGGCTTAGGAGAAGACGCAACAGATACTAAAAAAATTAAAGCATGCCAAGACGACTTAACCTCAATTGCAGGACAAAAGGCGATAGTCACAAAATTTAGAAAATCAATTGCAAATTTTAAAACTAGAAAAGGTTTCCCCGCTGGTGTTAAAGTAACTTTACGTTCAGCAAAAATGTACGAATTTATGGACAGACTAGTAAATATAGCTCTTCCAAGAATAAAGGATTTTAGAGGTTTGAGTTCAAATGGAGTAGACAAATTCGGAAATTATAGCTTTGGAATAAAAGAGCATCTTATTTTTCCAGAAATAAATTATGATAAAGTAGATAAAATTAGAGGTATGGATATAACTCTAGTAACAACAAGTAAAACAAAAGAAGGAACAGTTGAACTTTTGAAGGAATTTAATTTTCCTTTAAGCTCGACAGTTAAAAATTAATACTATGGCTAAAACAAGTGCGATACAAAAAAACTTAAAAAGAATTAGGTTAACTGAAAAGTTTTCTAAAAAGAGAGCTGCTTTAAAGAAAATTATTAAAAATAAAGAACTACCTTTAGCTGACAGATTTGACGCACAGTTAAAACTAAATAAATTGCCTAAAAATTCAGCAAAAATAAGAGTTGTTAATAGGTGCGAAATAACTGGTAGACCACATGGTGTTTATAGAAAACTAAAAATGTCGAGAATAGCCCTAAGAGAAATGGCTTCTTCTGGAAAAATTCCAGGAATGACAAAATCGAGCTGGTAAAGGAAAAAATATGACTTTAATGGATCCAATAGGAGATATGTTTACAAGAATTAGAAATGGTCAACTTAGACTGTTAACAAAAGTGGAAATGCCTTCTTCTAACTTTAGGCTTAAAGTTTTAGAAGTTTTAAAAAACGAAGGTTTTATTTCTGGTTACCACATTGAAAAAAAAGACAACAATAAAGTATCTTTAATCGTTGATTTAAAATATTACGAAGGAATACCGGTAATAAAAGAAATTAAAAGAGTTTCGAAACCAGGGAGAAGAGTTTTTTCAAGAGCTGATAGTATTCCTAGGATTCAAAATGGTTTAGGATTAGCAATTATATCAACCAACAAGGGTGTAATGTCCGATATCGAAGCTAGAAAAAACAATGTTGGCGGAGAGATTATTTGTAGAGTATTTTAATGTCTAAAATTGGAAAAAAAAATATAATTATACCAAAAGATTCTTCAGTTAAATCTGAAAACGGTATAATAACTATAACAGGTCCAAAAGGTTCTAAACAACTTACAATAAATGATAAAATATTTTCTACAAAAGTTAATGAGAACAATGAATTTAACATTACTCCCTTAGCTACAAAAAAAAATTTGGATAAAAAAACATCAATAATGTGGGGAACACACAGAAGTTTAGTTAATAATGCTGTTTTAGGTGTAAGTGTAGGTCATCAAAAAATTTTAGATATTACTGGTGTTGGGTTTAGAGCCAATCTAAAGGGAGATATTCTAAATCTACAACTAGGCTTTAGTCACGATATTAATTTTCAAATACCTAAAGAAGTTAAAATTACTGTAGAAAAGCAAATTGTTATAACAATTACCGGTGTTGACAAAGAACTAGTATCCAAGGTTGCCTCAGATATTAAAACTTTCAAGCCAGTAGAACCTTACAAGGGCAAAGGTATTAGAGAAAGAGGTCAATACGTTCTTAGAAAAGAAGGTAAGAAAAAATAATATGAAAAAAATTAATAATACAAAAAAAAGAGAGCTAAGAAATAGAAAAAAATTAAAAAGCGTTTCTACGAATAGATATAGAATATCTGTGTTTAAATCTTTAAATAATATTTCAGCTCAAATTATAGATGACAAAATTAAAAAAACATTAGTTTCTGTTTCATCAATTGAAAAAGATATAAGAGCTAACAAAAAGAAAAAAATAGAAACCTCAGCTTTAATTGGAGAAATTTTAGCAAAAAGAGCAGCAGAAAAAAAAATTACCAAAGTTTATTTTGATCGGGGAGCCTATAAATACCACGGAAGAATTAAAATGTTTGCTGACTCATTAAGAAAAAATGGAATGGAGTTTTAAATGGCTGAATGGCAAAAAAAACAAAGTGAATATAAAGAACGTTTAGTTGGAATAAATAGAATTACCAAAGTGGTAAAAGGTGGAAGAAGATTTGGTTTTGCAGCATTAGTTGTTGTTGGAAACGAAAAAGGTTCAATTGGAATTGGCCAAGGTAAGTCAAAACAAGTTCCGGATGCCATCAAGAAAGCCACGCAAGATGCTACAAGAAATTTAGTTAAAATATCTCTTAAAGACGGAAGAACGCTACATCATGATGTCAGAGGTAGAAATGGATCGGGGAAAGTTTTATTAAGATCTGCTCCCGCAGGTACTGGAATAATTGCAGGAGGTCCTATCAGGGCCGTATGTGATGTTTTGGGAATTCAAGATATAGTCGCTAAATCACTCGGTTCTGCAAATCCGCATAATATGGTAAAAGCTTCTGTTAATGCTTTACTTGCACAGCGTTCACCAAAATTATTATCTTCAATGCGAGGAAAAAAAATATCTGAAATAATCTCTAAAAGAGAGAACACTAAATGAAATTAAACACTTTAGTAAAAACAAATGTTAAAAAAATTAGAGTCGGACGTGGTATAGGTTCTGGTAAAGGAAAAACCGGTGGACGAGGTGTCAAAGGGCAAAAATCAAGATCAGGTGTTGCTATTAAAGCTTTCGAAGGTGGACAAACCCCGCTGTACAGAAGACTACCTAAAAGAGGTTTCAAATCGTTATTTCCAAACAATACGGCTATTATCAATTTATCTCATTTGCAAAAATTTCATGATAATAAAAAAATAGATTTAAATACACCGGTTGACCTTAAACTTTTACAACAGAAGAAAATAATTAATAAAAAATACCTAAAACTAAAAATACTTGGTGACGGTGATTTAAAAAATAAAATTAACTTAACTGTAAATTTTGCATCCAAACAAGCACAAGAAAAAATAGAAAAAGCTGGTGGTACATTAAATTTATTAAAAAAATATCAAGCACAAGCTAAAATAAAAAAAGTTAGTGAAATTCCTAGTATTCTTAAAAAATAGAAAGCGTAATGTCTAACGAAAATATTAATCAAGGTGCTTTTGCTAAAGCCAATGACCTCAAAAGTAGAATTTTTTTTACTATTGGCATTTTAGTTGTTTATAGACTTGGAACTTACGTTCCATTAGCTGGCATAGATCCTCAAGCCTTAACACAAGTAATGGGCGATTCTCAAAAAGGTCTTCTTGGAATGTTTAATGTTTTTTCTGGAGGAGCCGTCACACGTATGGCAATCTTTGCTCTTGGCATAATGCCATATATATCAGCTTCCATTATTATTCAATTATTAACAGGTGTATCTGATTATTTTAAAAACCTAAAAGAACAAGGCGAAGTAGGAAGAAAACAAATTACACAGATGACTAGATACGGAACTGTGTTCATTGCTATTTTACAAGGTTATGGAGTATCAGTTGGTCTTGAAAATGCGGGTTCACTTGTGTTAGATCCAGGGATGTCCTTTAGAGTAACGACAACTATTTCCTTAGTTGCGGGAACAACTTTCTTAATGTGGTTAGGTGAACAGATTACACTACGAGGTGTTGGAAATGGTATATCTTTAATAATTTTCTCTGGTATCGTAGCTGAAATACCCAGAGCATTAGCATCTACTTTTGAGCTTGGAAGAACTGGCGCATTATCAGCAACGCTTATTATAATTATTTTTATATTAGTTATATTTACGGTTCTTTTTATAGTCTTCTTTGAAAGAGCTATGAGAAAAATTTTAATAAACTACCCAAAAAGGCAAATGGGAAATAAAGTATATGGCGGTGAATCATCACATTTGCCACTTAAAATAAATACTGCCGGTGTAATACCAGCAATTTTTGCTTCTGCTTTATTACTACTTCCAGTAACGCTAAGTAATTTTGGGTTTTCAGATTCAGAAACATTTATGAGTATTTCTTCTATGTTTACCCAAGGCCAACCATTGTATATGTTACTTTACGCATCTGGAATTGTTTTCTTTTCATTTTTCTACACCTCAATCGTATTCAACCCCAAAGAGACAGCTGAAAATTTAAGAAAATATGGAGGTTACATTCCTGGCATTAGACCTGGAGAAAGATCTGCAGAATATATTGAAACAATTTTAACAAGATTAACAACAATTGGTTCAATTTATTTGACCTTTGTATGTTTAATGCCTGAGTTTTTAATCTCTAAATATCCTATACCTTTTTATTTAGGTGGAACTTCAATTTTAATTGTTGTTGTGGTTGCAATGGACACCGTTACTCAAGTTCAGACAAGACTTATGAGTTCTCAATATGAGTCACTAATTAAAAAAACAAAATTTGGTAAGTAAAAAACCAAAATGAATATTATTATATTTGGACCTCCTGGTGCTGGTAAAGGTACACAGTCTGAGTTCATTGTAAAAAAATATAATCTTTTTAAATTGTCTACAGGAGACTTACTTAGAGATGAAATTAAAAAAAAAACACTTTTAGGAAACAAAATAACTTCAATAGTTAATTCTGGTGCACTTGTTTCTGATGATATTATTAACAATTTAATTGAAAATATTGTTTCAAATAATGAGTACAAAAATAGAATTATTTTTGACGGATATCCGAGAAATTTACCACAAGCAGAAAATCTCAACAAACTACTTGTTAAATATGATCAAAAAATTGATCTTGTTATAAAGTTGAAAGTTTCAATGGAGGTGATTAAAAAAAGAATTACAGGTAGGATAGTGTGCTCAAAATGTGGAAGTACTTATAACGAATATTTTAACCCACCAAAAACAAATACTGACTGTTGCCAAAAAAAGTTTTTAAAAAAAAGGGACGATGATAATGCTGAGGTAGCTGTAAAAAGGTTTAAAACTTATGAATATTCAACTGAGCCTGTTCTAAACTACTATGACAAAATGAATCTAGTAAAAGAAGTAAATGGTGAAACAGATATCGACGTTATATACGCTGAAATAAGCAGTTATTTGAACGTTATAGAGGGTTGACTTTGAAGAATAACGCAATATAAATACGACTTTATAAACTTATACCCAGTAAACTATGGCCCGAATAGCTGGAATTAATATTCCTCCGAATAAAATTGTAAGTATAGGACTGACTTATATTCATGGTATAGGCTTACACTCATCTAAAAAAATTTGTGATAAACTTAGCATACCTCAAGATGTTAGGGTTAATGGATTAACTGAAGATCAAGTTCTTAAAATTACAGAATATATAAATACAAACCACAAAGTCGAAGGTGATTTAAGAAGAGAAATTTCTTTGAATATAAAAAGATTAGTGGATTTAGTTACTTATAGAGGTACGCGTCATAAAAAAAAATTACCAGTAAGAGGACAACGTACACATAGTAATGCTAGAACAAGAAAAGGAAAAGCCGTAGCAATTGCTGGAAAAAAACTTACTCCCTTGAAGAAATAAGCAATTTATGAATAAAAAAATTGAAGATAAAAAAGAAGTTAAAACTACAAAAGTAGAAGTACCAAAAGTTGTAAAAGCTTCTGGGAAAGTATCTTCTTTTAAAAAAAAGAAAAAAGTTAAAAGAAATATCACTACAGGAGTTGCGTATGTGTATTCCACGTTCAATAATACTATCATCTCTATAGCTGATGAGAGCGGAAACGTGATTGCATGGTCTTCAGCTGGAGCAAAAGGTTTTAAAGGTTCTAGAAAATCAACTCCTTACGCTGCGCAGGTAGCCGCAGATGATGCTGGAGGAAAAGCATACGAACAAGGTCTAAGAGTACTAACTGTCGAAGTTAAAGGGCCAGGTTCAGGAAGAGAAACTGCATTAAGAGCGTTTCAGTCAAAAGGATTTAAAATTACATCGATTAAAGACACAACACCTATGCCTCATAATGGCACAAGGCCACCCAAAAGAAGGAGAGTATAATGCAAACAGCAAATAATATTATAGATAAAAATTGGAAAGCTTTAATAAAGCCAAACAAACTAGAAATAAATAGTAATGACGACAAATCTACAGCAAGTGTTATTGCGGAACCTTTAGAAAAAGGTTTTGGTCAAACACTTGGAAATGCTTTAAGAAGAATTTTATTATCCTCAATACAGGGTGCGGCTGTTACTGCAGTACAAATTGACAGTGTTCTTCATGAATTTTCTTCTATTAAAGGTGTGAGAGAAGATGTTACAGATATTGTTTTAAATGTCAAAAATTTAGCTATTAAATCATCTGTTAACTCCCCAAAAAAGATTATTCTAGATGTTAAAGGACCAAAAGAAGTCAAAGCAAAAGATATAGTTCTACCTACCGAAATAGAAATTTTGAATCCGGAGCAAGTTATTTGTAACCTAGATGAAAAAACTAATTTTCACATGGAACTAATAGTAAATACAGGAAAAGGATATGTTCCATCCACGAAAAATAAAGGTGAGGACAGCCCATTAGGGTTAATCGCAGTTGATTCATTATTTAGTCCAGTAAAAAAAGTATCGTACACCGTAGAAAATACAAGAGCTGGTAGTGCATTAGATTACGATAAGCTAGTAATGAATATTGAAACAAATGGAACTGTTAATGCTGAAGACGCAATGGCATATGCTGCACGAATTTTTCAAGATCAACTAGCTATGTTTGTTAATTTTGAAGATCCTCAAGAAGTTGTTAAGGAAGTTAAATCAACTGAACCCGAATTTAATAAGAATTTGCTAAAAAGAGTAGAGGAATTAGAGCTTTCTGTTAGATCAATGAATTGTTTAAAAAATGATAACATTATTTATATTGGTGATTTAGTTCAAAAAACTGAACCTGAGATGCTAAGAACACCGAATTTTGGAAGAAAATCTCTTAATGAAATAAAAGAAGTTTTAAGTACGATGTCACTATATCTTGGAATGGAAATACCTAATTGGCCACCAGATAATATAGCTGAAATGTCCAAAAAAATGGAAGATAATAATTATTAAACAATGAGACACGGTTTAGGACATAGAAAATTAAATAGGACGGCAGAACATAGGAAAGCTTTGTTTCAAAATATGCTTAATTCGCTTATTAAGTATGAACAGATAAAGACAACCTTGCCAAAAGCAAAAGAGTTAAAACCTTTAATAGATAAAGTAATTACAATAGGCAAAAAAAATAACTTAAGTAATAAAAAACGATTATTTTCTAAACTTCAAGACAAAAGCTCAGTAGTAAAAGTTTTTGATATTTTGTCTGCCAGATATGAAAAAAGGCAAGGGGGATATTCGAGAGTTTTAAAAGCTGGATTCAGATATGGCGATGATGCCCCGCTAGCTATAATTGAATTAGTTGACAGAGATACAGAAGCTAAAAAAATTGATAAACCAAAAAAAACTATAACTAAAGATAAAAATACCGCACCAGTTGCAGCAGCTAAATAATTTCCCTAGCATGTTCTTCCTATGATCAAGAAGTTTGAGGTAGAGAAAGATTTTCATAATACGCGTTTTGATCGTTGGTTTAAGAATAAAGTGCTAGATATACCTCAAGGTTTAATAGAAAAAATTATAAGAAAAAACCAAGTAAAAGTTAATGGTAAAAAAACCAAAAGTTCCTATCGAGTTCAAGAAGATGATATAATTGAAGTTTTTAATATTGAAAAAGTTAAAAAAACTGAAAAAAACTTAATTACACAATATATTCCATCTAATACTGAACGAGATAGATATGATGATTTCATTATAGAAAATAATGATAATTTTATTGTTATAAATAAACCTGCTGGAATAGCAGTTCAGTCTGGAACGAAATCTTTCAAAAACGTAGTAGACACTTTAAGGGAAACAAAATATTTCGTAGACACCAAACCATTTATAGTTCACAGACTTGACAAAGAAACTTCTGGGATTTTGATAGTTGCAAAAACAAGAGAATATGCTCAGTTATTTACATCTTTATTTCGAATAAGAAAAATCCATAAAACATATCTAGCCGTTGTATACGGAGAGGTCTCAAAAGAAATTAAAATCTTGGAAGATAATTTAGTTGTATATGAAAAAGAAAGAAAAATTGTGCAAAAAGCAACTTCATATATTAAGATTTTAAAAGGTAATTCTGATTACTCTTTATTAGAATTAAGACCTATTACAGGAAGAAAACATCAGCTTAGAAAACAATTATATAATATAGGTAATTCAATAATTGGAGATGATAAATACTACGTCAAAAGAGGCAAAGACTTTATTAAAAGTAAAAACTTAATGTTACACGCCTATGAAATAAAATTTATGATAAACAATGTAAAGTATAATTTTAGGGCTGATTTTAATAAAGAATTTAAAGATTTTATTTCTAAAAAAGATTTAAATATTTTTTAGTTTTTTAACAAATATATTTTTTAATTTTTTTTCTTTATTTAAGATTTTGATTTTACTCTCAATTTCTGTACTTGTTATTTTCGTATTATCCAACCCACATGGTATTATTTTCTTATAATGATTTAGGTTGTTATTTAAGTTGATAGAAAAACCATGGTAAGCTACCCAATTACTTACACGTATACCAATAGCTGCAATTTTTTTATCTTTGACCCAGATACCTATATTTTTTTTATCAGCATAGCTTTTAATTTTATATAATTTTAAGAAATCTATAATTATCGATTCAATAGTTTTGATTAAATTTTTAATATCTTTTTTCCGTTTATTTAAATTTAGAACAAAATAAACAATCTTTTGTCCTGGACCATGTAATGTTATTTTACCACCTCTGTTTGTTTTGATAATTTTAATTTTTTTATCTAAAATTTCATCTTCTTTAGATCTTATGCCACTAGTAAAAGTCAGTGGATGTTCAAGTATCCACACTAATTCTTCCGCAGTAGATTTTTTCACTAATTCAACTCTTTTTTTTAAAAAGGAAAAAGCTGTTTTATAAGTGACTAGTTTTTTGCTAATTTTTACCTGTATAGTCATTTTAGTTTGAATTTTATCACTAGATAAACTAATAGTCTCACAAATAATGTAAAAGGAAATTTTATGAGTTTAATAAAGTCTATAGGAAATAAAAAAGTTAACGTAGACTTTAATAAAAATTTTATTACAACTTTTAGTGACAAGATAAACCAGGGTGATCTAAAGTTTATCAATCAAACCTCAAAAGATCTTCACCCATCAGATGTTGCAAATTTAATAGAAAATTTGTCTTACGAAACACGTATTAAACTTGTAGAAATTGAATCTTTTAATTTAGCCCCTGAAATTTTTATTGAATTAAACGAATCGATACAAAGTGAAGTTTTACAACTTCTATCTATAGATTCAATTTCAAATGTAATTAAAAGACTTGAGTCTGATGATGCTGTTTCAATCCTAGAGAATTTAGAATTAAGTAAAAAAAATCTAATATTAGACAAACTTCCTCCTAAAGATAGATTTCTTTTAGAAGAAGGTCTTAGTTACCCAGAAGACTCTGCAGCAAGAATTATGCAGCGTGAATTTACTGCTATTCCTAGTGACTGGACAGTTGGTCAAACAATAGATTATTTAAGAGAAAGTAAGGATCTTCCACAAGAGTTTTTAGAAATATTTATAGTAGACAATGAGTTTAAACCAATTGGTATAGTTCCTTCCTCAAGAGTTTTAAGAACAGCCAGAACTTCAAAAATGAATTCTATAATGAGAGAAATGCCAGTTTTAATCTCCGTCACGATGGATAAAGAGGAAGTTGGTCAGGCATTTGAAAACTACAATTTAGTATCTGCTGGTGTTGTAAACAAAGACAATAAATTAGTAGGAATGATAACTGCCGATGATGTTGTTACTGTTGTACAAGAAGAAGCCGAAGAAGATGCTTTAAGATTAGCAGGTGTAGGTGATGAGGAAATTACTGATTCTGTGTTCGTTAAAACAAAAAGAAGATTTAACTGGTTACTTGTGAACTTAGCAACGGCATTACTTGCGTCATGGGTCATAAGTATCTTTGGAGCAGAAATAGAAAAAGTAGTTGCATTAGCATTCTTAATGCCAATTGTTGCTTCTATGGGTGGGAACGCTGGTATGCAGACACTTGCAGTTACGATTAGAGCAATAGCTACTAAAGAACTTTCAAACAGCAACATAAACAAGATAATAACAAAAGAATTTTTTATAGGTGTTTTAAATGGAATTATTTTTGCAATAATAACTGGTGTTATTATTCAGCTTTGGTTTAAACAAATAGATCTTTCAATAATTATTGCGGCTTCAATGGTTTTAAATATGATTGTTGCTGGTTTATGTGGAATTTTAATACCAGTTACATTAAAAAAAATGAATATAGATCCTGCTTTGGCTTCTAGTGTTTTTGTAACGACAGTCACCGATGTAATTGGATTCTTATCTTTCTTGGGAATAGGATCCTTAGTTTTTCTATAGATTATCTATTAACCTTACACCACCTAAATAATACGCAATAAATATATTAGATTTTTCTTGAATTGTTTTTGTTTTTTTTAGTGTTTTAAGATTAATACACTTTAAGTAATCTACTTTTGTAGCGCCAATTTTAATAATATTGCTCATAATTTTTAATTTATTATCCTTGGTGTTTGAAGAAAGTATTATTTTTTTATTAAGCTTTAAATATTTAAAAACTTTTTCAGCTATTTTAACTTGATTTTTATTTAATTTGGCATTTCTTGATGACATAGCAATCCCGTTTCTCTCTCTTATTGTTGGGCAGGCCACAACATTAGTAGCTATCTTATTTTTTTTGAGATGTGACTCGATAAGAGTTAATTGCTGAAAATCTTTAAAGCCTAAAAATATCGTGAATGGGTTAATAATTTCTACAAACCTATTTATTACATTAATTACACCACGAAAATGACCTAGTTTAAATTTCCCACAAAGATTTTTAGAAAATTTATCTATAAAAATTTTTGATTTAGGTTTAAAAGAATATAAATCTTTGTATGTTGGTAGGTAAAGATACTTAATATTTATCTTTTTTAAAGTAGCAATATCTTTATTTATATTTCTAGGATATTTTTGAAAATCTAAACTTTTACTAAATTGTTTTGGATTTATATATATTGTAACTAAAATATTTTTAGATTTTTTTTTAGCTTTTTTAATCAAACTTAGATGACCTCTATGTATTGACCCCATTGTAGGTACAAAAGCTATATCTTTAATATTTGATATTTCTTTAAGTAATTGTGTTTTGTTTTTAAATATTTTCATTTGTATTAATTAAGATTTAAAAGTAAAAGAAACTTATGATAAAACAAGCAATAATACCATTAGCTGGCCTAGGTACAAGACTTTTGCCCTTATCAAGTATCACACCAAAAGAACTTTTACCCATTAATGGCAAGGCTAACTTAGAGTATATACTAGACGAATGTATTGACGCCGGTATTAATGAATTTATTTTTGTCATATCTAAAAAAAAAGAAAGTATAAAAAAATATTTTTTTAATGATAGTTTTTATAAATCCATACTATCAAAAAAAAAAGACAAAAGAATAAATGACATATTTATAAAATTAAAAAAATATCAAAAAATGATTAAATTTGTTTATCAAGACAAACCAAGAGGAACCGGCGATGCAGTTTTAAGATGTAAAAAATATATTAAACATTCTCATTTTATAATGCTTTTCCCTGATGATTTAATATTAAACAAAAATTGTTCTAAAGAAATGATTTTATTGCATAAAAAAACGAAGGGATCAATTATTGCAACTAAAACAGTAAAAAAAAAAACAGTTTCAAGGTGGGGAATTCTCTCAAAGACAATTAAAAAAAAAGATTATTTTTCTATTACAAATATTATTGAAAAACCTAGCATTAAAAAAGCACCGTCAAATTATGCTGTAATTGGAAGATACATTCTACCGAAGACAATTATGAATCAATTAAAAAATTTAAAACCTGGTAAGGGTGGAGAAATACATATTACAGATGCTATTAAAAAATTAATCAAAAAAGGTGAAAAATTTTACGGCAATATATTCAAAGGGAAATACTTAGACTGTGGAACGTTAAGTAGTTATATTAATTCTGGCATTCAAATATCGAAGGGAAAAAAATAATGAAATTATGTATGATTGGAACTGGCTATGTAGGACTTGTCAGTGGAACTTGTTTTGCTGATATCGGTCATACTGTTTATTGTGTAGATAGAAATGAAGATATAATCAAAAAACTAAACTCTGGAAAATCAACAATCTATGAGCCTGGCTTGGATGAATTAATTAAAGAAAATCATAGGTCAAAAAGACTTTTTTTTACATCAGATATTTCTAAAGCGTTAAACAATGTAGATATAATTTTTATATGTGTAGGCACACCAAGTAAGAAAAATTCTTCTGTTGATTTGAGCTATATATTTAAAGTTGCTAAAGAAATAAAAAAATTTTCTAAAAAAAAAAAAATTATTGTAACTAAATCAACAGTACCGGTTGGAACAGGTGACCAAATTGAAAAAATTTTAAAAAATAAAAAAAAATTTATTGTTATTTCTAATCCTGAATTTTTAAGAGAAGGTGAGGCTGTTAGAGACTTCAGATATCCAGATAGAATAGTTATTGGTTCAAATTCTTTAAATGCATTTAAAACAATGAAGAATTTGTATTTACCTCTAATTAATAAAGGGGCAAAATTTTTTACCACAAATAGAAGAGGTGCAGAATTAATCAAATATGCATCTAATGCATTTTTAGCAACAAAGATAACTTTTATAAATGAAATTGCTAATCTTTGTGAGAAAACTGGAATTAATATTGAGGACATATCTTTGGGCATGGGTACCGACGCAAGAATTGGAAGCAGATTCTTAAGGGCTGGCCCTGCTTATGGGGGCTCTTGTTTCCCAAAAGACACGAAAGGATTGGTCTCAATTGGCACTAAAGTTAAAGTTGATCTATCTTTAGTTAAGTCTGTAATTAAGTCTAACAATAATAGAAAAAAATTTCTCCTAACAAGAGTGCACAATATTATTGGTAAAAATATTAATCATAAAAAAATAGCATTTTTAGGTGTAACTTTTAAACCAAACACAGATGACATGCGAGACTCATCTAGTCTCACAATGATTCCGTATTTACATAAAAAAGGAAGTAAAATTTCTTACTACGACCCAACAGGTGAAAAGAAAGAATTTAAAAATTTAAAAAATTGTAAATTTTATTCTCAAATAAATGAAACATGTAAAAATGCTGATCTTGTTATCTTACATACTGAGTGGGATGAATTTAAATCACTTGATTTTAATAAAATAATTAAAAATAAAAAATTTAAATTATATGATCTACGAAATCTTTATAGTCCAATAGAAATGAGGAAGAAAAAAATAAATTATTATTCTATTGGAAGACCTGTTTCTAATTAATTTCGAAAATTGCTTCAATTTCTACAGCAACACCCAATGGCAAGGAATTAACACTAACAGCTGCCCTAGCATGTTTTCCGTTATCTCCAAAAATTTCTACCAATAGTTCGGAAGCCCCATTAATAACTTTAGGTTGATCAACAAAACTGTCTGTCGAGTTAACAAACCCAGTTATTTTAATGCAATTTTTAACTTTATCTATATCACCACCACAAGCCAAATTTACTTGTGATATAATGTTTACAGTGCAAATTTTAGCTGCTTCTTGTCCTTGTTCTATAGTCATATCTAAACCCAATTTACCCTTTATCAATGTACCGTCTTTTCTAAAAGGGAGCTGACCAGATACGTATATAAATTTTCCTATCTGTCTGTATGCAAGATACGATCCGACAACTTTAGGTGGGTTAGTGACATCTATATTTAAAGTATTTAATTTTTTAATGAATGACATTTTGTTCAAAGATTAATGTTTTTTTTTCTTATTTTTATCATATTTTTTTCTTTTATCTATTAGAATTAAAGCCTCTTTCATCATTATTTCGTTTGGATCTTTTCCCTCAGGAATTGTTGCGTTTATTGATTTATATTTTATATAAGGACCAAATTTACCCTTCATAACTCTAACTATTTTCTTGTCCTCAGGATGTTCTCCTAAATCTTTAATTATTGAAGTTGAAATTCTTCCAGGTTTTGCTGCAGCAATTAAAGTAACAGCTACATTCAATTCTATAGAAAATATTTGTTCTACATTTTCAAGTCTTGCTGATTTATTTTCACATTTTAAATATGCACCAAATCTACCTGAATTGAGAACTATATCTTTTCCTGTTACAGGATTTTGTCCTAATACTCTAGGTAGTGAACATAAAAATTTTGCTTTATCTAATCCAATGCTGTTTATATCTACACCTTTTGGTATAGAAACATTTTTCAGATTATTTTCTCTTTTTGTTTTTTTCTTCTTTTTTACAATTTTTATTGCTGAATCTAATTCTTTTTCATATTGAAGGTAAGGTCCAAATCTACCATTTTTTAAGTAGATATCTTTACCAAACTCATTCTGTCCAATTAATTTTTGTTCTATTAAATTATATTGTGCCTTAGATTTCATTTTTGAGAACGGTCTAGTAAATTTACACTCTGGATAATTCGAGCAACCAATAAACGCACCTCCTTTAAAACTATTTTTTAAGCTAAGTTGTCCTGTAGCACATATCTTGCATTTACGGTCAACAGAGTCTTTTTTATCTTTATCAAAAATTAAATCTCCAAGACTTTCATTTAGTAAATCTAAAACTTCTCGTGTTTTTTTTTCTTTAACAGAATTTATATTGACAAAAAAATCTACCCAAAAATCTTCTAAAACCTTAACCCATTTAATTTTACCACTAGTTATGTCATCTAATTGATTTTCAAGTTCTGCTGTAAAATTATAATCTACATATTTAGTAAATAATTTTTCTAAAAATGCAGATATTAATTTACCCCTGTCGGTCGAGTGGAATCTTTTATCAATCAACTCTACATAGGCCCTAGATGATAGTACTGAAATAATACTGGCGTAAGTAGACGGTCTACCAATACCTAATTCTTCCATTTTTTTTACTAAACTAGCTTCAGAGTAACGAGGAGGTGGGTCCGTATAGTGTTGTTCATCATTAAGTTTTAAAATAATAACATCATCGCCCATATTACATTCCGGTAGAATGTTTTTACTATCTTCATCAGTCTCCTCAATCTTGTAGACTTTCAAGAAACCATCAAATTTTATAACGGACCCATTTGCTCGAAATTTAATAGTTTCGTCTGTGGTTGAAATAACAATACTATTCCTATTAAATTCTGCCGATTTCATCTGTGAAGATAGGGCTCTAGCCCAGATCAACTCATAAAGTTTAAGTTGATCAGAGTTTATATATTTTTTAAGATCATCTGGTTTTCTTTTAATCTCAGTCGGTCGAATTGCTTCGTGGGCTTCTTGAACATTTTTTGATTTTTTGCTTTCATATGTGTTGATGTTATCAGGGACATATTCTTTACCAAAATCTTTTGTAATTAAATCACGAAATTTACTAATTGCTTCTTGGGAAATTTGAGTTCCATCTGTTCTCATGTATGTAATTAACCCTGTAGTTTCTCCTTTTATTTCAATACCCTGATAAAGTCTTTGTGCTATTTGCATAGTTCTAGAGGCTCCAAACCCAAACTTACTTGATGCAGCTTGCTGAAGAGTTGATGTAGTAAACGGTGCTAAAGGATTTCTTTTGTGTACTTTAGAGTTAATATCCTTAATCTTGAATTTTGACTGGTTAATGGTTTTAACTACTTCATTCATTTCAGCTTTATTTCTAAATGAAAATTTTTCAATTTTTTTTTCATTATAAAAAATTAATTTAGAAAAAATTTTTTTATTATTAATACTTGTAAAATCTGATGTTAATGTCCAATATTCTTCAGGTTTAAATAGCTCTATTTGACGATCTCTTTCAGCAATTAATTTTAAAGCTACAGACTGAACTCTTCCTGCAGATTTTGATCCTGGAAGTTTGGCCCACAGAATAGGAGAGATATTAAAACCAACAAGATAGTCTAAAGCTCTTCGAGCAAGATAGGCCTCAACCAACGGAACTTCAATTTGTCTCGGGCTGTTTATAGCTTTTATAATTGCATTTCTTGTAATTTCATTAAAAACAACACGTTCTAAAATTTTATTTTTAAGTATTTTTTTTTCAACTAGGTACTCCTTAATATGCCAAGCAATTGCCTCACCTTCACGATCAGGATCAGTTGCTAATATAATTTTATCTGAATTTTTAGCAGCATTTATAATTTCTTTTAAATATTTTTTAGAAAAGGAGGATATTTCCCACAACATATGAAATTTATTTTCTGGATCAACAGAGCCATTTTTCGAAGGAAGATCTCTTATGTGACCATAACTAGCCAAAACTAAATAATCTTCACCAAGATATTTATTTATTGTTTTAGCTTTTGCTGGACTTTCTACAATAACTAGATTCATTTAAACATTTTCTCGCAAATCTAAATAGATTTGTCAAATAGAACTAATTTTATTAAAAAAAATTACTATAAACTAGTTTTATTTTCTGTCTTATTCCTAATGCGAAATATATTTTCTCTGTGTGTGTATACAATAATTATAAAAGTTATAAAAAAAAATAGACTAAGATTAAAACTATAAAAAAAAATTGAGTATAGAAAAATCATTAGAGTTGCAATTAGTGATGATAAAGATGCATATTTTGTAAAGTAAAAAAATATTATCCAGGTAATTGTAAAAATTAATCCTAAATTAATTGATAACGTAAAAAGAATAGCAAGATATACTGCTACTCCCTTGCCTCCTTTGAATTTTAGCCAAATAGGAAAAATATGTCCAAGCATACATAGAAGAGCTGAAAAATAGACAATTGAAGTACCACCAGTATAATTTGAAAAAAGATATATAGTTGTTGTGACCGAAACATATCCCTTCAAACCATCAAGAATTAATGTAGCTAACCCTAAGAATTTGTTGCCTGTTCTTAGAGCATTAGTTGCTCCAATATTCCCAGACCCAACTTTACGTATATCTTTTTTAAGAAAAATTTTTGTTAGAACTAGCCCAAATGGTACTGAACCTAATATATATGAGTATGTTGCTACGTATAATAATTCTATATTCACTGAGATTTGAAAGCTAAGTCGCCATTTAAAAAAGTCATAAGAACTTTTCCTTGAACTTTTCTATTTTCGACTGCAGTATTTTTAGATTTAGATTTTAATAAATCTGCATTTATAACCCAGGGTGTGTCTAAATCAAAAACACATATATCTGCATCTGATCCAATTTTTAATGTACCCTTATTAATTTTTAAAATTTTAGAAGGATTTATTGTTAATGTTTCAATAATCTTATTTAAAGGTAGTGATTCATTGTGATACATTTCGAGTGCTAGCGGAAACATCGTTTCTATGCCAATAGCTCCAGTAGCAGCTTGGGCAAAAGGTAGTCTTTTTCCCTCTTCATCTTCAGGAGTGTGGTCTGAAACAATAACATCAATTAGTCCATTTTTTACACCATCTACTAGCATTAACCTATCTTCTTCAAGTCTTAAAGGTGGAGACACTTTTAAAAAAGTTTTAAAATCTCCGATATCATTTTGGTTTAATGAAAGGTTGTTAATTGAAACTCCAACAGTGAAATTTAATCCATTTTCTTTATTTCTTTTAATCACTTCTAAAGATTCTTTCGAAGAGATTTGATTTATATGATACCTGCATGGAAATTCACTTAATAAAGAAAGATCTCTCTCGATAATTATTTTTTCAGCAATATAAGATATTCCTTCTAGTCCTAGCCGTGTTGAAACTTCACCTTCATTTATACATCCATTTTTTGATAACTCATAATCTTCTACGTGTTGCATTATCAGAACCCCTAAATCAGAAGCATAGTCCATTATTTTGGACATTGTTTCTGTGCTCTGGACGGTTTTAATAACATCTGTAAAACCTACTATTCCTTTAGCAGATAATAACCCAAATTCAGTCATTTGTTTACCTGCCAATTCCCTTGTTAACGTTGCTGATGGAAATAAGTTAACGGATGCCTTGTCTCTACCTCTTCTTATTATAAAATCGACCATAGATACATTGTCTATCAAAGGCTTTGTATTTGGCATTGTAACAATAGAAGTAACTCCACCAGCTAAAGCAGCATAACTTAGAGTTCTAAAATTTTCTTTGTACTCGTATCCTGGCTCACCAACAAATGCTTTCATATCGACGATGCCAGGTATTAATATTTTATTTTTAAGATCTATTATTTCTGCGTGTAACGAAGCATCTGACTTTTTTATCTCTTTACCAATTAATTTAATTTTTCCATTTTTATCAATAATGACAGAACCTGTTTCATCCATTTTTTGAGAAGGGTCTATAATTCTTACGTTAGTTAAAAATTTTTCAGTCATTTATTTTTTACAATACATTTTTAAACAAGCCATTCTCACTGCAACACCTAGCTCAACCTGTTCCTTAACTAAGCTTACATTTATGTCGTCCGCAAGCTTTGTATCTATCTCAACACCTCTATTCATAGGACCCGGGTGCATTATCAAAGCATCTTTATTTGCAAATTTTAACTTCTCTGGCGTAAGTCCGTAAAACTCATAATACTCTCTTTTAGAAGGCAAGAATGATCCTTGCATACGTTCATTTTGAAGTCTCAACATCATTACAATGTCACATCCATCTAATCCCTTTCTCATATCGGTAAAACTTTTAACACCAAGTTTTTCAATAGATTTTGGCATTAATGTTTTTGGAGCTATAACATTTACTTCCGCACCCAACATGTTCATTAAATAAATATTAGATCTTGCAACTCGTGAATGAAGTATGTCACCACAGATTGCAATTTTTAAACCTTCAATTTTACCTTTTCTGTTAATTATAGTTAGGGCATCTAGCAGTGCTTGGGTGGGGTGTTCTCTTCTTCCGTCTCCTGCGTTAATAACTGTGCAATTAACTTTCTGAGAGAGAAGATTTGGAGCACCCGAATCTTGATGTCTTATTACAATTATATCAGGATGCATGGCATTTAAAGTCATTGCTGTGTCCATCAGTGTCTCACCTTTTTTAAGAGCAGAATTTGCAACATTCATAGTCATTACATCTGCGCCTAATCTTTTACCTGCTAAATCAAAAGAACTTTGTGTTCTTGTTGATGGCTCAAAGAATAAATTAATTTGAGTTTTACCCCTTAATATCTCGAGTTTTTTTGAAGCGCTTCTGTTTAGTTTGATAAAAGTTTTTGCCTCTTCGAGAATATCTTTAGCTTCTTGAATGGATAAGTTTTGAATACCTAAAAGATGTTTGGGCTGGTCTTTAATAGCTAACGTATTTTTTTTAACTGCCATTAAAATAAACTCTATAGGCCTTTTGTGTTATGAGATCAAGCAATTTCTCTCTTTAAAAAATCTAACGCTCCTTGAAGAATAAAAGCTGCTGAATTTTCATCTAGTTTACTAATTTTTTTGCTCGTATTAACGTTTAAATCATTAGATAGGTTAAAAGCACCTCTGCTAGAAAGTCTTTCGTCCCACATAACGATAGGAATTGAAATATTTTTTGATAAATTTATAGCTAGATCTTTAGCTGACTGGGAGGATTGACTTGGAGAACCATCCATATTTATTGGATTGCCAATTACGATACCCTTTATATCATTTTCAGAAATAATTTTATTTATTTGCATCAAAAATTCAGAAAAATTATTTTTAATTATTGTCGTATAAGGTGTTGCTATAATTTTATTTTCATCACATATAGCTATACCCACACGTTTCCTACCAGGGTCAACTCCTAATAATCTTGATTTTTTATCAATTTTTTTTCCAAATTCTTCAATATCAAGCATGATTATGTTAT
>MDTF01015685.1_pt1 | contig 28603 bp, 23 predicted proteins | sample 811191 | NCBI WGS metagenome assembly MDTF01 (sample SAMN05326649, study PRJNA326480) | marine metagenome | isolation source: seawater | place: Southern Ocean | collected 2011 | reverse complement strand
TCGTGCAAAATTGTGAGAATAAAGAGGAATCATCTTTAATTTTTTTTAAATTGTTTGTGTCGTTTTGTTTCATATTGAATTGAATTTTTTCAAATTCCGAAGTAAACTTTTCCAGATCTGCTCGCTCACGACCGTATTGATCGACCAGTTTTTTTATTAAAAAAATCGTTAAAAGAGATAACATTAAAAAAACTATATAGTTATTCATTATAGTTATATAATATAATATAAAAAAGGAATGATTACCTAAAATTGGGTAAAATAAGAGTCATCAATAGGAAGACGACCATAATATTAACATATAACATGGTTCTATTATTCTCCATTATTTTAATTAAATGGAAGAATTCGTTCTAGTTCGGATTTATCTGAACCTTCACTTCCTGTTTGCTAGCACCATTGGTCTTCGTATGTAGGGAATCCACATTCGAAAGAGTTTTTTCAAGAGCGCCGAATTTTTGTTTTCTACACTGGCCAGTTACAGCCTTTTTCTCATTATACTTTTTTCTATAAAAATTCACGATCTGTGTAAGTTCATTAATTTTTACATTTTCGATATCTAATTGTTCCTGGATTAATTCTTCATGTCTATGTTTTTCTTCCTTGTCTGAAGCCCGTTGTCTATCTTCATAGCTCTTACATTTTTTTTCTAAATCGTTTAAATTCGTAAACATAGTATCAAGTGTGACGCCGTCCTGATCAGCACCAAGACCTTCGATCGATTCTGTCTCCGCATCTTCTTTAGCTTTCGCTTTTTCTTCATCTTCTTTCTTTGCCTGAAGAGCCTCCTGTTCTTTTTTATACTCCTCTGCCTGGATAATCGCTTTCTGGGCTTGGACTTCACTCGACTCATTCGTTTCCCCAAACTCATTTTGACTATCAGCAAATCCCTCACGAATACCATTAATTCGATTAATGGTTTTTTCGACACTACTTTTAACTTTGTAATTGTTATATTTTTTAGTAAGAATAGTTGAGAGAGCGAGGACACAAATACAGACTAAAAGGACAAGAAGTAATAAATTAAGGTTGCTTAAATTTTTTAGAAACTTATTCATATTACTATTAATATATATAATTATATCTAATTTCTAAAAAATTTACATTGAATTGATTTCCCCATTACCCCAATAGAATTGGTTTTCTATAGAATTCGTATTACGAATAGGGCGTAAAACTTTCGGCTTATTGGTGGTGGTGGTCATAGGGGTCGTAAGGGTACGATTATAATTGATGAGTCTATTAATAAATAATAGAATCAATAGAAAAATCGAGATAGAGATAGTGAAAATATGTAGTTTAGCGAGAATCATATACCATCTATAGATAAAAAAATTAACTCATTATTTATAAAAATTGATTTATTTAAACCTAACAACTGATTAAATAACAATGTCGACTCAATCGTATAAAAAGTTTACCCACGAACAGCATGTTCTTGAACTACCAGATACCTATATCGGGGATACCGAACAAAATACCATCCATACGTGGTATTATAATGAAGAAGATAAGCGAATGAGAGAGAGTGATTTGACCTATATCCCAGGTGAATATAAACTCTATGATGAAATTATCGTAAATAGTTTGGATCAATATACCCGTCTGAAGGAAGGGAAATCGGATTATAAAGTTACTTGTATTAAAATTACTGTCGATAAAACTACTGGTGAAATTAGTGTTTACAACGATGGTGTTGGAATTCCAGTTCGTATTCATCCAGAAGAGAAAAAATATATTCCAGAAATGATTTTTGGAGATTTGCTAACCTCGTCGAATTACAATAAAGCAGATATCAAACATGTCGGTGGTAAGAATGGTTATGGTGCAAAGCTAGCGAATATCTTTTCAACTAAATTTTGTGTAGAAACCGTCGATCATGAACTACAAAAGAAATGTATCATTACCTTTTACGATAATAAAACGAGGAAGGATAAACCTAAGATTACATCTTACAAATCCAAACCTTATACCAAAATTACATATACACCAGATTATGAAAGGTTTAAATCCGAAGGACTGACCGATGATATGCTAAAAATTATGAAAAAGAGAGCCTATGATCTTACCTGTTGTACCGACAATAGTGTGGTTGTCTATTTTAATGAGGAAAAACTTGAAAGTAAGAATTTCGAAAAATATATTGATCTCTACTTGGGTCCCAAAAAGGAATATTTTAGAGTATATGATAAGAGTGAGCGATGGGAACTAGGAGTAGCCATGACTCCGAACCACAATTTCGAACAAGTTTCCTTTGTAAATGGGATTTCGACCTCAAAAGGTGGAAAACACGTGGATTATATCGTAGCCCAAATTACGAAGAAACTAAGTGCATTTATCCTAAAAAGACATAAAATCGATGTAAAACAGAATTTCATTAAAGAAAATATTATTGTATTCCTAAAATGTATTATTGATAATCCAAGTTTTGATAGTCAGACGAAGGAATGTATGACGACGAACCGAGCCAAATTTGGTTCTACATTTGAAGTCAGTGATAAGTTTATTGATAGTCTAAGTAAAAGTGGAATTGTCGAAAGGTCGATGGAGTTGTCCTCGATGAAGGAAATGAAATCGCTAAAGAAAAATGATGGTCGCAAACAGACCCGTTTGAAAGGTATTCCTAAACTTGAAGATGCGAACATGGCAGGAGGAAATCAAAGTAGTAAATGCACACTCATTATTACTGAAGGAGATTCAGCGAAATCTACAGCGATGTCTGGATTGGACATTGTTGGTCGAAACTATTGGGGCGTCTTCCCACTAAAGGGTAAAATGCTAAATGTACGAGATATTAAGAATATAAAAAAAATAGCTGAGAACGAAGAGATTAAGAACATTATTAAAATTTTTGGACTTGAAATTGGAAAGGTATATACTTCGATTGACCGACTTCGGTATGGAAAAATCTTGTGTCTAACAGATCAAGATGAAGATGGTTCACATATTAAAGGTCTTCTCTTTAATTTGTTCGAAACACTTTGGCCAAGTTTGTTTAATTATGATTCATTCAAAAATAGTATGCTTACACCGATCATTAAAGTAACGACTGGAAAAAAATCATTTCCATTTTATAGTATTCCAGATTTTAAAGCGTGGGAAAAGAAAACCAATAAGAAATTTACAGCTAAATACTATAAAGGATTGGGAACGAGTACAGCTAAAGAAGCGAAGGAATATTTTAAGGAACTCAAAATTGTAGAATATACCTCGGATAAAGATGCAGATAAACAATCAATGGAACTTGCCTTTGGGAAGAAGGAAGGTAGTTCGAATCATAGGAAGAAATGGTTGTCAACCTATGATCGTTCCCAAACGTTAGATTATACCAAGAGTAAAGTTTCAGTCGAAGACTTCATTAATAAAGACTTGAAACACTTTTCGAATTCGGATAATATTCGGTCGATCCCAAGTCTAATTGATGGATTCAAACCATCTCAAAGGAAGGTGCTATTTGGATGTATTAAAAAGTGTATCAAAAAGGAAATTAAGGTTGCACAACTTGCGAGTGCCGTTAGTGAGATTAGTGCCTATCATCATGGTGAAGTGAGTCTTCAGGGTACGATTGTCAATATGGCACAGGATTTTGTTGGTTCAAACAATCTTCCACTACTTGAACCGATTGGACAATTTGGAACGAGAGTCGGTGGTGGTAAGGATTCAGCCCAGCCGAGATATATTTATACTGCTCTATTCAAACATACTCAAGCTCTGTTTAACCCACTCGATTATCCTCTCTACAATTATCTCAACGATGAAGGAAAAGATATTGAACCAGAATACTATGTTCCTGTCCTACCACAAATCTTGATTAATGGTGCTCAAGGTATTGGAACTGGTTGGTCGACCGATATCCCTTCCTATAATCCTATGGATATTATCGAGAACATTGAAAAATACATTAAAAAAAAGGAAATGAAAGAAATGGTTCCCTTCTATAAGGGATTTACTGGTAAGATTGAAAAAATCACTGACCAATCATATAAAACAAAGGGCAATTATACGATTCAATCGAATAAGGTAGTCATTACGGAACTACCCGTCGGTGTCTGGACCGATAAATATAAAGAATTTCTTGAATCAATCACTATTGATCTTAAGAATAAAAACTCGAAACAAATCATTAAACATTATAATACCTATTGCACCGATATTCGTATTCATTTCGAAATCTTTATGGATATTAATTTGATTGAAAAATTGGATGTAATGGATCCCAAAAGTAATATGACGAAACTCGAAAAATCTCTAAGGTTGTGTTCGATTGTAAATCTGAGTAATATGGTGTTGTTTGATAAGGATAGTAATATTAAAAAATACACTACAACAAATCAAATTGTTGAGGAGTTCTGTGAAGTTCGAAGTGTCTTCTACCAAAAACGAAAGGATTATTTGGAAAAGGACCTGGAATCTCGCATTAAGATGATGTCTATTAAGATTAAATTTATTAATGAATTTATTAATGAATCGATTAAGGTTATTCGAGTCAAACGAGCAGCAGTGATTCAACAACTTGAAGAGAAAGAGTATCCACGAGTGGATTCGAAATATGATTACCTTTTGAAAATCTCGATTGATAATCTTACAGAAGAAAAGATTGAAGAACTTGAGAAAAATTGTAGTAATCTAAAGGATGAACTTGCAGAACTTGTTGTTAAAACACATCATGATTTGTGGACAGAAGATATCGGTGTCATCAAAAAGGAATTCAAGGCATATGGCTATGATTTGAAAAAAAAGAAATTAAAGATTGTTAAATAAATAGTAATAAATAGTAATGAGTAATAATGTAGTTATAGTAAATAGTATAGACCGAAACCCAATGGATACAACTTTCAATTATAGATTTAATTTTGGTCATAATAATGAGAATTCAACTGGTAAATTATTTACCTCTATAAAAAATGTAAATCAATTTTTTATTGAGTATATCGTTATGCCCAATATTTTTATTGATGTGGAAGACATTCATGCTATCAAAAAGCTAGGCATGTTACCAGATGAGAATGGTGATCTGAATCGTAGTAATTTTTCTTTTCCTAAATTATCCGATCTAAAATATATTATCGTTAATATTGAAGAGTTGGATGGATCTGTGACTGGGTCAAGGTCTATTAATAAAAAGGCGTCATCGATGTTTATAGTTAGTAGTGTGATTCAAAGAAGTTCGACCGCCTCTTTAAAAAAAAATTTTTATAACGATAATGGTGATATACGTGTGACCAAACGGACGGGTTATAATAACATAGGTGAAACTTTAATGGATGAAAACCATACGTATATCGTCTTAAAAAATGTGTCGTGTGAACGAACCAATTTTACGAAGGAACTCCTAAATAGTTTAACGATCGATTTTTATAAACCTACTGGAGAACGTATCGAATTGATGAATGATAAACTGACAATTAAATGTGTGTCTTCAACAAATATCCGACCTAGGATTGATGTCAAAAGAAATGAGTTGGGTGTCGAAACGACGGGACTTGATGGAACAATCACTGAGTTTGGTACGAATAGTCCGAATTTAAGAGAAGGGTTATTTGTTGGGACTCTAGCTATAACCAGTAGTCAGAATACATTTATTAAATCCAAATTTGGAATCGGTGTGTGGGATGACACCTATTATAGATGTAATTTTAATCGACCACTTACAACCTCTATTATAGATCCCACTTATATAGGTACGTCCTTTGAATCTAGAGTCATAGAAATAACGTGTAATGAATATTTTAGTAGTGAAGAATATAAAATAGGTGATACGATCGTGTTTAAGAATCTAACCTTCAATGTTCGACCTCCGAATTCCAGTGGATTGGATAGTTATATTTCGAGAGAAAAAGGACATACGATTGTAGGATTGCGAAGTGAATCAACGACCTCCACTTACTATAATATAATCGAAATTCTCCCAGAAACGCGAATGGATAAATCAAGCGGGATAGAACATGTGGAATATTTTGATTTACAAACACTCTATTTAACACCAGCCTTAACAGACTTAGCACCAGTGGCAGGAGATATAAATACCTCGAATGTTGAAGCCATGAATATACCATATACAGTATCTGGAACAATCTTAAATAGAGATTTACAGAATTTCGTAAGTATAAACATAAAAAACTAATTAAATTTTTATATTATTAATTATTATAATGGATACAAATTTTTTAGAAGATTATTATGGAGAGTCTGATAGGACCTGGAAAGAGACTCTTTTAGAGGATACGAAACATGCCGATGAGGGCTTTGAAACTTTTGCAAATGGGAAGGAATCATTTGAACAGATCGATAGCACCTTTCGCTCTTTTGAAGAAAAGGGAATTGGTTCTCTGAATTCACAGTTAGATGATAATATGAGTATGAATGTTTTAAATAGTGATGATACAGAATTTCTAACCGATTATAGTAGTATTAATGACTTTAATAAAACAACCTTAATTAAAACTATAAAGGAAGATAAAAATGAGAATCAATTAATACCAGACGTGAATGATATTAAGAACCATGTTTCATATAATCTCTTTCAGGAATCCGAAAAAAAAGAAAATTTTAATGATAGTATAAAGGGTATAATAGCCCCCTCCATTTTAAGTGGAGTTTTCTTTTCTAGGAAAAACATAAACAATTTACATAATAAGATAAAATTAGGAATAAAAAAGATCCTGAATTATACGATTGATAATCAGTCAGAAGAAGAAATGCAAATAATTATGAGGTCAGTGTATCTACAGCATTCTAAAAATACAGATTGTGAGATCCAAAGCCAAGTAAAGCATTTAAATAAGGAAGTGTTAGATTATAGTATCTCGAATATTTATACGAATATAAAACAATATTTAGGCTATATCAAAAATATTAGTGAGAATTCGGATTTTGTTATGCCACCATCGAAGGAAACGAGTATTTATGGCAATAAACGAGGTTATAGAATGGATCAATTAATCGACCATACAGGTGGCTTGAGGAGACGGTAAACAAGTTAAAAACTGTTAATTTTTTTAAATGATAAATCTAAATGGCTGTCGAAAAGTTTATAGAAATGAAAAATCAAATCGAAGGTTTATCAAAAATCGAGAAAATCGAAGTCTTTAAAATTATTAAAAACTATGATGTCTTTTATACCCAAAATAAGAATGGAATTTTTTTAATACTAAATAAATTAGCGCCCAAAATTATAAAAGAATTGGAAAACTTTTTAGTGTTTTTAGATGAAACGAAACAAATTCTAGAATAATTCTATTCTAGAATCTAGAATAGAATTGAATCCTTAATTTTTTTTTGTATTTTTATTAAAATAATTTAAAAAATTGATATAATAATATAATTATTACTATATTAAAAATGCCTACTTTTTCACAGATTTCGTTGTGTATTCAAAGGAATAAAAAATCCAATACTCCCAAGATAAATGTAAATCCAGAGTATCAGCAAAGAGAATCCGTACCAGAAACTATAAAGGTCAAGCCAGTAGAGGAAGTCAGTATCGTAACACATAATGAGATAATTGAAATCCCAAAGTATTTTGATTTTTTGGATAAAAACAATTATTATTTGTATGGAACTGCAAATATGTTTGATTCAGTTTTGTTTATTCTAAGTGAAGAGTTTCGTCTAGGAAATATTAGTAAGATGGATGGGTTGACAAAGCTAAGAGACTTTCTTCTAGAGAATATTAATAGTTCCTTTATAAAAAGTAAAGAAATGTATTCGAAGAAGAATATAAAGAGGAAACCAATTGAGACGTATCTAAAGGAACTACTCTTTAGTAAAACCATCAAACCGAATCTGGATGTCTTTAATCTCATTTCAGATACCAAAAAAATTAATATTTATATTTTGGATCCAGATAAAAAAATTTATTACAATTATCTAAGTAGCGATTCAACGCAAAATATTATTTTAGTCATGTGGGAGGAACATATCCTACCACTGATGTCGATTCATAATAATTCCTTTTCGGATTCGGATATGGAGAAAATTCTCTCGTATTTCAATCAGAAAGTAATTTTGAATAAATTAACCTCGTATAAATTAGCTGATTTGCATCTTCTAGCCAATAACAATGATATTTCAATCACAACCCCAGAAAATAAAAAGAAAAGTAAACAGAAACTATATGATGATTTAATGTTATTAACATAAAAATTGATATTTAAGAAATAATTATATAATATTATTATAATGAATATTAAGGAATATATACCCGCCTTGATATCGCTAATTAAAAAGGCCCAAAAAGATCCTTCTCTGGAGTTAGAAGTGATCCTAAAAAATCGCATTAATCAAGAGACTTTTGACCGAGTTATAAAAAAGATTAAGGGTGTACCGAATATTACACTTCAATCCTCAAGTGAAAGCCTCGATGTTTTTATTCAGAAGAATGATTTTAGAATTTCGGTGCTCGGGGGGAATTCGATCGCTAAATTTTGTAAAAGTAATAAACTAACCGAAGTCAATGAGAGGAATATTACTGTTATGAAGAAATCGAAATCGGATAATGTAGATATAGAAAAATATGATATACGCTTCAATCTTAAAAAGGAAGAACGGAAGGATAAAACCGAAGTCGATCTGAATGTTTGGGATAAAGAGGGTAAGTATTTTAGATACAAAAAACGGTTTAGTTATATTACACCAGATAAACTCTTTAGTTTTGATTTTACAGTATTGAAGTCGTCGAATAAGGTTGTTACGACTGAAAAAAATTATAAAAAGAAAAAGAAAGATGTTACGGACTATATGAAACGCTTTGTTGTGAAGCCTAAACGTCTGGATTTTGATAAGTGGTGGGATAAATTGGATGAGATGGATATGGTTGAAATGATGGGAAAAAAGAAACATGATTTTAAATATTCCAAAACCTTCGATAATTCTGGTGTTTTGGAAAATGAATTAGAATACGAGATAGAATTAGAATGGCTTGGGAATAATATTAGTTATAAAGAAGAACATCGTAAAATTCTTGATCTTCTTATTCAACATGTGGGTCTTCTTCTACAAGGTGTTAATAAAAGTAATTTTATCATTAGTGCAGATGAAAAAAAACAAGTCTTTGATGAATATATTAAATTGATGGGGACACCGAAATTTAGTGCTCCACAAAACATTACTCTTGAACATCATCATGTTAAAAGACATAGTTATGTTGACTATAAACAACTCTTCTCGATTCGGCGCAATTATAGTGTTACTGAAAAGGCTGATGGTGAAAGAAATCTATGTATTGTTTTAAAGTCTGGTGAGGCCTATTTAATGAATCGTAAAAGTGAGATTAAACCACTTGGTTGTACCATTAAAGGTTTTGAAAATAGTATTCTCGATGGAGAATTAATTCTGAAAGATAAAAACGACAAGAATATCATTCTATTTGCAGTGTTTGATATCTATTTCCATAATAAAACTGATCTTAGAAAACGCATCTTTAATCGCACCACAGAAGAAAAAGAAGAAGGTAAAGTCGAAACGTCGAGAGATGAGATTCTAACAACCATCTTTAAAGACCTTGACGTGTCGTTTAATAAAAATACTACCGTCCATTTGATTAAAAAACAATTCTACTACGGGAATCAGGAAAAATATAATAGAGAACAAGATGAAGAAATAACCAAACTCGAATCTGAATTAAAAATGATTGAGAAAGAGAGTGTGGTCTATACTGAAATTCAAGAAAGGATTGAAGAGTTGAAACAGGATAATCTAATTTTTAGCGAAGCCAAAAAGGTTTTGTCGAAAGAATACATCTATAAAATTGATGGGTTGGTTTTTACACCAGTCAATCTGATGATTGGTGATGAAATTGATGGAAAACCAGCCAAGTTTCAAGGACGTTGGAATAAATTATTTAAATGGAAACCACCAGAAGAAAATACTATTGATTTTAGAGTGTATTTTAAACAAGAGAATGGTGAAGATGAAATTAAATTTTCGAATCAAAATGGTCGAGTCATTGCTTATAAAATCTTAGTTTTGAATGTCGGTTATAGTTCAGACAAACATACGAATGTAAATTCGTGTCGTGTTATGAATGAAGATATAGACTATAGTCGTGAGTATAGTATGGTTCCCTTTCAACCAGTCAATCCCTATATTAAAAATATTGAATTAGCCTATATTCCTGTCAAAAACAACACCTTGTTTACAGAAAAGAAGGAGAAAATTAAAAATGGTATGATTGTAGAATTTAGTTATGATAAGAGACAAGGAGAAGGTTTTTGTTGGAACCCACTTCGTATCAGAAATAATGATTCTCCGAACGATTTTATAACTGCAATTAATGTGTGGAGGTCGATTCATTACCCGATTACATATGACATTATCTCTTCTGGTAAAACGATTGATAACGAAGAGAATGTGTATTACTTTGGGAACATTGATAGAAACAAGCTCTTTACTAAACCCTTGGCTGATTTCCATTCCTTTATCAAGAAATCTCTCATCAGTAAGCATTCGAAAGCGAATAGTAAATTGATCGATTTTGCGTGTGGTAAGGGTGGTGATATTAATCATTGGCTCGATAGCACTGTGTCATTTGTCGTAGGACTGGATGTAAATAGAGATAATCTGGATAATTCCGATAATGGACTCTGTAACAGGGTTCTAAATATACGGAAGAGAAATAAAAAGGAAGTTCTAAGAAACATTCTTGCCTTGTGGGCGGATAGTTCTAAACTGTTATCGAATGGTGTCGCTGCGAAAGATGACCTGAATAAGTATTACTTAGATATACTCTTTGGTAATACCTCCTTAGATCAGATTAAGAGTCCCAAACTGACCACCTTTTATAATATGGCGAATAGTGGATTTGATATTGCCAGTGCACAGTTTTCCTTTCACTATTTCTTTGAAAATAAGGTAAAGGTCGATACCTTCCTTACAAATGTGTCTGATAGTCTAAAAACAGGAGGTCAATTTGTTGGTACGTGTCTAGATGGTAAACGAGTCTTTGACCTACTCGATAATACGAATGATATTTCTGTCTTTGAGAAGGATAAACTGATCTGGAAAATTAAGAAATTATATGATAGTGAGACCTTTAGAAATGATTCCACCTGTATAGGTATGCCAATTGATGTCTTTGTCGAATCGATTGGTAATACGACGACCGAATGGCTTGTAAATTTTGAATATCTAAAAACGAAAGCGTTAGAATTCAAGCTTGAACTAAAAGAGGTGAAACCATTCGATGAATATTTCACACAACTTAAAAAGAATAAAGTTAAATATGGCGATGCCATTAAAATGAATGATAAACTGAAACAATATAGTTTCCTAAATTCTACGTTCGTGTTTGAAAAACTCTAACTTATTCTGAGTCAGAATCGGTGGAAGTCGGCATGTAATCTTCTACCTTACCAAGATTGTTTTCAGCATTCGATGGAGCAATAAGACTGGTGCTCACTTCAGGCCCTTTGGGTTGAACATTAAATAGCCAATATGGTATTTTTGTTTTGTATTCTACAACGTCGGTTCGTTCAGTCATGACCTCGGCCTTTCTCTGTTCATTGACGGTCGAGACCTTACTCGTCACACTAACGTTATTCATTTCGGTCATTTCGGTCATTTCGGTCATTTCGATCATTTCGGTGGTCTCAGAAACCTCCACTTCACTTTCAGGGTCACTATCGTTCGACATATTGTTCGAATATACACGATTGAGATTTTGGATCATGGTGTTATTTTTTTTAAGACAGCAGGCATGTATATGCATACTAAAAAGCATTGTTGAAATTGCCAAACCTACTATAATCGACTGTTTTGTTGAAACCATACTTATAATAATAGAACATATTTTTATTATTTTATTAATAAATATTATTTTATTAATAAATATTATTTTTAATAATAAATATTAATTCTTTATAATTATTATTTAGAAACATAAGCTAATTTTAGTCTAATGATTAAGTTTGATTATATAAACTTAAATTACGACAAAGAAGAATTAAATTCGAGTCTGGATCTATATCTTAAATTCCTAATAATATCGGGTTTATTCTATCTTACACCCTCTTTTCAATTTGTTATGTTCCAGTCGAATAATGTTGTAAACTGTTATTATAATTTAAAATGTAAACATGAATGGTCTTTTATACCAGCTTTTAATAATATTATATCGAATTTACTCTATATTGTATATGGTTTGATCTATATAATTATTGTTCGGTTTAAAAAAGGCAATTTATATGAACTAAGAGATTTGGGAATCTATCGAAATAAATCCTTATATTATTCCCTTGGATTATGTTTAATTTTTGAAGGGATTTCGTCCTCCTTATATCACATTTGTCCGAGTCGATTAAATTTGCAATTTGATACAACCTTTATGTTTCTAGGAATCTTATATTCATATCTAACACTTTATAATAAACGACATAGTGGGGATTTATGTAATCCACTCAAGTTTTATATACTTGTGTTTATGGTAATAATTTTAAATATTCTCTCCTTAAGAAATACAACTACAACTACGAATGTCTGGTTTTGGTCGTTTATATTTCTATTGACATCGTACTGTCTAATATTTACATCGATCTATATTTATAGTCGACAGATGTATGATTTTGATTTAAAAAGTTTAAAAATCTTTATTGATCTAATCAAAAATGATAAACTGATCGTAAATCCTAAATTCTGGTTAATTCTAATTTCGAATGGTTTCACACTAGGTATGTTAATTTATGCCTCTTTTTTCAAACCGTATTTCACAGGTTGGTTACTTTGTATAGGTATAGTAAATTTGTCGATTTACTTTTTATTTTATTTAATTACGAAACTTATTAATAAAGAAAGAATACGACCATTTATATTTGGATTAATCATATTAGATATAGTTCTGCTCATTATCTCTTTGTATTTTTATACAAATACGGACTATGATACCTTTGTCTCTATAAAGGAATCGAATCGTCTCAATCGAGAATGTGTATTATTTAATTATTTTGATAATCATGATGTGTGGCATTTTATGTCCTCGACAACACTATTTGTGTTTGTGATAATCGTCCTCTTTATAGACTATGATTTAGAATATAGTCGAGAGGGATGTTTAGAAGATGTTTGATCATAAAATCTTAGAGAATAGTAATGAACAAACAAGTAAATGTAAATAAAGGTGAAAGTCTCAACAGAACTTTAAATGGGATAGTAGAAAGTATGGAACAATTTGTGACCACGACTATTTTAAAGACAAATACCAGTAATAAAAAACCTTCTACCGAAACTCCTAATCCTCCACCTACAGTTTCTAAATCAACCAAATATAAATCAATGGATTCCTTAGTCGATATAGAAGATGGAGTTAATTTGCTTTTGGATTAAGAAATTTGAGTACAGAATGCACACTCGAAACAGAAAAAGGATCCGTTTTATGATTATCCTGCATATTCGGTTCGCTAAATATTTTTATAATTTTCCCATTATCGACAATCATAGAATATCTCCACGATCTTTCACCAAAACCTAAATTGTTTTTTTTAACAAGGGCTCCCATTTTGGAGGTGAATTCGCCATTTCCATCTGGTATTAATTTTACTTTCTTAATTTTAAGATTATTTTTCCAGTTATGCATAACAAACGCATCATTAACAGAAAAACAATAGACCTCATCCACACCATTTTTTTTCAATTCGTTATATTTCTTTTCAAAATCGGGAAGATGTGAACTGGAACAGGTCGGTGTGAATGCTCCAGGTAAAGAAACTACAACTATTTTTTTATTCTTAAACATATTCTTGGTTTTTAAGGTTTTCCATTTATATGGATTGCTTTTAACATTCTCATCTCTAACGCGAGTCTGAAGTTTAACACAGGGTACCTTTTTTCCTTCCATTTTCGTTAATTTGGTTTTCTTAATTGGTTTCTTGATCGTTCTCTTGCGCGCAGAGACACTTTTTTTCTTTAAAGTTTTCTTTAATGTTTTCTTTAGTGGTTTCTTAAACTGTTTCTGGATCGTTTTAACAGCCATATAATAGAAGTATATAATTATTGTAACAGGTAGATTCCCGCTGAGGTTAAGAAGAGCCCTCCGATTTGGGTTAGATTGATGGGATTACCCATATAGGCTACATCAATAATAGTAACACAAATAATATTCAAAGATTGGATGATTGATGTTATACCAGAAACATTATATGTTTTAATTAGACTCGTCATTAGATATGACGGTATTAAAGTTAATAACGAAACGATAAACATGAGTCCGATTTCATTCTTCGTAAGTTTATTCGTTAAAGATAGAGTAATCTCTGTCGTGCTATATTTATTTTGGTAGAGGGAATAGAGAATAAGATAGGCAAAAATCAAAGAATTACTATATAGACTAAATTCGATAGGTAGAATATTTTTATTAACAATTTTTTTAAGAAACGGGTTAATGGACCAACATAACACAATCAGAACTACATATAGATATTTCATATAATAATAGTAGAATAAAATAGTTCTACCTTAACGTTTTAAAGACCTACGTTTGACCTTCTTAGTCTTCTTGTTCTTCTTGTTCTTCTTAGTCTTCTTTGTCTTCTTTGTCTTCTTCGTCTGTTTTCGTCCACCACCAGGTCGTATCCATGGTCCTCGTTTACTTCGAGGGTTTTTTTTTGCCTTCACTGCCTTCCTTTGTTTGCCTACTAATGTGGAAGAAGTGGAATAAATGGTTCTTTTAGGGAGGTAAGCCTTTGCTATGCGTTCAATAATAACATTTTTGGATATTTCAGGTAAAAAGTTCGATAACAATAGGTTAGCGATTTCATGATGACCTTCAGAAACCGCGAATCTTAATAGGGATGAACTCGAATACGTAGCTGGCTGACCACCCTTTATACCGAATTCACGTTCGATTAACTTTAACTGTTCAAGTTCTTTCCCTTTTACCATCTCGACTCTTGGAGTCGCTGTCTGTAAAGGATTTCTGTTTGAACCGAGACTAATTTGTGGGTCTGTAAATAGACCACGAGCCGTATGCATATTAACAGAAACAACCGTAAATGGGATGGGATTTTGGCTAAATAGTGTAATATTAATATTCGAACATATAATGCGAAGCAACTCGAGTCGCTCAGCATCGGCTAAAATGACCTTTTTAGCATCTTTATGATTTTTTTTGTTACCCGTTATATATTGATCTTTAGGTGGAGTAAAAATAAAAACGTGACTATTCTCACAATTCATTACAGTTTTTCGTCGTTCATTTGCTAGGTTAAAGCTATGTATTAAAAGTGCATCATGTCCAATTGTCATAGGATTAAATTTACCATTGGTAAGAGTATAACAAGTATTATGGTCCATCCATGTCGGCTCCGACTGGTTCTCAAATTTATAAAAAAAGGTATCGGCATCCATTGTTTCCGGTATAGCAGTCATATATCATTAATTAAGATAAATAATTTTTCGAGACTAAAAACTACTAATTAATATATCGATAATTTTATCATTAATTTCTTTAGTAGAAATAGGAAGAGGCCAATAATTATTGTAGTGTAAATCACTTTCTTCTATAATTATATTATTACTGAGAAGTTCCTTAGAGATTTCATCTCTTTTTTTTTTAGGGTCAATCAAGATATAGTTTGCCTCACTAGGAAAGTATGCGATATCTTCCCGATCGAAAATTTTATATAATCTCTGCTTTTCTTTGTGAATTTCGTTTCGCACATACTTGGAATAGGTTGTATCTTTTAAACATTGTAAAGCAATTTCTTCAGAAAGTCGATCCGTTTGGTTTTGAATAATATTACTTTCTTTGAGTAGAAGAGCGACTTCTTTAGTAGCAATAACATAAGACATTTCTAAATTTTCAAATCCATAAAAATTACTAAATGAACGAAGAACAATAACATTTTTTTTAAGAAACTTAAATGGGTCGAACTGTTGTTTTTTAATAACAAAGTCTAAATAGGTTTGGTCTATAACAATAACGATATTATCATTCAGTTTATCTAGGAATTCAATAAATTCCTTACCGATAATGGATTGTCCAGTGATAACATTTGGACTAGAGAGATAGACTAATTTGGTTTTAGGAGTAATATAGCTTAAAATGTGTTTGAATTTGGGTTGAATTTTTTTGTCATTAACAGTGAAGATGGTATATTTAATACCAAATTTCATTTCATTGGAAAGTAGTTCAATATATTCCGAACTTGGATACATGGAGAAAATATTACTATACTTTGGCACAAATAAAGAAAATATTTTTTTAATAGCATCAAATTCAGTTTTAAATAGAACGATTTCATTTTTATCCACACCTAATTCTTCGGCTAATTTCGTCGTTAAGATGGTCTCATTGTCTGTATTAACATTAAACATACTTTTACTAAGATCATAATTTTTAAGGAATTTTTTAATAGTTTTGGAAGCACCATATGGATTTTGTTTTGTAATATGTATATCGTTTGGGTTTGATTTTTTCTTGGTGAATTTGTATTTTTTAAAGAGGTTTTTATTAAGCATTAATTGATAGGCAGGTACAATTTTCGCTAATTGTTTATTATCCCCATATGAGGAGGTAGAATAGATCTTGCCAGTTAATTGGTGATGTGGTAATTTGAGAATATCTATAAAAATGGAAGTGATACTATCAGGATTATCGTAAAACATATCATTAACTTTATTCATACTTTCGTATGTACTTTTAATGATACCCTTTTCCATTTGTTTTGTATCAACCCGTTTGCTTTTATAATTTCCACTATCAATGCGAATAACAGAAACCGAAATATTTTTTTCAAAATTTTCGTGAGCTAGAATTTCACTCATTCGTTCAATCATATTTTTTTCAAGGGCTATACTACCAGAACTAGCCGTTGTATCGCGATGTTTAGCCAGAGGAGAACTAATATTAATAATTTTACATGGTAGATCTTTACCCTTCATAAGAGAAATAACTTTTTGTGAAATATGGAAAACACCATTAACATTGGTATCGAGTTCCTTTTTCCAATCACTAATTTTTTTTTCACTTAATTTTTTCGTACCATATCGACCGATTGCATTATTAATTAAAATATCGACACGTCCATATTTTTTAATAATATCCTCAAACATTTTTTCAATATTAGCTTCTATAGAAATATCCGCCAGAATTCCACTTACTTTAATCTCCTTATTTTGTTCTAATAATTTAACAGTGGATTCGAGTCGTTTTTCATCCCGACCATTAACAATGATGGTAGCACCAGTCCGAGCTAATTTTTTAGCGATGGAGAGACCAATACCTTTGGTCGACCCAGTAATTAAAACGACTTTGTTTTTGAAAAAATCATTATTATTTTTATCATTAAACTGTTCAATATTTCTTGATAACGTAAGAAATAAAATTATAGATAAAACTATAACGATGAATAATTTAAACATATAGAATATTATTTTAAAATATTTTCTCATAACAAATTAATATGGCATGTAAAAGAAATGCGTTTTTTGATGATAAAAAAACGTTACTAGAAGAATATAATCATATAATCATAGGAATTCTAGTGTTGCTTCTTCTACTCATGGGTATTTGTTTAATACTTAAGCAACAAACGTGTAATAAATAGAAATGGGTTTGTTATATCTATATAAACCAGTAGGAAAAACACCATTGGAAATGGTCGAAACTGTTCAATCTTCCAAATATACTAAGATAAGTTATGCTGGACGACTGGATCCGATGGCACATGGAACACTGTTGCTTTTAACAGATGAAGATTGTAATAAACAATCAGAATATAATAATTTAAAAAAAATTTATAAATTTAAATTGTTATGTGGAGTGGAAACGGATACGAATGATGTCTTGGGAAAAATCGTTAGTAATAAGAGTGACCTTGATCTGTGTCGATTAAGAACCACAGTAACATCGTTGGTGGGTGAACATGAGTTACCCTATCCCTTATTTTCCTCCAAGAGATATAAAGGCAAACCTTTATGGTGGTATGGAAAAAATAATAAACGAGTAGAAATCAAGGACTATCCGACACAGAAAATAACAATAAATAAAATAGAAATCTTAGATGGATACGAAATGAGTAGACTAGAAGTATTAAACTATGTTCAAAACAAAATAGGACAATTAAACCCGAAACATAATTTTAGACAGGAAGAAATATTGGAGACTTGGGAAGAAATAAAAGAGATGCAGTATAAGGTTCTAGAAATAGAAGCAAATGTAGGAAGTGGAACATATATACGAGGATTGAGTCGTCATTTAAGTGAAAGTCTCAATATATCAACGCTGTGTTTGGATATATATAGGACAAAAATTTATTAAGATAATTTTTATAATGTTATAATAATGAGTAATAATGAAGAACCGATTCGGTTAAATTCAGTAAAACCAACGAGTAAATTTAAAAATAAAAAAACGTTATTTTTGCTCTTTTTGATAGTTTTAGTGTTAACGGTCATGTCAGCGGCGTCTTTTGGTGGAGTAGCATTAAGTTTTTGTTTGTTCTATCTCTTTTTTGGGGTACCACTGTTGATAATTTTTAGTGATACAGTTCTAAGCTTGATACCAGAGAATATAGCGTCGTATTTTATAAATGAAGTAGAAGAAATCCAAAAGGAAATAACGATAGGTAAAGTCAATGTCGCTCCCATCTATAATATTGACTATTTGATCTTATTTATAGGAATTAGTACCTATCTCATGTCTCTATATATCTTAGCAAAACAGAAACACAAACTGGTAGGATTAATTTCTAGTTTATGTCTATGTTCCTTGTCGAGTATAATCATAGGTGATATTTTTTAACGAGAAATACTTAAAGGGATAAATACGATAAAATGAATAATGAATATATTAGAATTTCACACAGTCCAGGCGGCAGCATTTCGAATCTTGATTGAAGCATTAAAAGAGATTCTGACTGATGCGAATTTTGAATTTGACGAACATGGGTTGAAAATCGTTGCAATGGATTCGACTCATACGGTTTTAGTTCATTTGAGAATTCATTCTGAAAATTTAGAAAAATATGTTTGTAAAAAGAAGCTACTTCTAGGGATTAACTTGTTGAATTTTTACAAATTAATGAAAATCATGGGTAATAATGATATTTTGAAGCTGTATGTTACAGAAGAAAATACATGTGTCCTAAACATTGAAATCGAGAATAGTGAGAAGAATTCGATTACTAAATTTAATTTGAATCTAATGGATCTGAATGATAATAAACTGGAAGTGCCTTCGCCTGAATTTGAGTCGGTTATTACGATGCCCTCGATTGATTTCCAAAAGATTTGTAGGGATATGTCGAATATTGCAGAAGAGATTGAAATTAAAAGTATTGGGAAGCAACTGATTTTTAGTTGTGATGGTCAGTTCGCTCATCAAGAAACTTGTATCGGTTCTTCGAATAATGGACTAACCTTCCACCAATCAGATGAAAATATTATTCAAGGTATTTATTCTTTGAAATACCTCGTTTTGTTTAGTAAATGTACCAATCTGTGTAATTCAGTGGAACTATTCTTAAAGAATGATTACCCACTCATTACAAAATATAGTATCGCCTCATTGGGCGAAATAAAATTATGTCTTGCACCTAAATTTGAAGACGAGGATGCTGAGAACTAATTTCGTTCTTTATTCGCCTTATATAAACATAATGATAAATTAATATTATTAATTTTATCAATCAGTATATTTTCTATATTATTTCTATCATTATTCCATATTTTTATTATACAAAAGTTTTTCTTTGGACTCAAAGAAATTCCATTAATACTGTCCATATTCAGATGATCCTTGGCAATAATTTCACCACAAATATTCATAGAAAGATACAACCACGAAATAAAGGAATCATTTTTATTAATTTTATATGACCAACACCCACCATTTACATTTTGTTCATTTTCCCAGATCGGAACAATTCCCTTTTTCATCAAAAAGAATTGCCCCTTCAATAAGATATAATTATTCAACCGCTGATAGATTTCCCAAAAATCCTCAATCGTTGTAATTTCATACAGTTTTTTGTACCCCTTTATTGTCCAATCATTATTATTATCGTGATACCAGATAACCCAGTGGTTATTTAAAGGTGTCATAGTATTAATAAAATTAATCCTTAAGATTTACTAGATTATTTTCTTTAATATTTAATATTAAATTATCAGTATTATACATATTTGCAGTATTCGTTATGATACCCCACATAATCTGTCCAGTCATCTCAACTGTCATCGAATTATCCTTTATAAACATCAATACCTGGGCGGTTTTCTGATTAAATTCATAACACTTTTCAGTAATTAACTGATTAATTTCGCTCGTCACATCATGTGTAGTATTTTCATGGGTAAGTTCAACTGAAAGGAAAAACTTAGGACGCGATGTAATCGCTATTAACGATTCTATGTCTTCTGTTTGAATTTCTTTCTCCGTAACCATATAGCGAATTTTATCTTCGTATTCAATTTTAGCGAGTAGCGCCTTCGGAGTTATGTCTGAAAAGGTTTCTGTTGTAAAATCATCAAGGTTATAATACGATACATTTTGTGTGTTTTTATAAAGAATATCATTTACATAAATTTCACCCAAAACATACGATTTCGCTAAAAATTTAGCACAGGTTTTAAAATTAAAAAAAATTAACAGACCTAATCCGAGATTGATGTAAAACAGCATTATATTTATTTTTTTATTTGTGTTTAAATAATTAAATTATTAATTTAATTAAAAAGTAAAAAATAAAATTTATTTGAAAAATAAAATAAAAATAAACTAAATAAACAATTTGTGATACTAATAGTTATATCGACTCTTACTAAAGTATGGTATCGCATAGAACCATTCATTGTGAAGAACATCTGTCCAATATTTAGATTTAACGCCTTTTAACCCATGAATTAAATGTGGTTGTTCGTAGCGTATTTCATTATAAATCGGTTGGTCATCTCCATTTAGAGTATTTGTTTTTATTCTTTTTTTTATTTTTTCCAGATAAATTGTACTAATAGTTGAGAGATTCTCAGAAGTCCCTCCGATAAATCCACCAGTTGTAGTCGACCCACCATTGACTATATTAAAGACAACCTTCTCGTCTAATATTTTTAGTTTGTCTTTACAAGGCCAACTTGAATGAAGAGTTTTATCTTTATCTCGTAGATAACCTATATCATACCAGGCGAAATAGTCCGTATTAAATGGATTTTCGTTTGCAGAGGTTTCTAACAACGGTAATTTTGAACTCCAGATAGTATAGAGTTTTTTATTAATATCTTTATCATCATGTTCTTTCCATATCATAGTTGGATAGTTTTGTTTATTATTCTCATTATTTTTAAAATAATTATAGGTTGGAAGCTCTTGAATGTCCATTTGAATTATCTTCGTTTCTTTAAAATTTTTACGAAGTTGTTTAATATAGTTATACGTCTCTTTATCAGTGTAGATGATCATCGGTCCCTGATAGGATAAGAGTCCTTTCATCCATTCCTTATAGATACCATCACTATCCTTCGGCATATTTTTCCGTCCATTTGTATAGTCAACAACACGAGTTCGATTAACTTTAAAATAAGAGGTAACGATCGTAAGTTTCTTCTTATTAGAAATAAAAGTTTGTTTTTGTTTTTGTTTTAATTTTACAATCATTAATAGTACGATTAGTAACATTACTATAATAAATATTACTTGATTCATTATATTACTACTATAAATAAATCCAGAATTTGAAATGGTAGTTCTGGTAGAACCTACTAGGATAAACAGGAGAAATATAAGAATTAATTCAGAATTAAATGCTTTTTTTAATAAAAATTGAAATTATAAACTTAAGAAAAATATATTACACTATATATAATGTCCTCCAATCAAGAACTTGAATACACCTCCAAGATTAGAAATGTCACAGGTGTTCAATTTAGCGTTTCTTCACCTGATGAAATTCTAAATCGTTCGGTGTGTCATGTTACAGAAACTATACTTTATGATAATTCGGGCGAACCTGTAATCAATGGGTTGTTTGATCCCCGAATGGGTGTGATTGATAATGGTAAAATTTGTCCGACAGATTTGTTGGATAATCGTTTTTGTCCAGGCTATTTTGGACATATTGTGTTGTCCAAGCCAGTTATTTATATTCAGTTTCTCAATATGGTGATGTCTATTTTGAAGAATTTCTGTATTAGTTGTTCGAATCTATTGGTAGAATTTACAGATACAGAACTTGCTCATATCGAAACACTCGAAAATAAAGATAAAATGATTTATGTTACGAAAAAAACAGCTAAGAATAAAATGTGTCCGAAATGTAGTGCTGTGACACCGAGTAAATTTATTAAAGAAGGTATTTTGAAACTCTCAGCAGTGTGGAAATCTGTAGGAGGTGATGTAGATACTGAAAACAAAACGGAATATCTTTCACCAGAAAATCTGCTTAAAATTTTTAAACGCATTACGAATGAAGACTGTGCAATTGTCGGTTTGGATTATAAGTGGTGTAGGCCAGAATGGTTTATCTGTACAGTTCTACCAGTTCCTCCACCGACGGTTCGTCCATCCGTTCGCCAAGGGAATGGACAACGAAGTGAAGACGACATGACGCATAAACTAATCGATATTCTTAAAACCAATAATCACATTAAAAAAAAACTCGAAGCAGAGAATTCGCTCGAAAACACCATAGATGAATGGGTGTCAGTTCTACAGTATCATGTAGCGACCTATATTGATAATAACATTCCAGGTATCAATCAATCGACTCACCGTTCTGGTCGAGTAATTAAATCGATTAAAGAAAGGCTAAAGGGGAAAGAAGGTCGTATGAGAGGTAATCTAATGGGTAAGCGTGTCGATTTCTGTGCGAGAAGTGTCATTACGCCAGATCCGAATCTAAAAACGAATGAATTAGGAGTACCACTCAAGATTGCTAAGAATCTAACGATACCCGAAATGGTCAATCGGTTTAACATTAATAAACTTACAACCATTGTGAGAAATGGTCCGAATAAATATCCTGGTGCTAAAAGTATCGAGAAAAGTAATATAAAAAAAACCATCTCTTTGCTCTATATTGATACAAATTCGTTGGAACTTTCAGAAGGAGACATTGTCCATCGACATTTGATGGATGGTGATATTGTACTATTTAATCGTCAGCCATCGCTTCATAAACTGAGTATGATGGCCCATAAAGTTAAAGTTTTGGATTATTATACATTCCGATTGAATGTTAGTGTTACAACGCCATATAATGCTGATTTTGATGGTGATGAAATGAATATGCACGTCCCACAATCTCTTCAAGCGATGATTGATATCAGGAATATCGCACTCGTTGATTATCAACTAATTAGTCCTCGTGTCCATACACCAATTATTACCCTCGTACAGGATAGTTTACTTGGTCTAAACCGTTTGACGAATGAAGGAGTGTATGTTTTGGAAAAGGATATGATGAACATTTTGATGTTCGTAGAAACCTTTTCAGGTATTCTACCAGAACCAGAAAAGACGAATCCACGTCGGTGGTCTGGACGACAATTGTTCTCGATAATCCTTCCATCAGGCTTTAACATTAATATTAAAAATAACTCTTATGATGACGAAGAATCTAAAACGAATCATGTTATTATTAAAAATGGAGAACTGATTCAAGGTAGGGTTGATAAAAAGGTCTTGAGTTCTGGTACGAGAGGTATTATTCATGTCATCCATAATGACTATGGTCATCTACGAGCGAAGCAGTTTCTGGATGATACAGAAAACATTGTTACCCGATGGCTTGTCCAGTCAGGTTTTAGTGTAGGAATTAGTGATCTCATTTCGAACCGTTCGGTTAATCTACAGATTGAAAAGAAGATTATTAGTAAAAAGAAGGAAGTGGCTAAATTGATTCAAAATACGCATCAACAATCGATTGAAGGAACGAATGGGTCATCGGTTCTTGATACTTTCGAAAAAGGTGTCAATAATATTCTAAACAAGGCGATTGCTGAGGCTGGTAAAATTGCACTGAATAGTTTAAGTAAAGGAAATAGAATGACGAATATGGTTTCTGCTGGTTCCAAAGGTAAATCGATTAATATTGCTCAGATGATTGCTTGTGTTGGACAACAGAATGTCGATGGCAAACGTATTCCGAATGGTTACAACTTTCGGACTCTACCACATTTCTGTAAATTCGATAAAAGTCCTGAAAGTGGTGGGTTTGTGGAACGCCCCTTCATTAAGGGTCTTACACCAGCTCAGTTTTATCATCATGCCCAAGGTGGTCGTGAAGGTTTGATTGATACAGCAGTTAAAACGAGTGAAACAGGTTATATTCAACGTAAATTGATGAAGGCTATGGAAGATAATAAAATCTTCTATGATTTGTCGGTTCGGAATGCTGCTGGGGAAATTATCCAGTTTGTGTATGGTGATGATGGCTTTAGTTATATTAAGATTGAAACTCAACACTTGGATTATTTGGGCAAACCTTTTGAGGAGATTGAGCAAATCCATAAATTCACAGGGGATAAATTCAATACATTCCTTAAAGCGAGTGTCGTAAAAGCTCTCAAAAATGTACCAGACTATAAAGAAGAACTCGATTCATATTTCGAGAAGATTAAGAGTGATTATGATTTCATTAATGAATTTGTGTTTAAAACCACAGATGATAGTTCAATTAATTTACCAATTAATCTTTTTAGAATTATAAATAATGCAAAACAGACCTTTAATATTCGTGGGACAACCCTGTCGGATTTGAATCCTCTCTATGTGATTAAGAGGATAGAAGAACTAACCTCTACACTACCAGTGAATCATCTGATCACCAATAATCTCTTGTTCAATATTCTGATTCGCAATTATCTTTCACCGAAATATCTGATTAAATATCATAGAATTAATAAGGTCGGTTTCAATTACATTATTGATAATATCCAGCAACTCTATTCGGATAGTAAAATTGAGGCGAATGAGATGGTTGGTCCGATTGCGGCTCAATCGATTGGTGAACCAGCGACGCAGATGACTCTAAACACCTTCCACTTTGCTGGTATTTCGTCGAAATCCAATGTAACTCGTGGTGTCCCAAGACTAAAGGAACTACTTCATTTGTCAAAAAATCTGAAGGCACCATCGCTAACGGTGTATTTGAATGATGATATCTCGTATGATAAATTCAAGTCTCAGACGATTCTGAACGAGATGGAATTGACGAAGTTGGTCGATGTTCTGAATTCTGTCAATGTCTACTATGATCCAGATGATAATAATACTCTCATTCAAGAAGATAAAGAACTCCTACAAATTTATAAAGTCTTTAGTGAGGTTGATGATGAACTCAAAGATAATACCTCCTCGTCTAATTGGATTATACGGTTAGAACTCAATAAAGATAAAATGCTCAATAAAGATATTACGATGGAACTAATTTACTATAGACTCAATGTACTCTTTTCAGAAGATATTAGTTGCGTTTATTCGGATGATAATAGTAATAAACTCATCTTTAGAATCCGAGTCTTGAAAAAGAAGAAGGGAGATTTCAATAAAATTAATGATATCAATCATATAAAATCTACAGTGAATAATTTGCTCGAAAAGGTGGTCATTAAAGGTGTTAAGCGCATTAAAAACATCTCTATGTTTAAAAAGAATAAGAAGGTAAAGGTCGAGAATTCCTATGTCAATAAAGAAGAATGGATTCTCGATACGAATGGAACGAATCTAATTGAAGTGTTGCAACATAATAATATCGATTTGCGAAGAACAATTACGAATGATGTCTATGAAATGTTTAGTATCTTTGGAATTGAAGCAGCTAGAAATATTATCATGATGGAAATTAAAGAGGTCATTGAGGGTAGTGGGTCGTATGTTAACTATAGACATTTGAATCTACTATGTGATATGATGACTAAAAATGGTTCGATGATGTCTATAGATAGATTTGGTATTAATCGTGATAATATTGGTCCTCTTGCGAAGGCTTCCTTCGAAGAAACGACGGACCAATTATTTAAGGCCTCTGTCTTCGGTGAAAAAGATACTCTTACAGGTGTCTCATCGAATATTATGCTTGGACAGATTGCACCATGTGGTACAGGTTCCATTAATATACTGATGGATGAATCTAAATTGGTGAATATTGAGAATGTTCCAGAAGAAGTCGAAGAGATTAACAACTGGGGAGATGAGGAGGACTATTGTGATCTGAATATGGGTCTCGATTACGATATCACGAATCTAGAACCCGATAATAATTCGGATATTCCAGTGGTTGAGATTAATTAAAATATTAGATATATTATATGTCTAAATCTGTAAATAAAACTTTAAAACAAAAAGGTAAAAAGGGTCGAGTTTCCGTTCAGTCTAGGAAGGTAGTCCGAAAAAACGGTCCGCAACGCAAAAAGTCGAACCGCGTTCATAAAAAATCCAAGAGCACGCGTCGTGTGAGATTCAATACTGTTAAACGTTCTAAGAGTAAAGGTAAGAAAACGAAAACCAAAGGTAAGCATGGTGGTGGTCTCCCATTAAATTATTTTGGTGTAAAGATGCATAAAAATTACACCAAAAATAAAACCAGTTGTTTATAATGGGTAGTAGTTATTAATATTTTTTTTTGTATAAATTCCACTGTGTCTAGATGATAGAGAGGTTTTTTAAATCTATGTAAATTATTAAAATAATATAAAATTATAAAAATTTATTTAAAACAATAATACTAATAGTATCTAAGATGTCAGGAACAAAAAAGCGCGCGGTTGGAATTGATTTGGGTACAACATATAGTGCTGTGGCGGTGTGGCAAAATGGGAAAATTGAGATTATTGCGAATGATCAAGGAAATAGGACAACACCATCTTATGTTGCGTTTACTGACACGGAACGTTTGATTGGTGAAGCGGCCAAAAACCAATCGGCGATTAATTCGACTAATACTGTTTTTGACGCTAAACGTCTCATTGGTCGTAAAATTAATGATTCGAAGGTGCAACAGGATATTCGTCTGTGGCCTTTTATTGTTAAGGGTGATGATAATGATAAGCCTGTGATTGAGGTTGAATATAAAAATGAGAAACATACATACCATCCTGAAGAGATTTCTTCTATGATCCTGACTAAAATGAAGGAAATTGCGAGTAGTTATCTGGGTTATGAAGTGACAGATGCGGTTGTAACTGTCCCAGCCTATTTTAATGATTCACAGCGTCAAGCAACGAAAGATGCTGGTGCTATTGCTGGGTTGAATATTATTCGTATTATTAATGAACCGACTGCAGCAGCGATTGCTTATGGTATGGATAACAAATCGACTAAAGAGAAGACTGTTCTAATTTTCGACCTTGGTGGTGGTACATTTGATGTCTCTCTACTTTCGATTGACGATGGAATTTTTGAAGTGAAGGCGACTGCTGGTGATACACATCTTGGTGGTGAAGATTTTGATAGTCGGATGGTAAATCATTTCATTGAAGAATTCAAGCGCAAGAACAAGAAGGATATCTCAACAAGCAATAAAGCGATTCGGCGTCTCCGAACGGCATGTGAACGTGCCAAACGCACTCTCTCCTCGAGTTCGAATGCTTCAATTGAAATTGATGCTCTCTTTGATGGTATCGACTTTTACACTTCTATTTCCAGAGCCAAATTTGAATCACTCTGTGAGGATCTGTTTAAGAATTGTCTTAACCCAGTTGAAAAGGTTTTGCGGGATGCTAAAATTGACAAGGGTGATGTTGATGAAATTGTTTTGGTTGGTGGCTCTATTCGTATTCCCAAAATTCAGAAACTATTGAGTGATATGTTTAATGGTAAGGATTTGTGTAAATCGATTAACCCTGATGAGGCTGTGGCACATGGGGCAGCTATCCAAGCCTCGATTCTAACCGCCAGCGACGAGGATGGTGAAGTGAGTGATCTTCTACTATTGGATGTTGCTCCTCTCTCTCTTGGTATTGAAACGGCTGGTGGTGTTATGACGAATTTGATTTCACGGAATACAACTATCCCGACCAAACAAACACAGACCTTCTCGACTTATGCTGATAATCAACCGGGTGTTCTAATCCAGGTTTTCGAGGGCGAACGTGGTATGACCAAGGATAATAACCTTCTTGGTAAGTTCGAACTTTCGGGTCTTCCTCCAGCACCCCGTGGTGTCCCACAAATTCAGGTTTCTTTTGATGTTGATGCGAATGGTATCCTAAGTGTTTCTGCTGAAGATAAATCGACGGGTAAGAAAGAAAAGATCACTATTACAAATGATAAGGGTCGCTTGAGTAAAGAAGATATTGATAAAATGGTTCAGGATGCTGAAAAGTTTAAAGATGAAGATGATAAGAATAAAAAGAGGATTGAGTCTAAAAATACCTTTGAAACCTATATCTACTCTTTGAAGGATAGTGTTTCGAATGAAAAACTGAAAGAGAAATTCAGTGAGGAGGAAATGAAGATTCTTACTACTGAACTTAAAAATAATGAAGACTGGCTTGAAACACATCAAACCGAAGATGGTGAAGCGTATGATAGCAAACTCGCTGAAATGCAGGAAAAATGTAAACCCATCATGACCAAACTTTATGAAGAGGCAAATGCTAATATGCCTGGTGGAGCACCTGATGGGATGCCTGGTGGGATGCCTGGTGGGATGCCTGGTGGGATGCCTGGTGGGAT
>MDTF01017351.1_pt1 | contig 28651 bp, 25 predicted proteins | sample 811191 | NCBI WGS metagenome assembly MDTF01 (sample SAMN05326649, study PRJNA326480) | marine metagenome | isolation source: seawater | place: Southern Ocean | collected 2011 | reverse complement strand
CTTTATTTTTATATATTTTTAGTAAAGCTTTGTTTTTAAGCCTTTTTGAATTTGTTCTTGAAAAAATTATTGCTGTGTTAATCAATTTTAATTTTAAAATATTTTATAAACCAGTCTATAAAATTATTTACACCCTCTTTATAATCCACTTTGAATTTATATTTAATAATTTTTTTAGTATTTATCATTTTAGAATAAGAATTAGGGATATCACCTTTTTGCAATGTAAAATAATTTTTTTTTGCACTAATACCAATATATTTTTCAATTTGTTTAATATAATCAGTAAGTTTGACCTTGCTTTGATTTCCAATATTTAAAATTTGAAATGGTGCAATACTTTGAGATGGGTTACTTGATAAAATTTTTTTTTGTTTATTTGGGTATTTATTTTTGATTAATTTTAAACAATTTACAACATCATCAATATAAGAGAAATCTCTTATGTGCTTTCCATAATTATAAACATTAATTGGTTTACGATTGATAATATTCTTTACAAATTTAAATAAGGCCATATCTGGTCTACCCCAAGGTCCATAAACAGTAAAAAATCTTACTCCTGTGCATTTCATGTTGTAAATACAACTATAAGAGTGGGCCATTAATTCATTTGATCTTTTTGTTGCCGCGTAAAATTGTGATGGATGATTAACTGGATCTGATTCAGAGTATGGCAATTTTACATTTAAACCGTAGACACTACTTGTGCTTGCAAAAATAAAATGTTTGATACGATTAATTCTCGAAAAATTCATTATATTAAAAAAACCAACTAAATTGTTTGAAACATAATCTTCTGGATGGTTTATTGAATGGCGTACCCCAGCTTGTGCTGCTAGGTGGTAAACTATGTCTATTTTATATTTTTTTAAACTTAAAACTAATTTACTATTATTTCTTAAATCTATTTTAAAAAATTCAAATTTCTTAAATTTTTTTAATATTTTTAATCTATCAAGTTTAATTTTTCTGCTGTAATAATTGTTAATATTATCAATCCCAATTACATTATAACCAGATTCTAAAAAAGATTTAGCAAGTGAAAAACCTATAAATCCTACAGATCCAGTAATCAATATTTTATTTTTCATAATCACAATTAAGATAATATCTTATTTATCAAATTAGATATTTTTTTTGTAGAATTACCATCTCCAAATTTACTCAAAAATAATATTTTTGAATTTAAAAAATTTTTATTTTTTTTAATTTCCATAATATTATCACCTATTAACTTTACTGCTTTAAGCTTTATTAACTCATTCCATTCGGTCTCGTTTCGCAATACAAAACTTTTTTTTTTTAAAAAATATGCTTCTTTTTGTATTCCACCACTATCTGTAACTACAAATTTTGATTCCATTAATGCTGCTATGGTATCTAAATATGATAATGGACTGGTACAAACAATATTTTTTGGAATTTTAATCTTATATATATCAATTATCTTAATAATCTTAGGGTGTATTGGCCAAAAAAAAATAGAGTCAATGGTTGAAATTTGATTTAGAATTTTTTTTATATTTTTAAAATTAGAATTTGAGTCTCTATGAATGGTAAAAAAAATAAAGTTATCATTAAGATTGTTTCTTATTTTAAAATTTTTTGAATATTCTTTATTTATAAATTTTTTGTAGTAAAGAATTGAATCATACATAACATCACCAAAATTATATATTTTTTTACTTAATCTATAAGATTTTAGATTTTTTTTAGCATTATCAGTTGGTACAATTAAATAATCTGATAAATAATCTGTTATAAATCTATTTTGCTCCTCAGGCATATCCAAAACATTTGATCTCAAACCAGCCTCTACATGCATTAGTTTAATATTTAATCTTTTTGAAGTAATAGATGCAGCCAAAGTTGAGTCTGTGTCGCCATAAACAATAACTAAATCTGGTTTATTTTTCTTCAGAATTATAGTTAATTTTGATATCATTTCTGATAATCTTATTAATCTGTTATTTTTATTTTTTAGATTAATTTGTATTAATCTATTGTTGAATTTGAGTTCATCAAAGAATATTTTTGACATTCTATAATCAAAATGTTGCCCAGTATTAATTAAAATATTTTTAAATTTTTTTGATTTTTCAATTGCTTTAATTGTAATAAAAGCTTTGATAAACTGTGGCCTAGCCCCAACTATACTTATAATTTTTTTCATAATATAAACATAAACTCAATACAAAAATTATTTACATCATAAGTGCCATTATTAAAAGGTTTATTAATTTTTGTGGTAGATTAATAATGATAACTTCATCAAGAAATCAAAAAAATTAATCATAAAATATTTTATCTAGATTATATTTTTTTTTTGACCACCAATAATCAATATTATTAATTTTATTTAAAAATTTAGCTGCTTCTAATCCATTTTTAAAAATCAAGTTTTCTTTTTTTAATATGCTTATTATAAACTCACCTTCTCTTGATAAAAAATGATCATTTAGATCAGTTATTATTATAAATGGGGTATTGGAACATCTAGTTTCAAAAATTACAGTGCTAAAATGTTCAAAGATCAAAATTTTTGATTCATAAAAAATTAATTTATTTTCACTAATTTGCAATTTTTTAAATCCATATTTTGTTAACTTTTTTTGATTTATTTGTGAGTCATATCTGTTGGGAGGAATTTTTATAATTAAATTTTTCTTATTATTATAATTATTTGAAAAATTATTCATTTGCATAATTTTTTTTTCATAATTATAATTTTCATGAAATTCATTTTGATAATCAAAACTCTTACTAAATGACATAACATAACATGCATCATATTTTCTAAAAAAACCCTTATATAAATTTTTTTTTGTAAGTTTGGCAGAATTAAAATTGGATTTATATTTTGTGTTATTAATTTTATCCCAAAAATAAATTTTATTTGATATTTTTTTATCATAGGAAATATAAAGACTTTCATCAACAAATGAAAAATTACCACCATGTTGATCTAAATATAATTTTCTTTTATTATTATGAGCTAAATAGAATTTAAATAGCTCATTATCAATATGAGAAACTCTTGAATAAAATTTATCTCCAAAAAATAATAATTTAGAAAAAAATTTTAATTTTTTATAATTTTCTATATAATTTATTGGCATTATCGAAATAAGATAAATTATTTTTTTATGTAATTGATTATCTTTATCTTTGGAATTTTTTAATTTTTTTATAATTTCATCTCTTTTTTCAAAATTTACATTGTTAAAAAACAAACTTCTTAAATTAGAATATGGTGAGAATATATAATTTGTATTTTTTTTTAAAAAATTTTGATCTTTTGGACCATCGATGGCAATAGTTTTTTTTTCAACAAATAGAAAATTTATTATTTTAAATATTATCAAATAAAAAAAAAGAATTACTTCAGTAAAGCTTGTTTTAAAAACCTTATTCTTAAATATAAAGTTTTTGTTTTCGTACAAAATATATCTTATCAAATTTTCATTAAAATTTTTACCGTTATTAGAATTTGTAAATTCACTAAAATCATTTGGTATATTTATATAATTTTTTTTTTTTTTTTTAAAAAAGGATTTAAAATTTTGTACATTATCAATTAGAAAATTTTTATGATGATACATATCCAGGTTATATTTTAACCAAGGTCCAATTAAATAATTCCAATTTTTTGAACCTAACTTTATATCGTGTGCCTTGTTGAGGATTTTTGTAATTTTATCCAGACATATAATATAATCTTTTTCGCTATCTCTTTTTAAATATTTTTTAAAGTCATTATATTTTTGATTTTTTATTTTATTAAATTCTTGAAAAAAAAATTTTTTATTCATAGAAATTTATTTTTGGAAAAAATTTTTAATACTTTTAACTATATATTCTCTCTCATCTTTTCTTAAATAAGGAGATATTGGTAAACTTAATATTGATTTTGAGATTTTTTTAGCATTTGGTGTCGATTTTATATGGCTAAATTTTTTAAATACTTTTGAATAATCTAAAGGTATCGGATAATAAATAATTGAAGGTATATTTTTTTTCTTCAAATAATTAATAAATAAATTTCTTTTTTTTTTAATTAATACTGAAAATATTGAATAATTAGAATGATTATATTTTTTGATAATTGGTAACTGAATATCATCTATATGTTGTAAATTTTTTTTATAATAATTAGTTAATTTTTTTCTTTTATCAATTTCAATATCTAAAATTTTTAATTTTTCTAAAACTACTGCAGCCTGTATTGTGTCTAATCTTGCACTTATTCCTAATTTTTCGTATTTATATTTTTTTTTATTTTGGCCATGTTGTTTTATCATTTTCATTTTTATATATAGAGACTTATTATTTGTAAAAATTGCCCCTCCATCCCCATAACAACCAAGCGCTTTGCTAGGAAAAAAACTTGTACACCCTATTGTTGTCAAATTACAACTTTTTACTCCATGATGTTTTGCTCCAAAACTCTGGGCACCATCCTCAATAATTGGAATTTTTTTTGCTATTTTTTTTATATTTTTTATATCTGCTGTTTGTCCAAACAACGATACAACAATTATTGCTTTTGTTTTTTTACTAATCTTAGATTTAAGTGAATTGATATCAATATTATAATCTTTCAAAGAAATATCAGCAAAAACAGGTCTGGCTCCTGCTCTTAATATAACCTCTGCTGTCGAAATATATGTAAAAGGTGTCGTTATAACTTCATCATTTGGCTCAATATTCAATGCCATTAAAGCAATCAATAATGAATCTGTTCCACTAGATGTTGTTAAACAATATTTACTATCTGTGTATTCTTTTAATTTTTTTTCTAACTTTTGAACTTCAGGACCTAATATATATTTTCCATGATTAAAAATTTTTTTAAGATTAACAAGTAAATTTTTTTTTATAATTTTATTTTGTATTGAGAGATCATTAAAATTTATTTTCATGAATAATTTTTCCTAGTTTAGAAATTTTTCCTTTGACTGAATATGGTACACCATAACCAAACTCATAATCATTAACTTTTTTTGTCACAACACTCCCTGCCCCAATAAAAGAGTATTTTCCAATTTTAATACCACAAATAATTGTTGAGTTTGCACCAATTGCACTTCCTTGCTTTATTAATGTTTTTTTAAAAATTTTTTTTTGATTTAAAAAACTTCTTGGAATTGTCACATTTGTAAATACCACACTTGGCCCAACAAAAACATCATCTTGAATTTCTACACCACTAAATACAGAAACATTGTTTTGAATCTTCACATTGTTACCGATGTGAACCCCCTCGCCTATAAATACATTTTGTCCTAATATACAATTATTACCTATAGTGACATTTTTTGAAACATGACACCAGTGCCATATTTTAGTTTTACTTCCTATTGTACAGTTCATATCTATAATAGAACTCTTGTGTATTAATTTGCTCATATTTTGTAGTTATTTATTTTATCACATATTTTAATACTTGGTTCTGCATCCAAAAGATTAAAACCTTTATTTTTTAATATCATTTTGTAACTCTCTAAATGTAATTCCTTAAATTTATCAGAGAATTCTATTTTTTTATTATCTATTTCTAGCAATCTATAAAAGCTATTTTTTGTTTTAAATTTTTTTAAATCATCTTTTAGTAACGAAATATTCCAATTAACTAGATTATTTTTCTTAAAATATATTGTACCAGAAACTTTTTTCATATCTCTTTTCTTAACAACAATTTTTTTTACATCACCAAAAAACCACCACAATATATCAAATAAGTGAATCCCAATATTGATAGCCAATCCACCAGATTTTTTTAAATTTCCCTTCCATGATTTAAAAAACCAATCACCTCTAAAAGTTATATATTCAACTTTTGCAACCAAATTTTTTTTATTTTTGATTTTATCTTTAATTTTACGTAAGTTTTTATTTAGTCTTAGTTGAAGTATGCAAAATATCTTTTTTTGATAGTTTTTATTTATTTTTTTTAATTTATTAAGTTGATTTAAATTTAAGACTAGTGGTTTTTCACAAATAATATTTAGATTATATTTAATACCAAGCTTAATATAGTAATAATGCAAATAATTAGGTGCACATATTACCAAATAATGAATTTTTTTTTTATTTGTAACTATAAAATTTTTAAAACTATTTAGATTAAAAAAAAATTTAGAATTAGGGAAATAACTATCAATATATCCGACATTTTCAGCAACATCAAAAGCAGCTAGCAAATTATTCTTAGTTTTTTTAATTGCATCCAGATGTTTTGGAGCTATATAGCCTGCAGCTCCTACGATAATAAAATTTTTCATAATTGTTCAATTTTAGAAATATTTTCTCCTGAGAATCTTCCTCGGCAATCAAATATCATTGTACTATGTTTTTTAATTAAATTAAAATCTACTACATCATGATCTGTTGCAATTATTACAGCATTATATTTAGTAATATTATTTTTATTTAAAACTATACTTTTTTTACTTTTTTTAAAGTTTCTTAGTCCTTTAATTAAAGGAATATATGGATCATGAAAATCACAATTAATATTATTTTTTTCTAAAATATCAATAATTTGGATTGATGGAGACTCTCTCATATCGTCTACATTTTTTTTATAAGCAACACCAATAACTAAACATTTGTCTCTATTTGTTTTTGTTTTACTTAAATGGTTTATTATTTTTTTACATATTAATTTTGGCATGTTTTCATTAATTTTTCCAGAAAGTTCAATAAAATTAGTTTTGAAATTATATTTTTTTGCTTTCCAACTTAAAAGAAATGGGTCTATTGGTATGCAGTGACCACCATATCCTGGTCCTGGATAAAAAGCTTGGAAACCAAAGGGTTTAGTTTTTGCAGCATCAATTATTTCAAAAATATCTACATTCATTTTTTTACATAAAAGTTTTAGTTCATTTACAAGCCCTATATTTACTGATCTATAAATATTTTCCAATAATTTTGTCATTTCTGCCACTTTTAGAGACGATACTTTGATTATTTTTGTGCCCATCAATTCATAAAATTTATGACCTAAATTGGCACAGGCAGGTGTATGACCACCAACAATTTTAGGAATCTTATTATTGGAAAACTTTTTATTTCCTGGATCTTCTCTTTCAGGAGAATAAATTAAGAAAAAATTCTTACCAACTCTAAATTTCTTAAGATAAGGTAATATAACCTCTTCAGTTGTACCTGGATAAGTTGTGCTTTCTAGCGACAAAATTTGACCTTTTCTTAAAAAATTTTTAATATTTTTCATAGAATTAACAATATATTTCATTTCTGGTGATTTATTTTTCTTTAAGGGAGTTGGCAAACACAGAATAATTACATCACAAAGTGAAATCTTTTCAAAAGACGAATAACAAGTAAAATTTTTTTTCATTTTCTTGATATCCTGGTCTTTAAAATAATTAATATAACTTTTATTGTTTTCAAGCATTTTAATTTTAAACTTGTCAGTATCAAAACCTATTATATTAATTTTATTTTTGCAGAATGTTTTTGCAAGTGGCAAACCAACGTACCCCAAGCCAATAATTCCAACATTAATTTTTTTTAATTTAATTTTTTTTTTTTAATAAAGTTATCATTTTGTAAGTTATTTTTGAAAAAAACTTTTTAAATTATTAATCTGAAGAAAATCTTTATCATTAATTTCAATAACTCCAAAATTTTTTCCAAACATCTTTTTAGCTTTTAAAACTTTCCACCATGTAGCTATTAATGAACCATTATATTTAACTACTTTTTGACTTAAGTAATCTAAATTATTAAATCTACCTTTGTTTAGGATGGAATATTTATTACCATCAAATCTAAATGTAGGATTAGATTCTTTTGTAACCGAATAAATTGTTTCAAATTTATTCATCTTTAACAAATCTATTGCTCTATCTATATGCTTATTATTAAATCTAATGGTATGTATGCTAAAAAAATGAACTAGATCTGGTGTTATATTTTTTAATTTAACAAATTTTTTTGTACAGTCGATAAGAATATCTTCTAATGAAGATATAGAATTCTCATAATTCTCATCTCTCTTTATTGTAATTATTTTTTTTTTATATTTTTTTTTTTTTAAATATTTTATTACTTTTTCACTACTTGTAGTAACAACAATATTTTTAATTTGGGATGAAATGACACTTTCTATTGTATAATCAATTAAAGATGTATTTTTATATTTTTTAAATGGAATATTTTTTACATCGTCATAATTTTCTTTTATTGGAATAATTGCTAAAGATTTTAAAGAATAATTTCCAAAAGATGATTTAGAAACCTTTTCAATAATTTTATTTCTTGAGTTAATTAGATTGCTTTTTTTTGAAACGGACTGGGAATGCTGTCTATAATAAAAAATTATATTATTTACTGACTTAATAAGATTTTTTTCTTTTAATTTATACCAAACTTCCCACCCGTCTTGAGATTTAATATCTTCTGAATATCCGCCAATTTTTTTAATTTCATCAGTTTTAAAAAGGGTACATGCGCCATGCGGCGCAATATAATTATTTTTTTCAAAGTTTTTAATATTTATTTCGGAATCAAATCCAATCATTTGTCCCTTTTCATCTGCAAATAAAAAATTTCCAAAAACTGCCCCTGTGTTTTTAAAAGTAGTAGCTTTATTTACCAATAATAATAAAGCATCTTCATTTAGCCAATCATCAGCATCTAATCTTATTAAATATTCACCACTACAAACTTTTAAGATTTGATTAGCAATATGTTGTAATCCTTTTTGAGTTTTAAAATTTATAATCTTTTTTATTTTTTTATTTTTTTTTTGAAATTTCTGGGCCACAGTAGTTGTATTGTCTTTTGAATTATCATTTACTATAAATAATTCCCAATTTTTATAAGATTGCCTCAAGACACTAGCAATAGATTTTGAAAGAAAATTTCCATAATTTCTAGAAACTATATAAACTGTTACCAATGGTTCATTTTTTAATATCATCAATACTACACTTTTTAAGTTAAGCTTTAAAAAATTATTAATAGTTCAAAATTAGTAATTATTATTTTTTTGAATTTGATCAAAAAAAATGATTTTTTATTGTGTTTAAAAATCATTTTTTCTTAATCAATATATCAACAATGGACATTAATATTTGCATGTGAGCTAATTCTACAAAATTATATGAATTAGAATTTACATGTATTTTTGAATTACCATATTTAAAAAGTTTATTATTTTTATCAAAACCACTAAGAGTGGCAAAGTATTTTTTTTCTTTTTTACACTTAATTGCTGCATTGACCATATTCATGGACATCCCTGAAGAGCTAATTAACACTATAACATCTCCTTTTTCATAATAATAATCTATTGCTTTGCACACCCACTGATCAAACCCATAATCATTAACATAACAAGTTATCATGCCCACGTCTGCAAATGACATAGCCTTTAATTTAGAAGCATTCGTTAGATCATTAGCGATATGATTTGCAATATTGGCACTACCACCATTACCAAATATCATAATTTTTTTTTTAAAATTATTTAATTTTTTAACTAATTTTGAAATTTCCTCTAAATCATATTCATCCATCAACAATTTAAAGTTTTTAAAATATCTATCTAATGTGATTTTATTTTTTATCATTCTACTTTTTTTACAAATTTTGAAATGTTTTTTTTAAAAATCTCTTAGTTTACTTTTATATCATAAGGAGGTTTTCCCAAAATTAATTTATGATATTTAAAATAAAATTTTATTTTATAGGCTCTTCTTTTAGCTTTTAGAGTACTTATTAAGCTTAATTATATTATCTACTTGAAAATATTAGTCTATAATCTTTTCTTCTAATAATCCTGGTTTTTAAACAAATCTTTAAATTTACCTTCCTTATTTTTTAAAATCTCAAATTTTCCTTCTTGTATTATTTTACCCTTATTTAAAATATAAATATAACTTGCTTTTTTAATTGTCGATAGTCTATGCGCTATTACTAGTGTTGTCGTTATACTAGATATCTTTTCTAAAGAATCTTGAATTAATTTTTCCGAAATAGAGTCAAGAGAGCTAGTGGGCTCATCAAGTATTATTAGGCTAGGTTTTTTAATTAACCCTCTTGCAATTGAAATTCTTTGTCTTTGTCCTCCAGATAGCTTTATGCCTCTCTCCCCCACAATGGTGTGAATTCCATTTTCTAGTTTTTGTATAAATTCAGTTGAGTTTGATAGATCTAAAGAAGTATTTATCTCGTCTTGAGTTGCATTTGGATTTGACCATAATAAATTTTCATAAATTGAAGTATTAAATAAAAATGTATCCTGGGATATTATGCTCGTTTTTTCTCTAAAAGTTGAAATATCTATACTATTAAGATCAATCCCATCAATTAATATTGTTCCTTCTTTTGGTTGTTGGAGACCCAACAATAAATCAGCGACTGTTGATTTTCCAGACCCAGATTCACCAACAAGCGCAGTTATGCTATTTTTATTAATATTTATATTGCAGTTTTCCAGAACATTTTCTCCTTCATAATATTTAAAGTAAACATTATTAAATTTTATATTTTTGTTAATTTTATCAAATTTTTTGTCACCAAAATTTTCTTTAAATTTTTCTGCCTCTGTTTCTAAATCTCTAAATTGCTGAAATGCAGGTATTAAATTTTGAATAGATGCATGGCCTCTTAAAAAAGAATTTAAATTTGGTAATGCAGCAAGAAGGCTCCATAAAACCGCAGCTAAAGTTGAGATGTTTTGAGAAGCATCATAATGATACAAGATAGCAATACAAATTGCTGTGATAGCAAACGGATGATGTAAATTTATGATTAGACTTTCTAGAATTTGATATTTAATAGTATATTTATAATGATTCTTAAAATTTAAAATATTTTTATTTAAAGAAACTTTTTTTCTTGCATAACTTATTATTAGCTTGATAGCCTGAAGAGTTTCTACAATTCCACCTTGAAAAATATTTCCAGTTTCTACATTTTTTTTACCTAGTTTGTTTGCAAATTTTCCAACTAATAAAAAAGGAATTGAAAAAATAGATACAATCACAATAGTCATGAAAGTGATCTGAAAATTAATTATAAAAGGAGTAATGACATACGTAATAAATTTTGCTCCTAATGAAATTTGTGTAACAAAATCATTAAGTGCTCCTGCTGTTTTTTTTATTTCATTAGTGTAAGTATTAATGATTTTTCCACTTGAATTTTTAAGATAAAAGCTCCATTTTGTACTTAAAAGTTTATCTAAAAGACCAAAACTAAATCTTTCTATCACTTTATATTTTATCCTTATAATTCCAAAAGAAATGAGTGTTGATGAAATAGATTTCAAAAAATTAACCAATATAAAGAAACCTAAAAAAAAATAGATATTTGCAGTAAAGCTAAAATAATCAGCAATTAAGATTAATTTTTTAGTCACAAAATTTATATTTTTTAACTCTGGATCTAAAAAGAAATCTGCTATTGGAATAATAGATAATATTGATAAAGATATAATGAAAGCTTCAATTAAAACAAAGCTTAAAAGTAAAAAAAAATCTCTATAGTAATATTTTATAAACTCTTTATAAAAATATCTATAATTATAGAACATACTAATTAATATTATATTTTACTAAATTTTTTAGAAATTTCATTTATTCTTTCACAGGCTATCATAATATAAGCCTTAGTTACTGGTGGATCTATTGGTAATTCAAGCAATTCATTATCAATTATATTTTCTATAATAGGAAATTTTAAATTTCTATAATATTTTATAGATTTCATATTACCACTATAACTTTTTTCCATCCATGGCAACCCTCTAGCTGGTTTAACTTTTGGATTAAAATGAGGGTGTCTATGCAAAAGATCCCAATTTTTATTTTGATTTATAACCTTTAATGGAATACCTTTTTTTTGAACTTCAAGAGAAAATTTTTTTAAAGAACATTTAAGCTTTTTTATTTCTAATCTTAATAAATATTTATGATAACAGGCTACAGAATTTTCTAAGGGCACCACTGGATTTATAATCTTATGGTTTTTAAAATATCTATCAATTAGTTTTGCATTTTTAATTCTATCAGAGTTATCTTTTTTTAAAGTTTTTAATCTATTTATTCCCAATACACCTGCGAATTCTGTCATTCTATAATTATAACTTAGCTCTTGGTCACCAAATGATCTCAGTTTTCTAATTTTTTTTTCTATTGATTTTTTTTTTGTAACAATCATTCCCCCATCTCCAACACATAATGACTTTCTTTGATGAAGACTAAAAACCCCAATATCTCCAAAATTACCTGCATGAATACCTTTATAAAACATACCATGGGCATGCGACGCATCTTCAATCAATCTAATATTATTTTTTTTTGCTAATTTAGAAATTTGATCTATTTCACAAGGATATCCAAATGGATGAACTAAAATAATAGCTTTAGTAAATTTTGTTATTTTTGCTTTTATTTGTTTTGCATTTGGGGCTAAAGTTTTTTCAGAACATTCTGCAAAAATTGGTATAGCATTTTGCATCAGGATACTTGATGCTGATGAAATAAATGAAAAAGGAGAGGTAATGACCTCGTCACCTTTACCAATGTTTAAGGATGCTAGAGCAAGATGTAATCCCTGAGTTGCGTTTCCAACAGCTATTGAATAAGGACTTTTTGTAATTTTTTTAAAGTTTTTTTCAAATTTTTCTACATTTTTACCTGCGTACAACCTATTGCTCCGCACTACATTTTTTACTAAGTTTTGCTCAAACTTTGTGAATTTAGGCCAAATTGGCCATATTAATTTTTGCATTTTGATATTAATTAACTTTTATTACTTAAATACTATAATTTCATCACATATCTTGCGTCAATTTTTGAATTTCTTATTTGAGATATAGCTTTATTGACATTTTTAAGACTTCCTATCTTTGACACAAGTGGCTCTAATTCTCTAAAATTATTTTTTTTGAATAAGCTTATATAATGATAAATATCTTTTTCTGGATTATTGGTTCCTCCATGGCAGCCAATTATTCTTTTACCAAAGTGAATTGGTAAGGTGTGAATTCTAGCTTTCTGGTTGTGTTTTGGCACACCAACCAAACATATCTTACCTTTATCCGAAACACCCTCATAGGAAGCTTCAATGTTCTTAATTATACCTGTGTTTTCAATAATTTTATTAATTTCGTTTTTTTTAAGGAAGCTAACTATCTCATTCTTTCCAAGCTTTAATATATTAATCTTTTTATTTGCCCCTAAAGACATTGCCTTAGTTAGCTTTTTTTCATTAATATCTATTGCAATTATCATTTTAGGTTTAATTCTTTTAAGATAAATAATATTAGCAAGCCCCAAGCCACCTACCCCAAAAATAGCAACTCTATCTTTAGGATTTATTTTCAAATCATTTTTAACAACACCAAATCCAGTAAGTAAACAGCATCCAAACAATGCAGAAATTTTTTTTTCAGCTAAATTTTTAACCTTGGTTAATCTATTTTCTGATATTATTGAATATTCTGAAAATGATGTAATATTTCCAGAATTTATGGTTGAATTTTTATATTTGTAAGTAGGAGTTTTAGCATTAATCCCTTTATTTTTTTTCCAATGTAAAATTACTCCATCTCCAATCTTAAATTTTTTTATACCTTTTCCAATTTTTATAACTTTACCAGACCCCTCATGCCCTAATAAATGTGGTAAGTATTTATCTTTACCTTTAATTCCATCTATTTCTCCAATTTGAGATCCACAAATTCCTGAATAAATAATTTTTACAAGTACTTGACCTTTTTCTAATTCAGTTGGTAGCTCTAAATTAATTATTTTTAAAGGTTTTTTTTGCTTATATAATATCGCAGCTTTAAATGTATTCCGCATATTTAAAAATATATAAACTCGTAATCTCCAGAATATCCAAATTCTTTAAAAATCCACAACCATTCATCTGTTGAAAAAAAGGATTGACAAGTTAAGGCCCAACACTGAAGATTAAAAAGTTCTTCTTCATTTCTAAAACTTTCAACAACAATATATCCATTTTTGGAGACACGCTGACATTCTGGAAGTGATTTTTTCAAAGATTGTATCTTCAAATTGTGAAGAGTATTAATTGAAATTACTAAATCGAACTCTTTATTTTCATAAGGAAACAAATCTTCCACATTATGGATAAACAAATTTTCTCTTATTTCCTGTGGGGCATCATTTATTCCATGCTCAGAAATATCAAATCCAGCTACTTTAATATTTGGAATTAATTTTTTTATCTCATATAATAAAAAAGCTTTACCACAACCTACATCAAGAACTTTAGATAATTCATTTAAACCATAATCTTTTATAATTTTTTCAGCCATTGGTTGCCATCTGCCTGCCATATATTTATAGCCACCATAACCATATTTTCGATCACCATCCCAGTAATCATAGTCAAATTTTTTTGCAACTTTCATACATTCAATTTTTGAGTCCATCATTCTTCCAATGTAATCTCTTTTGGTTGATGTGTGTAAGTCAGTTATATAAGTTTTTAATTTCATTATTTTTGGTTTATAATTTTTTTAATTTTATTTACAATATTATTCTCATTAATACCATGCTTATCTAATAAATCATTTTGATTGCTATAACAGTGGATAAATTTATCTTTAAGTGAATAGCTAATAATTTTACCATTAAATCCTTTTTCAAAAGCTAAGGTTTTGACAATTTGTGCTAGACCCCCTATTTCTGAGTGATCTTCTAAAATTAAAATTATTTTAAATTTTTTAAAAATTTTTTTTAACCTTTCTGAATCAAACGGTTTAAGTGTGTGACAGCTATAAATTTCTGAACTAATATTATTAGTTAATAGTTTGTCTTTAATTGAAAATACCTTTGAAATAATAGGTCCAAAAGATAAAATGCAAAGATCTTGGCCATTTAACAATCGTCTAATTTTTCCAAATTGCCAATTTTCTGATTCTTTAAATTTAAAGATTTTTTCTCCAGCCTTACCAATTCTTAAATACATAGGTTTTTTTGACTTTGTACAAAAATAATCAACTGATTTTTTTAATTCATATGGATCACATGGTGCAAGAACATCAATATTAGGAATAGATCTTGCAACCGATATATCTTCTTGAGTAAGGTGTGTTCCTCCAAGGTTTGCATAAATTGTTCCAGCACCCATTCCGACAACACAAACTGGTAAGTTTTGGTAACTCAAATCAACTCTAATCATTTCAAAAGGCCTGTATAATGCAAAAGTTGATATTGTATAAGCAAACGGCTTCATTCCCTTCATCGCTAATCCAGCGCACATTCCAATCATAGTCTGCTCAGCAACACCTACATTTAAAAATCTTTTAGGAAATTTTTTTTGAAACTCTTCCATCTTACCAGCTGGCGAAATATCAGCTACTAAAACATGAATCCTTTTATCTTTTAATGCTCTTTCGTAAATACTTTTAGCAAATTGATTTCTCATATTTATTTATCTAACTCTGATAATGCTTGGTTATACTCTTTTTTATCTGGAGATCTATAATGCCATTTTGGAACATTTTCCATAAAACTAATTGGGTATCCTTTTTTAGTATTTGCAACTAAAGCAAAAGGTTTTTTTTTTGTTCTATTATTAATTTTTTGAAAAATATCATAACTATTGTGTCCATTACAGGACTCCACTTCCCACCCAAAGGCTTTAAATTTCTTATCAATTGGATTTAAGGTTGGATGTGTATCTTTAGACCACGTGGAACTTTGAAGCCCATTATAATCAATTATTATAATCAAGTTGTTTAGATTAATTGAAGAAATGGTCAGAGCAGCCTCCCAAACTGAACCCTCATGCATTTCTCCATCACTTAATAAAACATAGGTGTCATTTTTATTGCTTGCATAAGCAATACCAGCAGCCAAAGCAAGACCATGTCCTAGCGATCCAGTTGAAGCTTCTATTCCTGGATTTCCATAATCTGGGTGAACACCTAGTATTCCATCTTTTTTGCAATAGTTTAATAGATCTTTGTTAGATAGTATCTTTAAGTCATTTAAGACCACATATTGTAAAATACCAGCATGCCCTTTTGAAAGTATAAATTTATCTTTCTTTTTTTTCAATAAATTAAAGATGCAGTCAACAATTTCAACACTTGAGAAAGCACCACCAATATGTAGCGCTGGTACAGTTTGGGAAATTTTTAAAATTTTTTTTCTATATCTAGTACATCTTAATTTTGAATTTTGTAAAATTTTATTTTTCATATTTGTAAAGATTTTTTTAATTAATTTTATTTTTTTTTGAAAACAACATATTGAGTACCAAACCCCCACCATCTTTTAATATTATCAAGTTTATTAATGTTGATTTTTTTACTACTTCCATATTCGGTAAGTATATCTGATACATTTTTAATACTCTTGCAAGTTAATTTTGATTCGTGACCCAGCGTTCCATAAAATTTTTCAAGTTTATTCAAATTTTTAATAAGATTTGTAATTTTTTTTGGCTCTAATTTTAATATATCGCTAGCAATAGAGTCTATAATTTTATTCAATTTAATATTTTCCTTAATTGAAATTTTAAAATTAAAAGTTCTATTATCTAAAAAATTATGTTGATTTAAAAGAAATTCTTTTTTAGCTAAATTATTAAAATGATCATTTTTAATTTTTTTATACCATGTATAATCTTCAAAAAATGATGGTGAAGAAGAATAAAAATTAAATTGCTTTTCTACTACCTTTATAGACTCTAAAATTGAAAAATATTTTTTTTTTTTCCACCAAAATTTATATAATAAAACATCTTGAACCCAGTCGTCTATCTGTCTCGTAAAGCTTTTTAAACTACTCATGTGCTTTATAAATATATTTGAAAGAATTTTTGTTTTATCTTCAAAAGTTGTGTCTTTAAAGTTGGAATTTGATTCTAGTATTAACATTGATATTAATCCTCTAATTTTTTCGGAGAGTAAGGACACATTATCACTACAATTAATAATTAAATAACCATTCTTTTTGACATAAGATGACATTTTTTTTAAAAAAAATTTTGGATTATTTAGTCCTGATAAAACATTTTCACAAATAACAAAATCATATTTTTTGTTTGAGTTAAAGTTATTAAAATCACAATTAAATATTTTATATTTTACCTTATTAACTTTAATAAGTGTATTTTTTATATAATCTATAGATGAAATATTACCTTCTACTAAATCTATACATTTAATTTTATTATTTATAAGATAAAAAGCGTTATAACCAGTTCCAGGACCAATTTCTAATATAGAAGAATTTAATAATAATTTTTTATCTAATTTTAATACATTAAATAAACTATCTCTTTGAAAATTTAATTTTTTTAAATTTTGATTATTTAACTTAACAACTGGTATGATATTATTTTTTGTATAATAGCTTAAATACGGTTTGTGTTTTAAATTATTTTCTTTTTTTTTAACCATGCAACTGTATGAAATTTTTTATTATCTTTCAAAGAACCATTTTTATATTCTTTAATTAAGCTTTTAATAGCATCTTCAACAGAATATAACTGTTTAAAACCAGTTTTTAAAAGTTTATCTGAATTTTGTCTATAAGATCTTTCATCAAAAACTTTTTTTATAATGATTTTAGAAGGAACAAATGACTTAATTTTTTTTGCAATCTCTAAGATAGATAAATTCTCAAAACCTGCATTATAAAATCCTGGTTGAACATTCTTATTATTAATAAAATGTTCATAAACTCTTGCCATATCCACAATATTAATATTTGGTCTTATTTGCTTTCCACCAAAAATGGTCATTTCTTTATTAGTTAATGCTTGAAATGTTAATAAATTAACAGTTACATCAAGTCTCATTCTTGGAGAAAATCCACAAACGGTTGCTGGTCTAATTGAGAAAATTTTTATATCCTTGTCAAAACTCATGAATATTCTTTCGGCTATCATTTTAGTTTTATTATATATTGAGATAGGTTTAAGATCTAAATCTTCAGTAACTTTTTTTTCTTTTTTAATTCCATAAACGCTACCTGAGCTACCATAAATAAAGTTTTTTACTCCTTCATTGGCTGCTTTTTTAATAATCAAGTATGAGGAAAAAACATTAACCTCCCAAGATAAAGTTGGGTTTAATGCAACACTAGGATCGTTAGCTATATTTGCAAGATGTATTATAGAATGAAAACCTTTAAATGAGATTTTTTCAATATCTCTTACATCTCCTTTTATAATTTTTACCTTAATATTTTTAGATATATTTTTTCCAAACCATTGAGTATCAAATACAGTTATATCGTAACCTTTTTTATATAAATAACTAGTTAGATATGAACCAACATAACCACAGCCACCTAATATTAAAATTTTTTTATTTTTTGTGGACATATTCTAATTTTTCATCTTTTAATAGATTATAATTACTATTAATCCAGTTAATTGTTTGCATGATACCATCATTTAATTTAGTTTTATCTTTCCAGCCTAATTTTGATCTTATTTTAGTTGATGACAAAAAATATCTTTGATCTTTTCCCACTCTATCCTTAACAAATAAATATCTTTTATTATTAGGGCTTAAGATTTTATTTATCAGCTTAACTAGGTCACGTATTGTTATAAATTTATTTGTTGAAATATGATAAGTTTCACCTTTTTTACCATTTATAATAATTTTGTATAACGCTTCACAAACATCATATATATAAATAAATGACCTTTTAGACAAACCATCCCCATGAATTTTTACTTTTTTTTTATTTTTCATTAACATTATAGATTTTGGAATTATTCTATAAAGCCTTTGAAATGGTCCATAAACATTTGCTGTTCTTGTTATAATGGAAGGGAAACCAAAAGATTTATTTAAACAATTTAAATGATAATCAGTTGTTGATCTTGATACCGCATACGGTGTTGTTGGATTAAAATAAATTTCTTCATTTGATATTTTTTTTGTGTCACCATAAACTTCTGGGGTTGAAAAATTAATAAATTTTTTAACAAATTTAAATTCCTTAATTTTTTCTATTAATGCAATTTGACTAATAATATTTGTTTTATACCAATCTAATGGTTTTTTCCAACTTTCATGAACCATGCCCTGAGATGCATAATTAATAATAACTGAGGGTTTGTTCTTTTTTAATACCTTTAGAATTTTTTCTAAATCTTTATTTAAATTACATCTATAAAAATTAAATTTTTTATTTGTTATATCAAATGGTAAATATTTTTTTTCTAATTTAGATCTACTAACTCCATAAACAATGTGACCTTTATCTAAGAGATATTTACACATATGCGAGCCTGAAAAAGAATTACTTCCAATTATTAATATTTTAATCATTATTTTAATATATAATTAACACTTTTAAGTATTTCTGTTTTATTTACTGTTTTACTATTTCCAATTGTCTCAACAACTTGAGAAGCTGCTAAAGAACCAACCAGAAGTAAAAGATTTGTATCTAAATTTTCCTTTAAACACATTGCAGATACAGCTAACATTGCATCTCCAGCTCCAACTTTGTCTATAACTTTAGATGAAAATGCTGGAGAAAAATTAAATTTATTAATTTTTCTACAGTAAAATGTTGCTCCAAGTGAACCCTGGGTAACAATCACATTATTTATTTTAAGTTCATTTGATATAAATTTTATTAATTTTTTTATATCATCAGATTTATTTCTTAATTCATGTCTTAATTCAGTTTCGTTAATTATCAAAAGTTCATAATTTTTATAATTTTTGAGTGTATGAGAATTAACATTCGCAGAATTAATCTGACAATTGACTGCCAAAAATTTGGCTAACTTAGATATATATTTAGATGTTTCTTTTGATAAAAAACCATGACTGTAATCTGAAACTATCACTAAATCAAAATTTTTTATATTTTTATGAATATATTTTTTAACTTTATCATCTTGAATTTTATTAAGTGGCTCATCATTAAAAGTATAAGTACTAAAAATTTTTCTGTTATCCATTTCTTGTACGTATTTCTCTTTAAGTATAGTTGAAGAATTTTCTTTCTTTATAAAATTTAACTTAATATTTTTATTTAACTTTTTTTTTATAAACGAAAGTTGATTAAAACTGTCACCTATAGATGAAAAAACTGTTACTTTATCTGAAAAACTTGCCAAATGGTTTGCTATTGCTCCTGCTCCCCCCAAATATTTTTCTGATTTCAATTTTTGAAATGTAACAATTGGTTCTTTTCCAGATTTTCCTATTACTTTGCAAAAAGTATATTGATCAATAATGATTTCTCCAATTATTAATATTTTTAAATTTTTAAGATTATTTATTACATTATTTACTTTATCAAAATTAAAATTTAATTTTATATTATCCAAGAATTTTACCTGTTCTTCATCAAATATAGTTCCACTATTATTTATTATTTTGCTAGAGCTATAAAGTTCATCCTTAGTATATTCAATCTTGCCCCCACATTTCTTTAAAGTTTTAATCTCACCTAAAATTTGTTTAGTAAAATCTTGACTAGTTTTTTTATAATCTTTACCTTTACAGTAAATGTTTGGTTTTATTTTTTTTATTACCTCTTTAGCTGTCTCAAAATTACTAATTGCAATGAAATCAATATATTCTATTGCCTGTAATGCCCTAACTCTCTCATCAATTGTAAAAAAGGGTCTTTTTGGACCTTTTTTTACATATTTATCTTCTGTAACTGTTACAATTAACAAATCACCCATAGATTTTGCTGATCTGAAATGCTCTAAATGCCCTAGATGTAAGACGTCAAAAACACCATGACAAAGAATAATTTTTTTATTTTTTCTAACTTTATTTAATATGCTTTCTAAAACATCTATTTTGAAAATTTTTTTCTTATTTTTCATTTTTTTATTTAAACCAGCCTAGATTATACATTTTTTTTCCAAAATATTTTGCACCTTCAATTGAAAAATGTCCATAATCATAATAAATTTTTTCTCCATTATTGGTTAAAAAGTCACATTTTCTATTTTTAATATCACACATAAATTCAAAAGGATCAAAGTATTCAATGTTGTTTTTTTTTGCATGAAAAATTACATCGTTTCGTATATCAAATACATTTGAAAAGATATGCTTAAATGCCATTATTTCTAATTTTTCTCTAACTTCCTCAATATTTTCAATTTTATGAAAATTTTTTTGAACATATAAATCAATCAAATTTCCTTTTCTACTTGAATATGTATAAAATTCTGGAAAATTATTTATTAGGTATATTTTTTTATTTTTATTTTTTATAAAATTAACTACACTTTCTAGTGCAAGCCTGTCTTCTTCTTTGTGCCACCTAGTAGCAAATATTATCGTATCAGCATTATTAAAATTTTTTATATTTATATTATTATTCTGTCTGTTATGAGGCTTTAAACATTCAATATTATTTAAATTCTCATTTTTTAAATTTTTTAACAAGCATCTTACTTGGGTACCATAAAGTTTAAATTCTTTATCTTCATAAAGATCTTTATTAAAATAAAGCATATGAAAAAAATCTATTCCATGAGAATTTCCAATTACTAATACTTTTTCTTTATCATTTTCACTAAATTCTTTATCTAAATTTTTTTCTCTTTGATCATCAATTTGATTTTTTATATATGAATTGTCTAATATATAATTAGATATTTTAAACCTTTTACCAATTTGAAATCCTGACTGATTAATGATTATAAGTGAAATTATTATTATAAAACTTAGAGAAAAAAATAAAATTTTTAAAAATCGCTTTGTATTTAAAGCATTAAAATTTCTAAAAAACTTCTCAATATAGAAATAGCTTGGTATAGAGATTAACAATGTTGCAATAATTAGTGCTAGCTTTATAAATAAGTTATTCCCTTCATCAACAAGCTCTATATTAAGTGAATCTCCTAAGGATTGTACCTCACTTTTTATATAACCTTTAGTGCGAGCAAATGCAAAAATAGGGAAATGCCATAAGTAAATTGAGTATGAAATTAATCCAATTCTTGTAAAAAAATTTAAATATAAAAATTTTTTAATAAAAATTTTGTTATCATGAAATAAAATTAAACAATAAGTGGAAATAACAGTTACTAGAATATACGCCCAATTGAAATAATTAGTTTTATAAAACAGAATACAATAAAAAATTGATATAACTGAAATACTAGAGATAATATTTTTAAATAATAGTTTTTCTGAAAAATAATTTTTTTTTTCTTGAATTTTATTTATGGCTAATATTGAGCCTGCAATTAACTCCCATGCTCTAGTTGGTATAATAAAAAAAGTAAAATTTGGATGATAAATATATCCATATATAGATATAAAAAAAGACACCATAAATAAGAAAATTAATATATTTCTAAGATTTAGATATTTATATTTCCAGACACCCCATATAAATAACGGAAAAAATACATAAAACTGCTCTTCAATTGATAGAGACCAAGTATGTAATAATGGACTCAACATTGAAAAATTTGCGTTGTAAGCTATATTTTCAAAATAAAAATAGATGTTGGATACAAAAAAAATTGAGCTTAATGCTGATTTAGCTAAATTTACATATTCTTCTGGACTAACAAAAAAAACCCCAAATAATAATGAGGAAATTATTACTGTAAAAAGTGCTGGTAAAATTCTTCTTGCACGTTTTTCATAAAAAAATAAAAAGTTAAAATTTCCGGTATGTTTTATTTGCTTAAAGATTATTGAAGTTATCAGGTATCCTGAAATAACAAAAAAAATATCAACACCAAGAAACCCACCTGGGAATAATATTTTTTCAAATATAACTATTTCTGCATGAAAAAAAATTACTGATAAAACTGCCAGAGCTCTAAGGCCATCTATATCAGGTCTATAATTAATACTCATATTTTTTATCAGTTATATTTTTAAAAATACAAAAAATTTAATTAGATATTAATTTAATTTTTTTTAAAGCAAAAGGTAAATTCTAAGCTAAACCGACATTTTTTACTGTCAACCACTTCACCTGCGTGAAGAAGTTCATCATTAAAAACAATAAAAGATCCTTTTTTACCACTAAAAGATTGAATGTCTTTTTTTTTTAAATTCTTATCATCAAAAATAGGCTTGACAATGTGATGCCTAAACTCGGAGGTAAATTTATAATTCTTAGCCACTGAATTCCTTACAAACCTAAAACCTAACTTTTTATGGTCACTTAAAATTGAAATCCATATTTTAACTCTTTGATATTTTTTGCTTATCTTTCCACAGCCCAAATCCCAAAACCATTTATCTTTATGAAACGGTCCTACATCATTATAAGGTTTTGGTCTTACACATCTCCAATAAATATTAGAATATCCTATTTCCTCTTCATCAGTAAGAAATATTTTTCCAAATATACTTCTAAGATTTTGAAATAGTTTTGTGTTATTAATAATTTTTTCACAATCTTTTTTTCCTAAAAGTCTATTTCTTTTAGTAAATATAGCTGAGTGATTTACTTTTTTAAATGCAGTATGATAATTTTTTAAATTAATTTTATTTTCATGTTTAGAGTTAGATTTTTGAATTAATTTTTTAAAATGCTTGTCTATCAATTCTAATGTTAATTTGTAGTCTTCAGCGTCTAAAACACCGTAACAAAAACCTTTTTTTTTATTAAATACATCGGATATCTTGTTTAAATTAATCATTTAAAATAAGATGACGTATATACGTTAGATAATATTTTTACAAGAAATTATAATTTAGAATATGAAAAACCTCACTCAAAAAATAAATCATCATTTAAAAAAACTTAATATTAAGAAGAATGACAATTTAATTGTTCACTCAAATATTATTCCATTTGGAATATATAACGTAAGTCTACCAAAGCATATTATTAATTGTTTATTAAAAATTATTGGAGATTCAGGATCGTTGGCCATGCCATTATATAATTTAGGTTTATCAAATAACGATATTATAAATTTAGATAAGGATTATAACAAAAAAGAAAATAGCATTTTATCAAAATATTATTTTGATAATTACAAAGTTGTAAAATCATCCTCTATATTTCATAGCCATATCTTGCTGGGACCATTAGAAAAAGAATTTAAATTAAGAGAGGTTTTTAATTCATACGGAAAAAATTCTGATTTTAATTTCTTTCTAAAAAAAAAAATTAAGTTAATCTTATTAGGGTGTGATGCTTCGGAAGGTTGTACTTATTTACACTATGTTGAATTCAAAACAAAAAATTTTTTTAGAATTAAAAAATACTTCAATTTTACAATAAAAAAAAGTTCAAAAATTTATAAAAAAAAAATTGCCTACCTAGTTCGTAAAAAAAATATTTTTTTGAACCTTAACAATGTTTTTTTTCACCCTGAAGTTTCAAAAAAAACTAAAATTGCAACACTCAAATATGGCAAGAGTTTTTCAATACAGTTAGATGATTTAGATTCCATATCTCAAAAATTATTATTAAAAAATCCAAAATTAATACTAAAATGAAATTACTAGATAGATTAGAAGAAAATAGTGTAAAGCTAAGCAAAAAAGCTGCAATAGAATTTGCAAATAAAACTGTTAATTATAATACTTTTTGGACAGAAATATTAAAATTAGCAGATTATTTTTTAAAGAAAAAATTTAATAAAATTTGCATAGTTGAAGCCGAACAGGACGAATATTTCTTTTATACGGCAATGTTTGCTTCATTATTATCTGGAGCAACATATATTCCTATAAATTCTAATTTTCCAAAAAAAAGATTAGATGAAGTTATAAAAATTTGTGAAGCCGATATAGTAATAACTCAAAGAAAAATAAAACCTAGATCTGTAAAAGTTTTAAAACCTTCCTTTTTTAAAAAAATTAAGAATATAAAACACTTTCCAAAAATAAATAGTAATAACGATGCATATATAATTTTTACCTCTGGAAGCACTGGAAAACCTAAAGGAGTTAGAATATCAAGAGAATCTTTAGACGCTTACGTGGATTGGCTTTCAAAAAAAATTTTTTTTGAAAAAAACTTTAGGTGCTCTCAGCACCCTGGAATAGGATTTGATCTCAGTGTTGTAGACATTTTTGGAACATTATGCTCTGGAGGCACATTACTACCAATTAAAAAAAAAATAGATAAAATATTTCTAAAAAGATTTATTTTAAAGAGTAAAATTTCACACTGGGTATCTGTACCCAGTATTGTGGATATTATTTTCGATGTAAAAAGCAAAACAAACGAATTCAAAAAATTAAAAAAAATGTTTTTTTGTGGTGAAACTTTAAAAAAAAATCACTTAAATAAGATATTCAGATCAAATAAAAAATTAGAAGTTATAAATACTTATGGTCCAACTGAAGCGACTGTATCTTGCACTTATATAAAGCTTAATTTTAAAAATTATAATAATTTTTGCAAACCTACCGCCTCATTTGGAAAACCAATAACTGGTATTAATTTAAAATTTTTAGATAAAAAAAAAAAACAAGGTCAATTAGTAATTTCTGGAAAACAGGTTTCTGAAGGTTATTTGAATAATAATAGTTTAAATGAAACTAAGTTTATTAGAAAAAAAAATATTAAAAGCTTTCTCACTGGAGATATTTGCAAGAAATTAGATGGTAACTTTTATTATCTCAATAGAATTGATAGACAAATTAAAATTTTTGGTAATAGGATAGAATTAGATGAAATTGATAAAGTTATTGGAGATTTAACCAATATTACCTCTCATAGTTTAGCTTATAGAAATAAAATTATAACTTTTATTAAAGGACCATTTGATAAAAAACTATTATTATCTAAACTTGAAAAGCAGTTGCCTAACTATATGTTACCTTTTAGTATTAATCAGATAAAACAGTGGCCAAAAAATAAGAACTATAAAATAGATGAAAAAAAACTTATAAATCTTTTAAAAAATACATAAATGGAAGCAAAATTAAACATACTAATATCTAAAATTTTTAAATGTAAAAAAAAAGAAAAAGACATTATCAAAAAAATAAATGATTTGAGGGAATTAGAAAATTTTGATAGCCTGATATTTATAAAATTTATAACAGAAATAGAGAAAAAATTTAACATAAAAATAAAAGAGAGCAATCTAACTTCTTTTTACTTTAAAAATAAGATCTTAAATTTAATAAAAAAAAAATGATAGGAAATAAGATACATGACTTGGCAAAGAAACTTTGGCCCATTAACAGAAGTATTGCTGGTGAAGAAAATAGGAAAACACTTAAAATTTTAAAAAAAATTAATAAAAAATTAAAAATAATCGAATATAAATCAAACGAAAAAGTATTTGATTGGACAATACCTAAAGAATGGAAAGTAAAAGAAGCTTGGATAAAAGATATAAATAATAAAAAAATTATAGACTTCAAAGATAACAATCTTCATCTAGTAAATTATTCTCAACCTATAAATAAAAAAATATCTTTAAAAAATCTAAAAGATAAAATCTACACTCTTAAAAAAAAACCTAAGGCAATCCCATATGTAACGTCATACTATGAAAAAAACTGGGGCTTTTGTCTTGATTATAATTCATTTAAAAAATTAAAGGATGATCATTATTTTGTTAAAATTGATAGTAAATTTACATCTGGAAGTATGTCTATTGGTGAGATTTTAATTAGAGGCAAAAGTAAAAAGGAAATTTTAATCACAACTTATATTTGCCACCCATCTCTTGCAAATAATGAACTTTCAGGTCCTTGTTTATCCATATTTTTATCAAATTGGATTCTTAAAAAAAAAAGAAAGTATACTTATAGATTTATTTTTGCCCCAGAAACAATTGGTGCCATAAGTTATATTAATAAAAATTTTGATAAATTAAAAGAAAATGTAATAGCTGGTTTGATAGTGACATGTGTAGGTGATAATAAAGATTTTTCATTTCTCCCATCAAGAAGTGGAGATGGTATTTTGGATAAAATAATCCAAAATGTTCTTCAAAGAAAAAAAATTAAATATAAAAAATTTAATTGGCTTAAAAGGGGTAGTGACGAAAGACAGTATTGTTGGCCAAACACCAATATTTCAATGAGTTCTTTAATGAGATCTAAATATCACGAATATCCTGAATATCATACCTCGTTAGATGATTTAAAAAAAGTTGTAACACCGTCAGGTTTTGAAGGATCATTTGCATTATACACAGATGTAATAACATCGCTAGAGAAAAAAAATTTTCCCTTATCAACAACTTTTTGTGAACCAATGCTAAGTAAACTAAATTTATACCCAAAGATTGGGTATTATGGTTCAAAAAATAAGTTAAAATTAAAATCAAAAATTATCTTAAATATATTAAGCTTCTGTGATGGAAAAAATACTATTGAGGAAATATCTAGCAGATGCGAGATTGATTTTAAATTGTGTAAAAAAACTTTACAATTTTTAGAAAAAAAAAAATTAGTAAAAATGTTCTAAATATTAATTTTGATGCCAAAATTCGATTAAAATTATAGGATATACAATTTTATTTGACAAACCATTTGTAATTTTTTAATAGGAAATAATTAGAAATTTGCGATTTAAAGTTTTTAACTTCAATAATTCCATTGCTTTTTTTATCACTATTAGGGTTATAGTAAAGTTGCCAAAATTTTTTCTGCATATTTTTATTTATCTTTAATTTATTATTAATTTTTAAATGCATTTCCCTTACAAGCATTTTAATATTATTTGAAGTTGGATATAGTGGAAATATTTTTTTTTTTAAATAAAAGGAGGATTTATTTGTTGTAAACAAACCTGCTTTACATGCTTGACTTAAATTTAATAATTTTTTTTTCTTATTAATAAAAAATCTTGGTAAAATGATATTATCATTTTTATATGGAAATATGAATCCTAAAGCTAAAACTATAAAGCAGATTGGTTTTTTGAATATTGTTGCTATATTATCTGGACCTGTAACATTGGATACAACATAAGCACAATTTTTAATTAAAAAAAAATCTAAAAAATCAGACCTATGGCTACTATTAGCATAATCTATGTAGTTGGAATTCTTTAATTTTATTTCTTTTCTAACTTTTTTACCCATTCTAACAACTTTGTACCCAAGTCTAATTAATTCTTTTGCAGCCAGGTCAAAAATATCAATATTAAAATTTCTGTAATGATGATCACTATTTTTATCATTAAGGTAAGCATCATCTCTCACTATTAGACAAACATATTTATCTTTTAAATTAATATTAAGTTTATCCTTTAAAATTTTTGAACCTTTGGTTTTTTCTATATTTGTAAAATTAATTGTATTGTGTTTGATTAAATCCCATTTCCAAAATTTTGATTTATTTGTTAATTTTATGTCACTAATTTTTGATGAAATTCCCATGAAGTCTAATAAATGTTGAAAAGCTATAACAGAAATAACAAAATAATTATCAGCTACTTTTATTTTTTTTTTAAACTTATAAAAAAGGAAATTATTAGAAACGTTAGCTGAAAAATAGCATAAATATATACTATTTTTTTTTTTGTTTTTTAATAGTTCAGTGTAAAGACACCCCTGAATTACAAAATGACCAATTCTTGTTGAGTCAATAAAATTTATATTTGCACTGAAAAATACCCTAACAATAAAAAATATTAAGAAATTAAAAAAACCAACAAATAAAATTATTAAAAAAAAAACTTTATTAATATTAAATAGACTTGATTGAACTTCTAAAAAAGAGGAGAAG
>MDTF01016027.1_pt1 | contig 28705 bp, 23 predicted proteins | sample 811191 | NCBI WGS metagenome assembly MDTF01 (sample SAMN05326649, study PRJNA326480) | marine metagenome | isolation source: seawater | place: Southern Ocean | collected 2011 | reverse complement strand
TTGCGCACCCGCTAAAGTTGAATCTGTGTCGCCATAAACAAGAACGACATCAGGACTGGTAATTAACAAAGCCTTCTGAATTCCATTTCTCATTTCCACCATTCTTTCAGCCCTTTCACTCGCGGCCAGTTGAAGGGTAAAAGTGGGTTTGGGTAAATTTAATTCTGAAAAGAAAATGTCTGACAACAAGGAGTCATAGTGCTGACCTGTATGAAGGATGATTTGGCTCCAATGAGAAGACGCTGCAATAGCTCTTGTCATTGCAGCCGCTTTAATAAATTGAGGACGTGCCCCTACAATTGTAAATATTTGTGCCATTTATAAAAATCCTTCATCCGCAAAGCTAACAAAGTCTTTGCCTGCAATGATAATGTGATCCACGACTGGTAAATCTAAGAAACCTCCAGCTCTACAAAGGTTTTTTGTTAGATTTCTATCAGCAACACTTGGCTTGGAGTTTCCAGAAGGATGATTATGAATAAGAACAATAGCGGAGGCTCGCAATGCCAAAGCCCGCGCAAAAATCAATTTGGGATCAGCCACTGTCCCTGACAGTCCCCCTGAAGAAATTTTAATTTCAGCAAGCACATGGTTAGAGCGTTTCAAGAGTAAAATCCAAAACTCTTCGTGCTGAAGGTCTGAAAGTCTTCCGGAAAAACGATTAAACACATCTCGGGATGAGACTATTGCATGAGATATCCCCAAGGAGCTAAATGTTCGTCTTCGACCCAATTCCATCGATACAGCAAGAACCACAGCAATTTCCTTTCCAACACCATGAACTTGCTCAAAGCCTTCTGGAAGCAGTTTGCCTAAGGCATACAAATCTCCTCCAGTCAACTTCAACAAATCTTCCGCAAGATCAGCAGGTGATTGCACACTTTTACTCTGCCCCAGCAACAACGTCATGAGCTCAACATTGGTTAATGAACTGGTTCCATAGGTGAGAATCCTGTCTTGAAGACTTATGTCTTGAGAACAACTATTTGCAATCACATTGTAATTCATTCAACGCTAAAAATTAATCAAAAAAAAACCCCCCGACTGATGTCGAGAGGTTAAATATCATAATTTGTAAGACTTATTTGAGAGCCGATGTATGTGCGGCTATGCTGGCTTTAAGGTTGGACGCCTTGTTTTTGTGAATCACATTATTCTTAGATAATTTATCTAACATAGATGAAACCTTAGGTAACATCTCTGTTGCCTCTTTCAAATTTGTTGATTCACGTAATTTACGTAAAGCGTTACGAGTTGTCTTGTGCTGGTAACGATTGCGATCGCGTTTCTTCTCATCTGAACGAACGCGCTTTAATGCCGACTTGTGATTTGCCATCTTTATCCTTTAAAATATCAGGGGTGCAAATATAGTGAGGATTTAAACTCATACAACACGAAAAGTAAAATTTATTACAAAGAGTTCTCAAGGAGACAAGAATAAGCAACAAGTCCCAAATGACAACACCCTCTTCTTGATTCATATGTTAATGATTCGTATGGGTTTGCGACTGACATGACATGTAAAAAGAGAATGAAAGACCAGGTCTTTACTTTGATTTCACAGCCGCTCTAAAATGAAACCCAACAGCCTTAATATACAATATACGTCAAGAGGCAAGTGTTGTGTAATTTGCAACGTGAGAAATTTACTTCCAACCCTGCTTCTTTTGTTTGCAATTCTTACATCACCATATGCAAGTGATGTTTCAGCCCAAAAAAGTCTTCCGACCAATGGTATATGGCAATGCCTCGACTCTACAGAAATTACTGTACCAGGATGGATGCCGGGAAGTTTACATAGCACATTGAGGAGAAACAACATCATTCCTGATCCATTTGTTGGAACAAATGAAGACTCAGTACAATGGGTAAGTGAAATGGATTGGCTTTTCACATCCACTCCCTTTGATGCACCAGAGAACTGTAAGGACTGTGATTTACTCATTTTGAAAGATGTACAGCTTTACTGTACAGTTTCTTTAAATGGTGTGGAACTCGGTGAAACAAGCAATGCATTTAGGACGTGGTCGTTCAATCTTAAATCTGCGTTAAAGCCCACAGAAAACATCATTACCTATCGTTTTGAATCACCAACTCACTCGGCCAACAGAATGGGTGATGTGGAACAACACAGGACACCACAATTCACATTTGGATGGGATTGGGCCTTGAAGCTGATTGACTTTTCTGTTGGGAAAATTGAACTTTCAAAAAGTCGTTCTCTAGAAACAATCTACATTGACCAGCTGACGTTAATTACAGATACTGTCTACGGCACTACCGCGAAAGGTATCCTTAAATGGAATGTTTCAGGAGATCTAAGCAAAGCGCTGGTGTTAAGGTGGGCCATTACGAATGAAAACCGCAACATTGTCGCAGGAGGTAGTTTTGAAAAACACAATGGAATTGTCACCTCGCCATTTACAATTGAAGATGCTGATTTGTGGTGGACACACGACTTAGGAAAACCCGCATTACATACACTAGAGGTCATCCTAGTGGGACAAGAAGGCATACTCGCCCGAGAGAAAAAAGTGGTAGGCATTCGAACCCTAAAGCTCAACACTTCAAAAGATGAAAAAGGGGAGAAATTCCAATGGATACTTAACAACGTTCCCTTATTCGCAGGAGGAGCAAATGTTGTGCCATCGGACATGATTCACTCTAGAATCAGCGCAAGAGAAGAAATTTCAATGGTTAGAAATGCAGTAGCAGCAAACATGAACACACTGCGGGTTTGGGGTGGTGGACATTACGCCTCTGACGATTTCATGGAAGCATGCGACGAAATGGGTGTACTTGTTTGGCATGATTTCATGTTTGCTTGCACAATGTACCCAGGCGACAGTGGGTTTCTTGAATCAGTAAAGCAGGAAGCGATAGAGCAAACAACTCGGCTGGGTCACCACCCATCATTAGCGATGTGGTGTGGCAACAATGAAGTCAGTGAAGGATGGCAAAGATGGGGTTGGCAAGATGGACTAGCCGCAGAAGAAATCGTCAACAAAGAGCTAGCTTACCAAGAGATTTTTGAGAACATTTTACCTTCAGCAGTCCAAATATTTCACAACACTCCCTATTGGCCATCTTCTCCGCTTCTCGGAAGAGGAGATCCGGAATTTCAAAATCGTGGCGACGCTCACGATTGGGGTATTTGGCACGACGGGTATGCGTTCGACTCGCTTTGGTCAAGAGTGCCTAGATTTATGAGTGAATTTGGCTTTCAAAGTTTTCCGGAAAACTCGACCTGGAAAACAGTTGTGAATTCAGACACGTTAGATAGACTGTCACCCGATGTCATATCCCACGAAAAACACAGCAGAGGTTTTTCAATTATCGACAAGTACTTGGAACAGTCATATGGTGATTTCTCGCAGGGGTATTCTTACGAAGAATGGGCTTATGTGACTCAAGTTTTACAGGCAAAAGGCATCTCCGATGGTGTCAGAGCTGCTCGACTCAATCAGGATTTCTGTTCAGGATCACTGGTCTGGCAACTAAATGACTGCTGGCCTGTAGCCTCATGGTCTTCTGTTGACGCTCACGGAAAGTGGAAACTTCTTCACCATGAATTAAAGAAAGCCTTTGCACCTACACTTCTCTATGGAAGGTGGGACTTACAAGGACGAAAGCCGAGTTTAGAAATTGGAATAACTGCGAATCCAAGCAGATATGGAGATCTCGAAATCCCAGGAACTGCAGTCGTTTCTGTCGTTCATTTTGATGGGTCAATTGCATTTACGTCACACCACAAATTGACACTAACTCCTGGGCGACCACAGTGGATATCTCTGGATAACATCCCACACATCGACAAAAGAAAAAACATCGACCCTTCGAGCTCTTTTGTTCAATTGTCATGGTCCGACGACGCATGTGAAAACTCTCAAAACTGCCAGCCAGAAGGTCGTGCTACAGTCTTTTCCGTCCTCCCCAAAGACCTTAAATTGGACAATGTCGCAGTAAATGTAAAACCATTGACAGGAGATTTCAACAACAGAAATGAAGTGTCGTTTGAAGTAAGCTCAATCGTTTTTTCTAAAGATGTTCAACTAACCTCAATGGCTCTAGGAAATTTCGACATCAATGGATTTGACTTGCTCCCTGGAGAAAAGCGGATTGTTAAATTTACACCTCATGCTATTGGAACATGGGCTCCTGAACTTGCTGTAGGAAAGCGTTCAGAAATGAAGCCCGAATTGATTGATGCCAGAGCCAGAAGTTTAAATAACGTGGTTAAAACGACTTCGCCCTAACAACAATCTCATCACAGAAAAGCCAAATGGGCTCTGTCGCTGCGGCATGCCAGTCAGGACAAATTCCAGGATTTACGGCTCTCATCTTGATATATCTGGCCCGAACATCTGTCAGTTTCCCCGAACTAACAGTCACGGTATTTTGCGCATCGTTCTTTGTTGTTGCGTTTGGAAAATTGTTTAGAGAGACGACTTCATAATTAGACCCATCAAGCGATACTGAGAATTCCACCGTGGAGGGAGGGAAAATCCATGCATCTTGATAGCGATAAAAATTGGAGAAAATAGAATCGATCTTCAATGCATTCTCGAGATCCACGATTGCCACGACATCTTCTCCTTGAACTGCTTGCCAAATACCATCGTGAAAATCAAGCGAGCCGATTCTACCATCTACAAGTGCAAAGTCTCCCCCGCCCGTGTAATATTGACTGGGGGTAAATCCAAGTTCGATTGGGTGGAATACCGCAGCATGACCATCAACGAAAAATGTTTCTCGTCTGGGTAGTCTCCGACCACGATAATTGATGGAAGCACTCAATGTTCCGTGGCTCTCTATCTCGATGGATTTACCCAACAAGACACTGTCTCCATTAAAATGTGCATAGCCTTTGATATAATCAGCTGATGGGGTAAGGGTTGCAAAAAGTGTTTCTGATTGCACCGCCAGGGACAGCGTAACAGGCACAGACTCCATCCCATAGTCAACTCCCAGAATAGAAAGGCGAGAAAAATGCTGCTCAAGGCGCTTGATGAAATCAGAGTAGGCGTTAGATCTACCTGTAAAATCGGGGCCGGTCCAAAGAACTTCGGACAATCCTATAGCTCTTGGAAATACTTTTGAATCCACAAGGTGCTGAGGGGTGTGCTCGGTCCACATATTGCACTCACCACCCAAGACTGTACCATCACCTTCAGCATCAGGTCGAGGGTTAAACGAGTAAACTTTCTCAAGGTCTGTGGAGCTTAGAGGATAATCAAGGTAACAATGACTCGTGGGAGACACAATCACATCAGACCCCAGCTCGATTGCTTGGGCGGCACCTGCCATACCTCTCCAGCTTTGGACAACAGCACCATCTGGAAGACCCCCTTCTAAGATTTCATCCCAACCGATGATGGTCTTGCCTTTCGACTTTAAAAATGTACCGATCTCCTCAATGAACCACGTTTGTAATTCGTGCTCATCGTGAAGACCTTGCTCAGTGATTCTGCGTTGACACTTCTCGCAACTGTGCCACCTCACCTTGGGCGCTTCATCTCCACCTATATGAATCCGGTTTGAAGGAAACATCTCACAGACCTCACTTAAAACCTGTTTTAAAAATGCAAGGGTACTGTCATTGCCTGCACAATAAATATCCTTAAAGACTCCCCAACGATTAGCAACCTCAAGTTGTTCCCCCATACATCCCAAATAAGGGTAAGCCGCTAATGCAGCTTGGCTGTGACCGGGAAGCTCTATCTCAGGAATGACTTCAACATGTCTTGCTTCAGCATATTGAATGATGTCATGTATTTCCGCTTTAGAATAAAAACCACCATGCTTAGATCCATCTAACTCTGTCCGCCAAGCCCCAACTTCAGTGAGCTTGGGATAAGCATCAATTTCAATACGCCAACCCTGATCTTCCGTAAGATGCCAATGCAATACATTCATTTTATGAAGCGCCAAGTTGTCTATCGTCTTTTTAATAAAATCAACATCCATGAAATGTCTACAACAATCTAACAGCAATCCTCTATGCTCAAATTCAGGAGAATCTACGATGGCAATCTCTGGAAGAAAAAACCCGTTTGAACATCCACCATACTCACATGCAAGCGGCATCACAAGCCTGAGGGTTGAAAAGCCCCTAAACAGACCTACATCACTGTTTGCTGAGATGCGGACAACGTCGTCTTGAACAATGAAAGTGTAAGACTCATCTCTAACTCCCTCCTCTTTCTCAAGCTCAAAAATCAAATTGGGTTGTGTCACGGCATCTTTTCTGACCTCGATTCCAACACCCACGAGCCAAGCTGATACAACATCCGCAGATGTGCCTAAGTTCTGTATCCCCTGAACCCTCAAATTGTCACCGGAAAAAAATGTCCCCGCCTCTTCACCATCTTCAATAAAAGAAACAGATTTAGGCCAAGGAATTAATCCTTTTACATTGCCTTTTGGGTGACTGTGGGGTGACTGTGGGGTGCAGGACACAATAAAAACAAACGCGCACAGCATCACACCCAACATCTGAATACCATTACTTTTCATGTTCATTCCATTTTAGGACCTCCTCTGTCAATTGAAGAGCCTTGGTAAAGTCTACAGGATATGTACTCAAGTCGAAGAGGCCATCATCAATATGTTTCAATGACTCTGAAAGGGTTTTTAATCTACAGGAAGCATGGACTGCTTCCACTCCGACTTCACCCAAAGTACTTACATCTTCTAATCGAACACCACCTCCAGCGACAACATGTAAGCCCAAATCGGTGAGATCCTTGAGCATTCCTATTCCTAGACCCGCAGCTGGTGCTCCACCACTTGACAATACAGAACAAATTCCAAAATCTTGGAGAAGCTGACCTGACTCTAAAGGATTGTTAGACAAATCTAACGCCCGATGAAATACCATCACATCACTGGAAATCTTATCGCACAAAATCTCAAGTAAATGTTCATCGACATCTCCGTTCTCAGTTAGTCCACCAACAACAATCATCTCGGCGCCGGAGTCCAGACAATCTAATGCTTCAGAAACAATTAATTGCTTCTCCGAGGCATTGTAGACAAAATTACCTGCTCTAGGCCTGATCAAAGTTCTCACTGGCAATCCAATGCTAACACATGCTCTAACAGAAGCTGATGTAGGTGTTAAACCTCCACACTCCCAATGACCACACAACTCAACTCTATCAGCTCCGGCTTCTAAAGCAACAGCAACATCAACAGGGGTGCTTACACATATTTCAAAGTTCATCTTCTAGGTGGGACAGTTTTCTCCAAAAATAGCAAGAATTGATAACACATCCGATACTGAAACTGCACCATCCCCATCCACATCAGCCAAGCAGTTAGAATCGCAACCAAAATGACCCAAAACTTCCAAGATATCAGCCACTGTAATGACACCGTCAGCAACTATATCAGCGGGGCAAGTCGTCACAACTAGGGGAGGTTCATCTACATCATACCAACCGCAAATCGGAGGGTACAGCGGACAGACTTGTCGACTCGTAAAACCCACAGTAACTGCTCGTGTAGTATCATAGTATAGGGTTGATGTTGTATGTGGAGTATGATCCGCACCTGTGAATTGATGGAAACAATTGTCGATTCCCAACGCATCAACTCTGTTGTGAATAACCTCACTTCCATCAACGACAATCACATTGATGCCAAACAATTGAATTGAACCAGTGCCAAACGGGACCGTTCCGTCACCAGTACCATGTGTACTTACAACTGGCGTGTTTCCTGCAGATATCCAATCATCGTCTCCTATGGCACCTGAAATACTAAATATTGAGAGGATTTCTGATGAATAACCTGGGGATCCTGACTCACCTTCAATCCCTCCAGACAAGCCTATGGAATTAAAATCCAAAGAAGAGGGCACTTCAGACAAGTCATCAACATATGCCGCGTGGAGAGCAATAAATCCTCCAGCTGAAGAACCTCCCAACACAATTCTTTCCGGATCGATTCCCCAAGGATTTCCTTGTGTTTCATAGGATTTCCTGATAAATCGTACAGCAGCTTTTGCATCCTGAACACCTCGAACTGTAGCCTCTTGCAGTGAGGCTTCAAGAGCAAAAAAGTTAGATAGTCCGAGTCTATAGTTGATCGATGCAGCAACGTAACCCATTCTTGCCAAATCTTCACAAAGTGGCACAACATCTGCCCCATTGTTAGAACCTGCTAGAAAAAAACCACCATGGGCAACAACAACAACCGGCCTGTTATTAACTGGGTCACCTAAAGGCTGATAAATGTCCATGACCAATGCTGTCGTGCTGCCATCTGCTGCAATATTGCTGCCATAAGAAATGTCATACTCCACAGTTATATCATCAAAAACCCGATACCTGTATCTCGCACCATCACAACCTACTCCTGTTTGAGCAATTAAGCTCATTGACATCAGAGCCGTTAAAAAAATGCAGAAAAACATTCTCATGTATTCTGTGTAACATGGACTAGCAAACCTGTTGTTAAGAGAACATGTAAGTTCTTGAATACGCTCTGAAATGACTGGTTTTCTTTGATTCATGATGTGACTGAATTCTCCCAATCAAGAAGATGAACAGTGGACGAACGATTCGTTATGCCCAGCATCTGGAACATATTCACACGTGAAAAATAGCAGAAGAAGCTGTGAAATATGCCTTCAAGCGAATGGCGTCTGCTGAGAAATAACATGGGCACCATCTCATTAAATCGATGCAACAAAACCCCGAACGTGAGGGGGGTAAACATGCGGGGTGTATGACCAATTGAATCACGTAACATATCTAATCACTCTATGTCAACGACTTGATTTATAGACGCGTCCAAGGATAAGAGCAGAAGATACACACAATTCAATCACAAATGATCTACTGAACAACAACTTGTAGCGAACCACTTAACTTTTCAGAACTTAAGAAGTAAACACCTTTATCTAACTTACTTACGTCAAGCAGTGTACGTGCTGAATTTACATTCAAGACTTCAATTAACCGTCCTCCAATGTCAGAAAGTGTTAACTCGGTACCGATAAACTCTTTAGAAACTTCGATATTCAATTCATTGACAGTCGGGTTGGGAAATGCTGTCAGCGCAAACTTACCATGCTCGTCTTCAATTGAATTGATGACACCCATGGAGATTAACAAGCCTCGGAATTCTTGGTAGTAGAGGTTTGACACTCTTGCATCGTGAACGATTACAGTATTCTCATCGTTAATGTTCTCAGCTGTAGAGGACCAGTTGTGAGATCCCGTAACAACAGTCGGATCAGAAAGGGGTTCACTGTAGTCAATCACCGCATATTTGTGGTGAAGTGATCCTGCGATTCCTTGATGAGAATGCACATCTATTCCGGCAGCAGTCAGATTGTCAAATTCAGCACCCGTTCCGCTGATTTGTTCTATTGCCCCCTGTGGGCTGACAAAGAAACTTGACCCATCAATCACCGCATCAGCGAGATCATCACGGGTAAAAGACAAGAGCGCAAAAGCCATTCCGTAATCCATCGTTTCAATGGTTTCACGAATCGCCGAAGTCGTTCCATCTGTAGGAGAGAAGTAAACCTCAACAGGTGAGCCTCCTACAATGTATTTCAATGGCGTGTTGACCGTTTTCGCGGGTCCAAACTTTGCGTTTGCTTCATCAGGTACCATGGAGTCGCTTCCCCACATCTCATTGAATTCAAGGCGATATCCACGTGCAATACTCTGGTCTTGAAACACAATTAAATTATTCTTGTCAGTATTGAGATTCGCTGTGGTCATATTTGTGGAGCCTGTCAAAACGAAAGCCGTTTCAGGGTAATCAGCGTCTCCAATAAAGAACTTGTTGTGCATCCCTGAACCCTCACCGTCTGTTCGGTAATGAACAGGAATCGAGCTGTCAAAATTTTGGATTCCTAGATTTGCATTTTCTCCTTCGGCGATATATCTAATCTGAACTCCGTTTGCCGCAGCTGTATTAACAGCATTTTCAATCGCGACATTGTTTGTATTGTATACGGCAATGTCGAGCGTGTGTTGCGCAGAAGTGATCCAGGCTGCGATCGTATCGTTTGTGCTCGTGCCAAGTGACATCGCTTCTTCATCGATCGCTACTGATGTATCCACAGAGCCGGTGAAGTACACGTGAATATTTCCTGAAGACTCTGAAATGGTCGCGTACACTCTTGTAGGTGAGGTTACTGTTTCTCCATCTGCACTTGTAGACTTGACGCGTGCATAGTAGAGTGTACCGGGACTAAGTCCACTCAAAGAAACCATGTGATCTGTCGCGGGAAAGAAATCTGAATCAGATACTCCTAAATCTGGCGTTAAACCCCACTCTACTTCACTGTTACCAGCTACATCTGTGGTCCATATGAGGTCAAATGAAGATGTTGAAATGTTTGTTTGTTCTACTTCAGAAGTAAGACAAATCCCAGATGTCGAGACCATATCGGAAGCGCCCCTCGGTAAAAGTTGGTATCCACCGAACCCATCAAATGTGAACTGACTGACAATACCCATGAGGTTCATTTCACATCCGTTTAGGACTGTCCCCACAAGAGAATTGGATGATCTGACATAGATAATCCCTTCTTCTCCTGAAGCGTTGAAGGTATAGGTGGCGTTGCTCTCTATGGTTTGGCCTCCTGCATCGAACGTTGTAGACTGAATCACCACAAGCTCGCCTTCCAAAGACTCGTTCAGCATATTAGGCGTCACCACTTGCGCTTCGGGCAGAGCATTTCCTGAACTGAGTACATCCACCTGGGTTAAATTAGGTCCAATCTCTAACAGTCCATTGTACTCGGTGATCTCTCCTGTCACCGTCACCTCATCACCTGGGCTAGGCTCTGCTGACCAGGCATCCCAATTGTCACCAGGATAAAGTGCAATTCCTGCAGAATCATCTTGAATGTAACGAACTGAGCCAAGATCCACACCGCTGGTTATCACACCCGTTATCGTGACTACATCTCCAATGTTGAAGTTGTCACGTACATCTTGAATGGAAGACTGAGCAGAAATATGTGCCGATACAAAAAGTGCAAGGGCAATAAAAGTTAGGTGAAAAAGTTTCATGAATCTTGTGAATTAATCGAAGTAGAATTAAAAGCGAACGCGCACAGAAAAATTGGATCTAAATCCATATCCCATGTAAACACTCGCAGATGCTGCGTCAAAGTTGTTTTCAGTAAATGCGTAAGTGCGATTGGGATCTGTAAAGTTCCACTCGCCATACGGGTCATTGTTCTGGGCGTTAACGAGGTAAATGGTATTTAAAACGTTAAAAGCAGAAAAACGAAAGTCAATCTGTGATTCATCCATATCTAAGGTATAGCCCATGTGAAGGTCTAGAAGACCATAAGCAGGCAGTTTCCATGACTGACGTCCTTCGTTGTCCCCATTTAATGAGAATGGATCAAAGTTGGCGTAAAACCGATCAAAATACGTATAACGAGGTTTGACATAGAATCCGTTTTTGCGGTAGCGAATTGCAAACCCCAGTTGGGTTTGAGGCGCATCACCTACAGAAACACCTGCAGCATTGTATTTAATGATTTCTGGATTCCCCTCCCAATCGAGATAAGGCAAATTCGTGTCTTCATCTAGCAAAATCAAACTGTCCTCTGAACTGGTCCAGCGCCAATCACCATAAGAAGCATACCCCTCGACTGTAATGTTCCGATTTACCTTGTAACCGAAATCAAGCTCAATACCCTTGTGCAAAGCGCTCATTGAGTTAATGTTCGCCCTTACAATTTCTCCGTCCGCAGTCTCAAACCTAAGCATACTATTTAGAGGCCTGTTCTGCCAATCTGTGTAATATCCATTAAGATTTAACGTCCAAGGAGACTTACTCCACTTCACTCCCAATTCGATGGATGAAATTTGCTCATTTTGAGTGTTCTGTATAAACTGATTGTCGAAATCAATAACACTGGAGAAAGTTGGTGTTCTGTTAAGGTAACCGATGTTCATAAAGGCATTGGTCCACTCATTTATGTTGAGATTTCCTCCACCCTTCACAGTGTAACCTGAAATCCACTTCCATCCGGATTCGTTGTGCTCCATCTCTCCAGTCTCCTCATTCTCGACAAGTGGTTTAAAATAATCGACACGGTTGTACCCTTGGTTTACAGCACTCACATTGACAAAGTAATTGTACCATGGACCTTTGTATTCCATCAGCGCAAAAACTCCACCCCATTTCACAAAAGCATCGTTGTGATATCCAATTGTGTCGCCTACAACATGCATTGGTTGACTGTCATTTGAATCATCTTGATCAACGAAATAATCCCCACCAATCAGGTCATGAACCGTACTGTAATGCTCGCCCTGATAGGTTCTGAAATCTGCCCCACCCGAGAATGTGAGCTTGTCTGTGCTCTCATATCTAAAAGTTGAAAGCGCACCAAACCAAGTGTGGTTGTTGTATAGTTTTCTGAGAATTCTAGAACTCTTAAGAAGTGTTTCTGAGTAAGTTGGATCAATCGGCGGTCCAAACAATCCACCCACAGTGTTCGTATTCCAAAACTTTTGGAAGTCAACCTGACCATCTTCCGAATAATCTCCTGAACCAAGGGAGTTCTCTAACCGAGTTCCTCCACCTTGACCATAAGATGCATAAGCTGTTGTTGTGACATACAGTTTATCTGTAGCCCTCCAACTGTGACGCATAGACATCAACGGTTTGTGGTATTTATTCTGACGCTCATACAAAGTAGACCCATTAAGTTCACCCCAGTGAACATTGTACTTCAGCCCCATCTGCTCAAGGCCAGTAGTATCAATGTAATTGGTCGCGGTCATTTCATCTTCAAACTCGGCAGCCCCACCTTCTTCGTTATACCCATACTGAGAGTTAAGCTCCGCATAAGCAGCTTGCTCTTCCGCCAGTGAAAGTGTTCCATCGTTAAAAATCACATCATACGCTTGACTGTATTCTGTCAAGTTCGTGTACTCATTATCTGTTCCAGAAAAAAGACCTCTCGCATAGTCTTTGTTGTGAGTTGCTATTCTTTGCTGATAACCACGCGCAGAATTTTGCGAAGGTGCACCGGTCACACTAAGTGACAATACATGAGACCCGAGTTCCTTTTGAGCCTTTCCATAGTAAAACCATGAATCGGTATAGCTTTGTGCTACATATCCTCCACCGTGCTTGTAACTTCCTGAAAAGGTGAACCCCCAACCACCATCCAAACGACCTGTGGTGAAACCAAGTGTTGTTCGAGACAAGCCAAAACTACCCAACTCTTGCTTCACGCTCGTTTTCTTCTTGCTTTCAATTCCTACAGTAACAATGTTCACGGTTCCACCAATTGCGGGAAGTGCAAGTTTGGAAGCTCCCAAGCCTCTTTGAACCTGCATTGTTTGAGTTACAAGATCCAAACCAAACCAATTGTTCCAGAAAACCCCACCACTTTCCATATCATTTACAGGGATGCCATCTACGAGGACACTCACGTTTCTTTGCTTAAAACCTCGGATACTAATGCTTGGCCCGTTGTCATCTGACCCTGCCTGAGTTGCATAGACTCCGGGAGTTGAGTTAAGTAACATGGGGAGAGGTTGAGAACCTAACTCCTCCTGAATCTGAAGTGGTTTTATATTTGAAAATGCGACTGGAGTTTCACGCTCAATCGCGATATCTGCAACCACTCTTGCTTCTTGAAGAAGCACTGTCTCCATGTTAAAATTCACATCAAGTGTTGAACTCACTGCAACATTGACTTCTTTGACCATAGGCTCATAGCCTACGTAAGACACACGAAGACTGTATTTTCCTGGCGTAAGTTCAATGGTATAGAAGCCATCGAAGTCAGTCAAAACACCCATAGATGAATCACCTGCACCGTAAATAACAGCTGCTTGAATTAAAGCTTCACCGGTGATGGCGTCGGAGATTGTACCGCGTACAAGACCTGTTTGAGCAGATGCGCTGAGCATCGAGCCGAAAAGAAGCCCCAAGAATGTTGCAAGGGAAAACCAATTGATACGAATCATGGAAAAAGTGTTGCTAAGTAATTAGCGTATAACGAATTAACGTATAACGATGCGGTTCGCAAAAATAGAACCGTTCAAGTACTGAACATTGACGAAATAAACGCCGGCCGTCCAATTTGAAGTAGATACGGACCAATTGCGGACATCTGATGAAGGTGAAATCACCTCAACTAGACGACCCTCAGGGCTGTAAACTTCAATTCTCGCTACCGGTTGACCACTTTCAATTTGAAACTTTCCGTCAACTGAAGGATTCGGGAAAACCTGTAACTCTGGCGTTGCTGTAAACTGGACCATTCCTGTAGCACCACAAACACAACTGTGATTCCCAAGTCCTGTCCATGTGTTGTTCGGAAGAGTGTCCCACTCTAGAAAAGTATCAAAAGCAACTGGAGGAACTGTCACTCCGTCACCCACATCGAATTTTCTCTGAAGTGTATGGTTAGACGTAAGCCAAGATGCTCCATCACCAATGTCCACAAACCCGTTCTCAGCATCGTCAGTCCAAGCGGTGCCGGGATCCTCTCCAGGTTTTCCGAAAATATCAACAACTGTCGAACCATTTTTTACAAGAACCAAAGCATCGTTTCCATTCATGTATGTTGGTGCTGGATATGGATTGTCCAGTTGGTCTGCAGCACCTTGCATCACAGCATCACACATTGGAGATATCGCTCCACCTCCAAGGTCAACGTCTTCCGTTTGGCCATTGACCAAAACCCATGTTGTCATCGCGGGTAAAACACCGAAAAGCTGAGTCGCGTCTGTAGATCCAGCCTCACCATTACTCCAACGTTGCAATTCATATGCACTCAAGTCTATGGATTCGCTTGTGGGGTTAAAGAACTCAAGCCCTTTGTTGTTTCCAGTACCTTCTAAATACTCTGAGATAAAAATGTCTGAGCAAATTTCTACTTGAGCTTGTGAAACTTGAGAAAAACTCAATCCTGCTGCGAAAAAAATTAGTGTATAAATACGCATAAATTTTGATTTTGATTTATGAAGCCAAACTTACTGCGTATCTTGCATGCAATGAAAAAAATAAGATACTTTTATCCGCTAATATTAATAACTTCTTGTTTATTCCTTCTTGCAGGAATCTCCGTCTTCATCTTTTCAAGCAACTCTAAAGAATTTACAAAAGACACATTTCACAAATGGGAACCTCAAAAAGCTGCGGCATTTAAGTGGTCTTTCCCTGATGAGAATTGGGATGTTTCAGAAGCTGATGCAGCTTTGAAAAATGTAAAAGATCATTTTGAGAACCAAGAATCATTTGATTTTTCAAGAGAAATTGGCGGTTCATGGAGAATGGAGGGTCCTGGAAACATCGGAGGTCGATTGAATGCGATCCAACAAGACCCTTTCGACCCCAACCACATACTTGTTGGAACTGCCGCAGGAGGTTTATTCGGCACAAATGATGGAGGAGAAAACTGGGCGGCGTTGACAGATGATTTCGCATGGATGGCGATGGGAACGATTGCATTTCATCCAACGCAACAAGGAACAGTATACATCGGCTCAGGCGACCCTCAAATATCATCTCACCCAAGATTGGGAAATGGGGTGCACCAATCAATAGATGGTGGTGCCAGCTGGACTCATCTGGGACTGGACAGTGCTCGAATTGTGAGTAAAATACTTGTCCTCGAAGACACACCAGAAGTAATTTTAGCTGCCACAATGGGCAACCCCGCAATTAAGGGGCCAGACAGAGGTCTTTACCGCAGCTCCAACTCAGGCAACACATGGGACCAAGTTCTTCTACCCTCTGATTCGGCTGGCGTGAACGACCTTGCGTACGACGCTTCCACTGGAATTGTGATTGCTTCAGGATGGAATAGACTTCGCAACTCCACTCAATCAATGGTTTTGGGGGCCGAATCAAAATTATACCGATCGACAGATGCGGGAACAACATGGGAATCTGTAACCAATCCATGGGGAAATGAAAACCGATGTAGAATTGGACTTTCTGAGCACGATGGGGTTTTCTTCGCTTTGGTTGTTGGGTTAAATATGCAAATCGACAACATTTACAAAAGCACAGATGGAGGGATCAACTGGGCGCCGATTGTTAGCGACACCTCACCTCTGGCTAACGCATTGGGAGGGTTTGGCTGGTATTTCTCAAAAATTCGAGTCAATCCATGGAACCCCAATGACATCACATTTTTAGGCGTGGACGCGTGGAACTCTCTGGACGGGGGAGAAACTTGGTCAGAATTAACCCCTATTTGGTGGGAGTACTCTGTTCACGCTGACAAACATGATTTTCAATGGGTGGGTCCCAACACCGCTATTTTAGCGACAGATGGCGGAGCCTATAGAACCGAAGATCACGGAGAAACTTGGACCGACATAGAAAACCTCAACAACTCTCAATTCTACAGGGTTGAATGCAACCCGCACAATCCAGGGGTATACACTGGAGGCGCACAAGATAACGGGACAACAAGTGGTTCTTACTTAGACATCAACAGTTGGACAAGAGACCGAGGAGGAGATGGATTCACTCCACTGTTCCATCCCACAAATCCCAACTACAGAATAGCAACAGTTCAGTGGGGGAATTTTGCTTATTCTTCTGACCCATCAACTTCACCTACCCCCAATTGGACCGATATTGAGGCATTGGCTTACGACGATCGCAAAGGTTGGGACACACCGATCATATTGCATCCTGCAAACCCAGACCACATTTGGACAGCGACTCAGAGAATGTGGAAAATGACCGGAGATCCATCAGGCAGCTGGAGCCCAATGAGTGAAGATCTGACTGAAAACACAACTCCTGGGCTCGGATACAGAGTGATTTCTGCTATATCAGGATCTCACTTTAATGAAAACATTTTAGCCGCTGGGACCTCCGATGGAAAAGTTCATTACACGACAGATGGTGGAATTTCGTGGAGCTTGATGACAGATGGGCTTCCTGAGCGCTATGTGACAGATCTGTATTTCGATCCATTTCACCCAGACTCTATATTTTGCACAGTCAGTGGTTACAGAGATTATCAATACACACCCCATATTTTAAAAGCTGAGCTTGGGGGGACTTGGGAAAGCATTTCCGGTGACCTGCCCCAACATCCCATGAATTCGGTTGTTGCGTTGAGTGAAATGGTTTGGGCAACAGCAACCGATGCAGGTGTATATGCAACAGTCAACGCTGGTGTAAACTGGGAAAGATTGGGCAACATGCCATGGATACCTGTCTATGATTTGGTCGTCGATACAGTTGAGAGAAGACTGGTTGCTGGAACTTTTTCGAGGAGCATACAAAGCTTTCCTCTAGATTCAATTTTAGTGGGCACACCTCCTGACCCTGTTTTTACTTGTATCGAAGACGTAGTGCCTAATGGGATTATTGACACAAATGATGTGCTGCTCATTCTGAGTCAGTATGGATGCCTCTCAGGGTGTTCAACCGATGTCAATGGCGATGGTGCTGTAACAATCTCAGACGTTCTGGCGGTGCTCTCAGTATTTGGACAACCATGTTAAATGGCCCGTGAATAAACAACTGACATCAGGTTAGTTCGTTTCTTACAGTTGCTGGCAAGGAGTTGTAAACTGTGGAATAGCTGTGTTGGAGAAGTTCCCAAAACAATGTTCTTGGGACATCTGAAATGGGCTCCGGAGAGACTGTATTCCAGTGCTTTTTATTCATGTGCCATCCTGGAACGACTCCCTCAAATTCACTCCTTAACTTCAATGAACGTTCCGGGTTACATTTAAGATTTACGCTGGTAAAGTCTTCAACATTGAGCAAAGCAAATATTTTTTCTTTCGCTGGAGAACCAACTTTAAACACCAATGTTTGTTGATCAAATGGAAAGCCTTGAGTTACCCCATCCAGCTTAGAAACAAACTCAAGAATTGTTTCCGCGTTAACCTCGCCGTTAAATTCTTTCATCAACTCTTTGACCATTAATACGTTTTCGAGGAATCGCCTATCATGTTGTACATTTCCTCCAACTCATGTTTTTTAAAATCTCGCCAGGTTCCTACAGGCATGTCTAGGTACATATTCATGATGCGAACGCGCTTAAGTCGACCAACTCTGTATCCAAAATATTCACACATTCTACGAATCTGCCTATTGAGACCTTGTGTGAGAATGATTCTGAACTCGCGGTCGCCTGTTTGCTCTACAAAGCAAGGATTCGTCATCGTTTCTAAAATGGGAACACCATTTCCCATATCATGAATAAAATCTCCTACAATAATCCTGTCAACAGTGACGATATACTCTTTCTCATGGTGATTCTTCGCTCTGAGAATTTTATTCACGATATCCCCGTCGTTCGTTAAAAAAATCAATCCTTCACTGGGTTTATCTAGCCGTCCGATCGGAAAAATTCTGGTGGGATAACCGATGAAGTCGATGATGTTATTCTCCTCTCTACTTTGGTCTGTGGTACATACAATGCCCACTGGCTTGTGAAATGCCAAGTACACGAGCTTGTCGCGTACACCATCTCCAACCAGCTTGCCATCCACCATCACCTCATCTCCCGATTGAACCTTCGTGCCGAGCTCGGGAACCTTTCCGTTAATTGTAATCTTGCCTTGCTCGAGCAGTCTATCTGCAGCTCTTCTCGAACAAAACCCAACTTCGCTTAGAAATTTATTAATCCTCGTTTCCATTTTGCAAAGGTCGTGATTTAACTCTACTAAACCTTCACCGTTAAAAAATCCGTGAAGCGAGTTGTGTAACAAGGGGAAAGGCGTTCTTGACGGAGGCGCCATTTTCGATCGAAACCCTGCACAGCAAGACGTACTTTGTCGTGACCGAGCTTGGTGTTGATGTTGTCTATCGAAGTCATCAACGAAGTCCGCTTCGATCTGTCTACAACATCAAAAAGACCGAGTTGCACTTCAGCAGATGGGGTGATCGAACTCACCAGAACTCCAGCTTTTTTATACGAAAACCCATCTCGGTAAATCAACTTTAAAGCCTGAATAGCAGAAGCGACAATCTCAAGGGTGTCATTGGTGGGAACCTCAAGTTTGAGGGTTCGCGAAGCATTGTACTGAGGAGCTTGGGGTTTAAAAGGGTTCGTCATCACAAACGTGGTAATGGACATACAACAGCTGCCTTCCTTCCGGAGCTTGGATGCACAATTCGCAGCGAAAGTCCCCACGGACTCATTGAGTGCGTGTAAACTTTTCACTTCTGCACCAAACGACCTTGCTGTACGTATGCTTTGTTTGCGTGGGGATGCGTCGTTGACGGGTGAGCAAATCGTACTGTGAAGCTCCTTTTGCAATCTTGCTCCGGTGACACTTAGGGTGCGGCGTACCCAAGCTGGATCGGCCAAGGACAACTTTAGCGCCGTGGTGATTCCGTGGGCTTTCAGCATGGAGGAAGATCGGCGACCTACTCCCCATACATCCTCTATTTTACAGCGATGAAGTGCGCGTTCTACATCGCAAGACGAACTCAGGGTAAAGACGCCATTCATCTCTGGCATTTTTTTAGCGATTCTGGTGGCTACTTTTGCGAGCGTTTTCGTTGGAGCAAGTCCTATCGATACGGGAATCCCTGTCCACTGCTCGACCTTGTCACGAAGTGCTCTGGCCCGCTCCTCGGCGGCTGGACCTTCAAACACCAAAAAAGCCTCGTCAATAGAATAAACCTCCATGTCATCAACTTCAGGTCGTATGGTATCCATGACGCGCTTAGACATATCTCCGTACAACGCGAAATTGGAGGAGAAGACATGCACACCATTGCGAGAAAAAAATGCTTCGTTCTTAAAAGCAGGGGCACCCATTTTCACACCCAACGCCTTGGCTTCGTTGCTTCGAGCTATCACACAACCATCATTATTCGAGAGGACGACGACGGGCTTGGAGATAAGATTGGGCCTAAACACTCGTTCACAAGACGCAAAAAAATTATTGCAATCAACGAGGGCAATCAAACCTTGTGAATTACAAATGTCACCACACCCCAAACCTGAAAACTCATCTCCTCTCCCACTTCAATAGGCTTGAGCTTGGGATTCTCGGGGAGGAGGTAGAGCTTGTCGTCTTGAACATCCACACGCTTCACGGTAAACTCACCATCTAACACTGCAAGCACGATGCTTCCCTTTTGAGGGTCGAGTGATCGGTCGATCATGATCACATCGTCACTTTGTATGCCCGCTCCGATCATGGATTCACCTTCTACTCTCACGCAAAAAGTCGCTGAAGGGTGTTGAATTAAATAAGAATTTAAATCAAGATCCAGATCGAGGTGATCTTCTGCGGGAGAAGGAAAACCTGCTTGAACAGATTCGTCAAAAAACTGTACTGCATCGAAAGCTACATTGCTTGCTGGACACCATTTTAATTTTTCTTTTTGAGCCATCTTTATTTTTACGCAAAGTCCTTATATAAAATACATTATGATTGAGCATCTGAGAAACAATGCAATCTGACATGTTGTGCATACGTCGTACAAATACGGACATGAAAGTTACACAACTTACAACATCTAAACAATGAATCACTGAACACATTCTGTGTCTTCAACAAATCACAAATGGACACATCGATCAATGGAAACGATGGGGTCCTCAACCGTCACAGAACTGGTGAAAGTTTGTTTTTATTGCCTACTTTTAAACCATGAGAGATCACTGGGATAAAAGGTATTTGGAAAATGAAGCAGCATATGGACAGTTGCCCAACCGATTTTTCTACACAGCGCTAACAGAACTTAAAAATGAAATGAAGTTCGAAGAAAGAACGATACTTCTGCCATGCGACGGAGAGGGAAGAAATGCATTGTTCGCAGCAAAAATGGGATTGAAAACAACCTCTTTTGACAAAAGTGAAATTGGTGTTTCTAAATCGTTACAGTGGGCGAAAAACTCAGGGTTGGAGGTTACAAGCTCTTGCGAGGATGCTTTTCAATACACTCCCCAAGATAAATTCGACATCGTTTGCTTGATTTTTGCGCACATGCCCGAGACAAGGAGAAAAGAATTTCACAATCTTGCACTAGACTGGCTTAAACCTGGAGGAATTTTCATGCTAGAAGGATTTCACAAAAATCAACTTGGACTTCATTCTGGAGGACCAAAAAAAACAGAGATGCTTTTCGATGAAGAGATGTTGCTGCATGATTTCTCTCAGCTTAACATCCGTTCCATGGTAAAAGTAAACCAGAATCTTGATGAGGGACCCTTTCACCAAGGACCTGCCGTTACTTTGCAATTAATCGCAGAAAAGCTGTAAATAAGTCCAATAATGGATCGTTTTGCACGAAAAAAAGCCTTAAATAGCCTGTTTTTGAATTTTTTCGTACAATGGCTTGCAAAGTTTTAAAAGGGGCTTTAAGTGACTCGGAAAAGGAAGCTTGTTTGGAGAAAACTTCCTGAAACCTGTAGATTGATGCGTACTCGAATACCAATACTTAGCCCAAATTCCATCTGCTTTTTTAGGCCCGGCATCCCAACTCAACATCGCTGCATCAAAAACAACCCCAGCTCTTTTACACAACTCCCTAAGCACTCTCTCACCATCGTCTTGAATCGATTTTGAATCCAGAACAATGGGTGCAATACCCTCTTGTTTAAAATAATCTAAAAGCTCATTGTGTGCTGCATATCCGGTATCACTGATAGAAGGGTTCTGGATAACTTTATCATACGAAGGCAACATGTTTTCTGGATCTCTTGTAAGAATGACATTGACCACATTCTTCATAAATCCCCGGTCGATTCCAGGCAGGTGATGGGTCATGTTTTTGAAGAACAACACCTCTGTAGAATTCTCGAAATCGCCTGTCATCATCTCGACTACTTTTGCACCATCTGTTTCCATTGAGGACAAGATTTCATCAGCTGCAGGGTGACGTGCACACTCATCCTCAGAAAGGTTTGACAAGTAATGTGCATACAAAGGCTCATCCACAACTTTACAATTGTTCAGTTGATCAAAAGAGTACATCAGTGAAGTCGATATATTCCTTGGACCCGACCAAAGACAAATTCTAACTGGCTTCATGAGCTATAAGTTCTTGATAGAGTCTTTGCAATCGCTGGGTCACGGGACCCGAACTACTTGAAATATCACGCCCATCGATCTTTGTTACTGGGGTTAATCCGCCAAAACTACCAGTCACAAAGGCTTCATTCGCAGCGTAAGTATCGAACAAGGAAAAATCTTTTTGACGACATACAATCCCCTCTTGCTCACAAATATGAATCACATTACCTCTTGTAATTCCATTCATACAATAGGCCCCTGTAGAAGTCCAAACTTCACCTTTTCGCACCACAAAAAAATTCGTTGCATTGCAAGTTGAAACAAAACCTCTAACATCAAGCATGAGGGCTTCATCACAACCTGCTTCTAGAGCTTGGACGAGTGCTTGGACCTCATGTATTTTGCTGTGGCAATTCATTCGAGGATCTAAATAATCAGGAGAGCCTCTTCTAACAGCACTTGTAAAGAGAGTAATTCCTTTTAACGAAGATTCTTTGCTCGCCTTTTTATGTTCAGCAATAATCACAAGATTAGGTCCACTTAACAAAAGACGAGGATCCTGAGAAGGAGTTGTCTTTGTTCCCCGAGTTAACATGATCCTGACGTGGACATCTGTATGCATGTCATTCGCCTGAAGAGTCAAATGGACTTTTTCCATCAGCTCTTCCCTGCTGAAATTTATTGTCATTCCTATAGAAGCAGCTCCTGCCCACAACCGGTCAAGATGTTGGGTTGAAAAGGCGAGAATCCCATTATGCAGTCTCATCGCTTCCCAAACACCATCTCCTACTAGATATCCACTGTCAAAAACGCTAATCTTTGCATCCGCCCGTTGAAACAATTCACCATTGATATAAATCCTGACGTTATCGTTCCTTTTATCTGGCTCAGCATTGTGTGTTCCGTGTATCATGAATGAGTAAATATAGACAGAATTCAACAGAGAAAATGGGCCCATCTCTGAATATATCTGATGGATTAAGAATACAATTCGCAAGCTTCTAGTTGACACACACCTACATTTGTCATACAATGCCTCAAAAAGAAGAACAAGTAATCCTGGTTGACAGCTGCGACAATCAAGTTGGCACAATGGAAAAGATGGAAGCTCATCGCATGGGTGGACACCTTCACAGAGCTTTCTCTGTTTTTATTTTCAATACAGAGGGGGAAATGCTTTTACAACAAAGAGCCATTTCCAAGTACCACAGCGGAGGGTTGTTTACAAACACCTGTTGTAGCCATCCCCGTCCTCATGAAGATATTTACGCTGCAGCGCACAGACGACTCGAGGAAGAAATGGGAATGAAATGCGCCCTTGTTGCCGTTTTTTCGTTCGAGTACAAAGCGGCTCTGGACCACGGCTTAACAGAATGGGAGATTGACCATGTGCTTATCGGAGAATGTGATGACACACCAAAAATAAACAGACACGAGGTGGAAAGTTATGAATATGTTCATACAGATTGGCTTTTAAAGGACATGGCAACAAGACCACTCAGGTACACTGAATGGTTCAAAGCCAGTGTTGAAAAAGTGATTGAAATACGGACAGGTTTGCGTAGATAATTTACATCGGAACATGCAACCTTTTCATTGATGGAGAAATTGATGCCACAGCTGAACAAAAAATTTCACATGAAGTCTGTGATTTGTATTTTAATCTTCACTATCTCATGCTATGGATGTAAACCCATGCAAGAAAAGATTCTAGGCACCTATGATCTTGACCCTGACCGAGGGTGTTCCAATTGTGTGGATCAGGGACCTGAGTTGATGACTTTTGAAGACTGGGATATCAATGACGGCACTCCCGGATAGTATCATTTTCACTATTCAAACGGAGAGAACCACTCAGGAACCTATGACTTCATGCAGATGGATACCATTATGAAATTAATACTCTATCCTGACAGCACTTCTTTTCAGTATTATGGAATACTTAGATCTACTCTTCAAACAGAATACAAAGTTTCAGGAAACAAGATCAAGGAAAATTGTGATGGCGTGTTTAGAAACTGCATATGGTTGAAAAGAGAGCCGTGACATTGCAGAACAGCCTTGGAGACAAACTCAACTGAAAAAAGCCAAAAACAACATCTAAAATTTACCCTTGATAATCTCCTAAAAACCATAGAAATTTAACCGAGGTGAATTACCTTTAAACTTCAAAATTTTTTAAGAAATGAAGAATATTTTAGTTGTTGGAGGATCAACCGGAATTGGACAAAGTCTAGTTGGAGATCTTTGTTCTGAATACAATGTATACAGCACATATAACAAAAACATCCAGAGTGATTTCACGAACGTTACATATCAAAAATTTGATGTGTTGCATGACTCGATTGATGACCTTCAATTGCCTGATGTTATTGATGGTCTTGTCTACTGTCCCGGGAGCATTGTTTTAAAACCTTTTCACAGAATAAGCGAAGAGGAAATCATAGACGACCTGAGATTAAATGTTACCGGATTTTTAAAAATATTGAAAGCAATTAGAAAGAATCTCATGAAATCTGAACAAGCTTCAATTGTGCTTTTTTCCTCAGTTGCGGCAAATAGCGGATTCCCATTTCACACTCAAGTTGCAATTTCGAAAGGAGCCATTGAATCTTTAACAAGAACACTTGCTGCTGAATTGTCTCCAAAAATGAGAGTTAATGCCATTGCTCCTTCATTAACGAAAACACCACTTTCAAGCAGCTTGTTGAACTCTGAAGCTAAAATAGACATCAATGCAAAAAGACATCCACTCCAAGCAATCGGTGATGTGAGTGACATCTCGAAATTTGCCAAACACCTCATAAGCTCAGATTCCAAGTGGATTACTGGTCAAATATTTACCATTGATGGTGGGATATCGAGCATCCGAAAGTAGCATCAACCTGTTCTCTCGTTAGCACCTGTTGATCCAACCACTCCAACAGATGTGCAGATGTCAATGACATGAAGCACACTGAATTTATACTGTAAATTTTACCGCTTAAACTTTAAGGATGAAACTATTTATTTCTGCTGTTTTCTGCTTTCTTACAACACTTAGTTATGGACAGATCGATGAAGATCAAAACGGTGCTTGGTATATGTATTTATTCAAAACAAACATCAACGAAAGCAATTGGGGGATACAAGGCGATCTTCAACACCGAAATTGGAATGTAGGAGGCGATCTTGAGCAATTGCTTTTAAGAGGTGGAGTGACTTACTCTCCAGACAAGTCTGATGTATTACTCACTTTGGGAGGTGGAAGAATAACAACCGGTCAATTCGGTGAAAGTGACAACACAACAAGTGAATATCGCGTGTATCAAGAAGCACTTTATTCCGTGAAACTTAGCAGTCGAATTCACAGCAACCACAGGTTTAGGTATGAACAACGGTGGGTTGAAGGGCAAAGCATGAGGACCAGATTCAGATACAATCTTTTCATCAACATACCTTTAAACGAAAAAGAAATGATTCAAGGCACCTTTTATCTCGCCCTTTACAATGAGCTATTTGTCAATGGAGAGCGTGAAATAGGTCCTGAAGAAGTTGTGGAATTGTTTGACCGAAACCGCACATATGTGGCTGCAGGATATGTCATCAAATCTGGGTTAAAAATTCAATTTGGTGCCATGAAACAAACAACAGACAATTGGGCTAAAAATCAACTTCAGATTAGCACACACCACACATTTTAAGAACTCTATTTTGTGGTGAAGGTCAAGGTACTTCACGTTTGTGTTGAATGCATGTTTTTGAGTGACATCGGGATTGATTCTGACACCCTGGTACTTTGCTTTTCAAGATGATGCTATCTTTACGAAAGCATGAAACACAACACTGAGACAATCTGATCTCACACAAGACGAACAAGTGCTGTCATGGTCTATCAGAAAACAGCAACAGATTAACAAGCAACTCAGCACAGATAAGTTTAATCAAAAAAGAGATGAATGACGAGCTCTGATTCAAACGTGTCACACTCATTCACTAAACATAAAGCAGTAAATAAGCACACATAAACAGATGATTTTAAAAAGTAAAAACTCAAGTCCTTTCAAGTAGACTTTGATGTTTTACCGCTTCAAAATGAATACCCTGAACAACATACAAATCGCCAGATCAGGCTTGAAATCATGGTATTCAGACCATGCACGAGACTTGCCTTGGCGGCTCGCCCCATCACTCTACGGAACATGGCTAAGTGAAATTATGTTGCAACAGACACGCGTGGAAACAGGGATTCCCAAGTGGCATCTTTTTATGGATCTCTTTCCAACAGTCGACGATTTGTCACGTGCTTCAGAAGATGAAGTCTTGAAGGCTTGGGAGGGACTTGGCTACTACAGACGGGCTAGATATCTTCACAAAGCAGCCAAAATCGTCAACGAGACAGGAGAGTTTCCAAAATCCCATGCTGCATGGCTCACATTGCCAGGCGTAGGACCTTATACTGCTGCGGCCATCGCTTCAATTGGGCTTGGCGAGGCTGTTGCAGCCGTTGATGGAAACGTTCAAAGAGTGGTCGCACGTTGGGCAGGCATTTCTGACCCTGTAGACGGGAAAAAAGGGGCAAAAGAAGTACAAGAGGTAGCAGATGCGTGGCTTGATCACAACGCACCAGGCAACCACAACCAAGCGGTAATGGAACTGGGGGCACTGGTCTGCGCTCCGAGAAACCCCTTGTGTGACCGCTGCCCACTTTCGAGCAGCTGTGTGTCAGCCTTCCAACCAGAGATGTGGGGGGTTCTTCCGACCAAGAAACCCAAAAAAAAAGCCATACGATGGGAATTGACATGGCATATTGCACGCTTTCAAAATTTCACAGTCACCATACAACGCCCTGAAACAGGAGTGTGGGCTAAACTTTGGGCCTTTCCTGAAACGCCACCCTCCAAAGATTTTCATGCTCTTGGAGAACTCATGAAGCCCGTCACACATCTGTTAACGCATCGCAAAATTGAGGCCACTATTCAAGGATGGGAAGCTCCCGACAAGGACACGATGGAGTCCTTCGCTGCCCATGTAGGAGGTGAAGTAATCACATGGGAAGAGTTGGGGCAACGTGCCATGCCGCGCTTGGCAACAAAAATATTTTCTGATGCTTTGGGGCAATAAACAGGCTGTCTATAAACACTCCATCCAAAAGATTGACCTAGATACAAATGCGTATTAAACCAGTCAAGGAATCAGCTTAATCGTTCTTAAATGAACTGACCGCATCCAGGGTTTGAGAAACTTCTGAGCTGTTGATCTCTGAACATACGAACCAAGACTCAAAAGCTGAGGGAGGAAGATACACTCCATTGTTAAGCATGTGATGAAAAAATCTTTTGAAAGTATCGTTGTCACCGACCATAGCAGATTGTAAATCAACAACAGGGTTGTCACAGAAATGAACACTCATCATCGACCCCACTCGGTTGATGGTGTGAGCAATACTGTTCGATGATAAAACAGCACGGATGCCTTCTTCTATTTCAGAAGACGTCTTTTCAAGATCAGAATATATCTTAGGATTATCTCGCAAATGTTTCACCATCGTATATCCAGCTGCCATTGCCAACGGATTGCCTGAAAGTGTCCCAGCCTGGTATACAGGACCAGCAGGTGCCAGATAGTTCATGATTTCTTTCCGACCGGCAAAAGCCCCCACCGGCAGACCGCCACCAATAATTTTTCCGAAACATACAATGTCAGCAGTAACACCATAGTGCTCTTGAGCACCCCCTGCTGAAACACGAAAACCTGACATGACTTCATCAAAAATAAGCAGTACACCATATTCATCACAAAGGGTGCGAAGCGATTCTAAGAAGCCCGGTGCTGGAGCAATACACCCCATATTTCCCGCAACAGGCTCAACAATGAGAGTGGCAACATCATGTCCATGGTCGATGAGAATTTTGCGAACAGAATCGATGTTGTTAAACTGAGCAAGCAAGGTGTCTTTGGCTGTTCCCTTTGTTACTCCAGGGCTATTGGGAGTTCCAAAAGTCATGGCGCCTGAGCCTGCAGCAATGAGGAAAGCATCTGAATGACCATGATAACAACCTGCAAATTTAATGATCTTCTCTCTTCCTGTTACACCCCTGGCCAACCGAACGGCGCTCATACATGCTTCAGTTCCAGAATTAACCATTCTAATCATCTCAATGCCTGGAACCATCGATGTAATCATATTGGCTATTTCAACTTCGATTTCTGAAGGTGTCCCAAAGGATGTACCCTTTTCAGCAGTTTCCTTGATTGCCGAAATCACGGGGTCAAAAGCATGACCCAGTATTTGCGGACCCCATGAGTTGATATAATCAATGTAATGATTTCCATCAACATCATGTAAAATAGCTCCCTTAGCACTTTGCATAAACACAGGTGTACCACCCACGGATTTAAAAGCTCTAACGGGCGAATTTACACCACCAGGAATAGTAGAGTTGGCATCCTTAAACAGCTGGGAAGATCTCTGATATCTCATCTTGAATAGGTCTGTATTGTGAAATTAATGTGGGGAAGTAGAAGCCTTTTGAAAAAATCCGACATCGTTATAAACATCGGCTCTTGAGGCACACGAAAAAGAAAAATATGATGAAATGTCTGATGCATGCAATGGGTGATAAAAAAAACCTCAACGAGGTCATGATGTCTTTTTCTTTTGAATAAAAAACAAGAGGGCTAGTTTAAACACTTCGCTTTAACACGATTTGCTTTAAACATTCAACCCAAGTTTCGCTGTCGTTTAAACTTTCAACAAG
>MDTF01006459.1_pt1 | contig 28842 bp, 17 predicted proteins | sample 811191 | NCBI WGS metagenome assembly MDTF01 (sample SAMN05326649, study PRJNA326480) | marine metagenome | isolation source: seawater | place: Southern Ocean | collected 2011 | reverse complement strand
TTTGCAACATCATATTGCTGATATTGAAGAGTATTTAAAGAAGAAATAAGATTTTTTATTAAAGTATTTATGTGTGAAATGTTTTTTATTTTTTGTTACCTGCCATAATATTTACCAATTTTTCCCTTGCCTTAGAAAATTGTTCCATTAGAATAGGAATCTCAGTTTTGCCATATCCTAGTTTTAATCTTTTTTCTGAGGTTTCTAAAATTTTAAGGAGTTTATTGGCTGCATTAATTTTAGTGTCAGGCATAGTGCTGCCAACTTCGTTAAACCATATAGGTGAACTCTCTGCAAATGCATAGCTGTCCATCATTGGCCATTCAGATTTACTTCCAGAAGCTCTTGCTGTTACCCATCCACCTTTTGGAATTTCAATGGAGCCGCTATAGGTTTCACTTGTACCATTCTTGCTTTTTTTAGTAGTAACTACAATACCGTTTACAAATATTTCTATTTTTTCATATGAAACAGGAGAATGAACTATAAGCTTCCAATTGGCTTTATTATTTTTAGTTTTTAGAACATCACCGACCTCGTAACCTTCCACTGTAAATAAAATTTGTGGACCATTACTCATAAAACTCCTTCCTTTTTTAAGTGCTTCTAAGTAATTTTCAATAGTTAATTCCCCTTCAGGCTTTACATACATTCTTGTTGCTCCGATAGCCATTGTTCTATAGAGATCATTCATCACGTCGCTACCAGCAGATAATGCAATAGGAACACCTAGGTTAAGAATTTCGTGCCATAAAGAAGCTGTCCCAGTTTCATCTGTCCAAAGACATCCTATCTCTAACATATCTACTTCTTCCAAAACAGCATCTGCTACTAAACCGATAGGTATGGAACTGCCACCTCCTTTTTTAAATGGTTCTTTAATAGCAACAGGATGAACATATCCTCCTAATCCACCTTGTTTGCGTGCAAACCTAAGTGGTGATGCATTAAGTCTGTCGTCAGCCCCATAAATATCATACTTGGGTCCCCAAACCCATGGCCAGTATAACTCTTTGGTTCCAAGTAGGTTTAAATGACCTAAAAAATGCGAACGCACCTCTTGTCCGAAAGATATCATCGGTATTTCTTCATTTTTCAAACCGAAAAGTTCTTGTTGAAGAAAACGATTTCCTAGGTTAGCAACTAATGGAAAAGCCACATCAATGTCTTCGGCTTTAAGGTCTAATAGTATATCTTTAATTTCCAATTGACTAGTGCCTCCATAATTAAGATGAAAATGAGTGTCTGCAGAGTACCACCCTTCTTTATTTGCGTTCCAAATGCTATTTAATTCTATTTCAGTTTCTTTTGTGTTTGCTTCTAATTTAATTTTTTGGGTTTGTTTTTTCGTCGAAAAACCATGAACGGCACTTATTATAAGATTGCCAACAGGAGCTTCTACTTCAATTTCTCCAGGTGAATAGAAAAACACAATTCCATTTTGTCCTTCAGAATGGACTAAACCAGAATTAGGAATTATCGGATGTCCATTTTGGTCTGTAATGCTCATCCTAACAGCATCTATTTTTCCATCAACACGACTAGTGATTTTTAATTTACTCGTTTCAGTTCTCCAATCCCATTTCTTTATAGATAAGACTTCAGTCGAGCCTCCATTCACTGATATCCTTTTTATTTCTGAAGTTTCCATTTTGTTGTTTTCAGAGAAATAGACCCATTGACCATCATCGCTAAACTTTGGTGATAAAGGGAGTCCATTACTTTTGGTGAGAAGCATTTTACTTTCTGGAATTAAGATATTTAATAAATGAAGCTCATAATCATCCCCATTTGGCCATGTATAGACCAATGTAGTATTGTCTTTAGATAAAGAAAAGGCAGCTTGAGATGCAAAATTTTCTTCGATGATGGGAGTAGAAACTCCATTTTCTAAATCTAGCAATTCAATGGAATCATAGGAAAACCCTTTTTTATGAAGGTAAACGATTTTTTTACCATCAAGTATTGGAACAGGAAGACGTTCAAGACTATTTTCTTGAGTTAAAAGAGTGCTTTCTCGTGTTTTGATATTAATTTTCCAAAGGTCTAATGATCCGTTTTTTGCCGATGAGTAATAAACAAAGTTTCCATCCATTGAAAAAATAGGATCTAAATCTAAAGCGTTTGAGTTCATCAGTAGCGTTTCTTTATTAGAATTTAAATCTAAAAGAACCAAATGGGTGTCAAGTGAGTTATCTCTTACAAAAACTATTTTAGTACCATCTGGTGACCAATTTGGTCTAGAATCCATATTAGAAGAAAAAGTTATCCTTTTAGCTTCAAATGTTTCAAGGTTCATCATCCACAACCAACCTTTAGCTGAAAAAACTAGTTGATTATTCATTGGTGATGGTGCAGGGTCTGTCGGTCCTGAATTTAAGACAGGCAGCTCATACCCTTCTAAATAGACATGATGACCATACCCATCAACTTTTGGATAGCGATTACTCCATTGAGCATTTACAGAATTTGATACTAAAAGAAGTAAGCTGAAAACAATAGTAAATTTTTTCATTTTTTATAATTACTTATTAATACTTGACGATGTTTTTAAATATGACTAGTTGTTTTGTCTAGCAACCAAATTAGTAAAAGAAAACGAACCAAAGGAAAATTCGTAGGACTTTCGTAAGTAAACTAAAATAAAGTAGTTAATTTTGTAATGTGCTGTAAGCAGTTTATTATGTTTTAAAGTTCAAATTATCTTCGCTAAACATCAATTTTACTGATAAATATTAAAAATAAATAAAGTCAATATTCGATTTTTTATAATTACGGCTAACTGCTATTTTTCTTACAATCATTGTTTTTATTTAGATGTTAAAAATTCTAAATGATTGTGTCAAATTGATTAAAACTTATACTATTATAACATTCATGTTAAAGAATTATATCAGAAGTTAGTGAAATTAGATCTTTTATTCAATTGAGAAAAACTCTTTTTCTGGCAAATAAATTTTTAATGTTATGTTTTCTAAGACTCCCTAAGAATGGACTCTTTTAAATAAATTTAATGTGTCACTAAAACAAGTTCAGTATAAAAAAGTAAGCGTCGTTTTATACAAAACGACGACTTACCAAGTAAACTAATAAAACCAAGTATTAGTACTGTTATTAGAGTTAGCTATTCTAATGATTACAGTTTTTTAAATATTTTTAATGAAGGCTAATAACTTTTGTCATTTTCCAATTGTTATTTTCTTTTTTCCAAACTACAACAAACTTACTAGGAGTCGGTTTTGCTTTTGGTTCTAGTTTATTATAGAACATATGATAACCAATTTGTATGGCACCATATTTTTTTATAGGATAAACTTCTACACTTCCTTTAATTAAAGTTCTTGTTACCTTATTACAGATATTCTCTTTTAAAGACTTTAAAAGCTCTTTTTTATCAGTTAATAAACCACCCTTATCATGAAAAAATTCAATATCCTCAGCATAAATAGAAGCTTGGGTTTTTATATCGCAGGTATTATAAGCCGCAAAATAAACACTATCCATTTTTATAATATCAGTATACAAATCAATATTTAATACCTTGTATTTAGGTATTTCTTCTACTTGAGCAAAGCTCATTAAGTTATAAAAGAACAATGCAATAGCTAGTAATATTTTAAAAATAAATGATTCGTTAAAAGGTGTTAGAAATGATTTCATGACGGATTCATTTTAATTCAAATTTATTTAGCAGAAACACTTCCTCCAGATGATGTTTTTTTATTTACCTTTTTAGGACTTCCTTTAAAATCTATATCTCCGCCACTTGTTGCTTTTGCATCAATACTTTCAGAAGCATACACATTAATGTCTGCCCCACTTGTAACTCTTACAGTTACATTCTTGCTTCGTAATTGATAAGCATCAATAGAAGCACCGCTTGTTGCTTTAGAAATATGATTGTTTGAAACTCCAGAGATTTCAATATCAGAACCACTCGTAGCGGCCGTTTCAATAGTGTTTGCGTCCACAGAAATATGAATATCTGCGCCACTTGTCGCACTAATATTTAGATTATTTACTTTTAAAGTTTCATTAGTATAAACATCTGAGCCACTTGTTGCTGTTATCGCTTCTAGATTTTTAATAGTAACATATATTTTTCTTGCTTTTGCTCTCCAAATATTTTTTTCTGAATAAATTTTTAAGATTCCATCATTCACTTCAGTTACAATAATGTCTTGTAAATTTTCATCAGCTTCCACCGTAATTTGGTTTTTAGATCCTTGAGAAACATATAAATCTAAACCTGTACTTACTTTGATTTTTGTAAAATATTCTTTGGTACTTCGATCTTCTGTCACAACATTTCTGTTGCCACTAACTCTATTGAACAGATCTACAGCACAAGAACTAAAAAGTGTTGTAACAAATAGTAGTGTTAGAATTTTGTGGTTTGCTATTTTCATAATGATTTTTTATTTACGATTCAAATGTCTATTAATAGACGCTAAAAAAGAAAGTTTTGTTTCTCAGTTGTTGTTTATTTAGGCTGAACTGTGTTTTAAATAATTTCTTCTTCAATTTCTTCTGTACAATCTGTACATTTTAAAGTGCTTTCTGTCATTATAAAGTGATAATTAGCCATGTCTTTGTCATAAATATCATCTTCATTATCAACATCTGATAAAAAGTTTTTAGTAGAATTATCAAAATATACAGTTACGTCTTTTGGAATGAAAAGGGTAATGTTGATTTCTTCATCTTTCCAAAGGTTTTTAAATGCGGATAAATAGTAAGCATCTAGCACAATTGTATTGTCTATAACTTCGTATTTATAGCGTATATTTTTTGAATTACTATTGGCTTTACTTTTATTTTGACCTCTAGATTCTTTTTGAATGACGACGTAGCTTTCATCAGAATTACTCTTTTTAACATCGACTCTAATATTGTTGCTGTAAACCATTTTAACACCCTCAATTTCTACTTCTTCTTTATAAGTGTTTCTTTTTAAATCATGACGATAATAGACTGTATCATCATTTATTATTTTCAACTTTAGTGTGTCATTTTCAATAATATTAATGTTCCTTTTTTCTGATGATTTACCACGAGTTGAGTGTGATGTTCCAAATTCTAAACCAGTAAAAATCATTGTTAATAAAGCAAGAATCCAAATACCTAGAAGAGTTAAAGAAGTCGGTTTACTTATCTTTTTTACACTACTCGATAAGATTCTTAATCCTAAAATAAATAAGATTAAAAAAGGAATACCAATCAATAGAAAACCACACAAAGTAAGCAGCCAAATCGGTAATACTGCATCATAGAAAAATGGTGGGTAATGTAAAAATTCTCCACTTACATTTAACCATTCTAAACTTCCTATAGAAAACCCTCCAATTATTAGAGATAAAATAACAGCAGCAGAAACAAATATGATAATGACGCCAATAAATTTACCTATTACTTTAAAAATAGTAAGAATAATTTTACCTAGCGTATCAAATAAGTCTTGTAATCCGTTATTTTTTTTTGTCTTTCCCGAAAAAGTTTTACTCACTTTATTAGAAAAATCATTGGCTCCATCTTTAATTTTTTCTGAAGCTTTGTTCGCAAAATCAGATACATTTTCAGAAACATTATTGAATTCTTCACGAATTTTTTTTTCAATATTATCAATGTTTACAGGTTCACCTTCCATCTGCAATTTTTCTGCAGTTGTTTTAGCTTCCGGCAATAAAATCCAAAGAATTATGTATAATAAAACTCCAAACCCTCCAAAAACGAATAATGCAAGTAAGGCTAAACGTACCCAAATTGTATCTAAATCAAGATAATGTGCAATTCCAGAAGCAACACCTCCTAAAAATTTATCATCACCATCTCTAAATAATTTTTTACCAGAGGCACTATTTCTTTTGTACGAATAATTAGCATCATTATATCCCTGTTCAGCTTCAGCATAATCTTCTGGCTGCCCCATAATAACAATTATATCATCGATATCACTCTCATTTACAACTTGTCTTGCATCTGTAATTTTTTCTGACAAAAGCTCACTAATTCTAGCTTCTATATCTGCAATGATTTCATTTTTTCCTTGGGGATCATCACTTAAAGATTTCGAAATAGATTCTAAATATCTTTGTAATTTCTGATAGGCCACTTCATCTATATGGAAGAAAAATCCGCCTAAATTTATATTAATAGTCTTATTCATTTGTAGTCGGTTTTTTACTAGTTACTTGGTGTACTGCATTTAATAAATTATTCCATGTTTTGTCTAGTTCTTTTAAAAACATGCCTCCGTTTTCGGTTAAAACGTAATATTTTCTTGGTGGACCTGAGGTTGATTCTTCCCATCTATATGTTAATAACCCTACATTTTTTAAACGTGTTAATAACGGGTAGATAGTTCCTTCAACCACAATCATTTCAGCACTTTTTAGCGTTGAAAGAATTTCAGAAGTATATGCATCACCATTATTTAGTATAGATAAAATGCAGAATTCTAAAACACCTTTTCGCATTTGTGCTTTTGTGTTTTCAATCTTCATGTATTGTGGTTTTAATTTTTATTTTATGAATTTTATGGTAAAAGGGTACTTGTAATTTTCGCCTTCTTTTGCTTTTATGGATGCTATAATAATGAGCATACTTCCTATTAAGTAAATAATTCCTGTAATAGAACTTAATCCTATAATGCCAAATATATTATCAAAGTTAAAGTCAAAATTAAAATGGTTATTTCTAATAAAATTATCATGGTTTCTAAAAATAGAACCAATCGCAAAAGGAATGAATGTGAGTGTTAAAAGAAAAATATATAATGTATAACTGATATTAAAATTTATTGCTTCTTTGCCTTGTTCGTCTAAAAAAGCACTCCTGTCTTTTAGGGTTTGCCATGCTATTAGAGGCGTGATAATATTGCCAAAAGGAAACATTAAACCTGCAAATGCAGAAATATGTATTAAAAAAGCGTTGGTATTCTCGTTATTTTTTCTCATCGTATTTAAATTGTATAATACTTGCTTATGCAAATATATATCTTTAAAAAGGTATTATGCAATACATAGTACTGTAATTAACATTTATTTAACACTTTAATATTCTATTATTTTTTGATTAAAAAGTAGTAAATTGCGAGTAAATACAAGTCTTATGAAGATAACTCCCAGTAGAGTAAATACTTTTATGTTTTTTAAGTTACCATTAGGTTGGTGGTCTGGAATGCGGGTAAAAAGCTTAACAGATACAACTTCTGTTGTGCATATTAAGCACAAATGGATCAATCAAAATCCGTTTAAAAGTATGTTCTGGGCAGCGCAAGGAATGGCTGCGGAAATGAGTACGGGAGTTTTAGTGATGCAAGAGATAGAAAAATCTAAACGTAAAGTTTCTATGTTAGTTACACATCAAAATGGTGATTTTTTTAAAAAAGCTACAGGCAAAATTTTATTTACTTGCAATGGAGGAAATAAAATAAGAGAGGCAATTGAGGCTTCTATAGAAACTAATGAAGGACAAGTTATTATTTTAACTTCTGAAGGAGTTAATGTGAATGGGGTAGTAGTTTCTAACTTTCAATTTCAATGGAGTTTAAAAGTAAAAAATTAATTAAAGATCAATCAAATAATTCCTTAAATCTTGTTCTTCGTTTAAATTTAGTTTTTTCTTAATTCGATACCTACTTGTTTGAACAGATCTTGGGTCTATTAACAATATTCTTGCAATTTCCTTTGTTTGAAGGTGTAGTTTAATAAAAAGACAATGTCTTAATTCTGTTTCTGAAATAGAAGAGTGTTTAGTGATTAATTTATCGTAAAAGTTTTCATGTACAGCATTAAAATGTTTTTTTAAGACTTCCCAATCTTCATCTCTTTCTAAAACGTAATTAATTTGATTGTTAACGCTTTTAATGATTGCTTTGTCCTCGGTCCTAATTGCTCTTAAGTCTGCTTTTATTTCTTTAAAGTATTGTTTGTTGTGCAATAAATTTGTTGCTAGTGTAATCATTTCTTTCTCTTTTGCTAAGATTTGATGACTTAACTCTAAATTCCTTTCTTTTATTTCATTATTTTTTTTTCTATTATTTTCGATTATAAAATAATAGCCTAATAAAGAAACTATTAAAAAGATGCCAATTAAAAATAATAATATTCCTAAACTATAATTTATATTGGAAAGGTTTTCATTTTGCGCTTTTAATTGAGTGAGGTCTAATTTAGTATTTAAATTTATTATTTTATTTTCTATTTTATTTTCAATACTTGTTATTGAAAGTGGTAAAGCTCTTTCATCTTTATGGCCAATTAATTCCATGCTAAAAATACAATCACTAGATTCTGGATAAGCTTGATGAACTGACGTTGTAATTATGTTTTCTCCATCGTTAAAAATGGTTTCATCAAAAATATTAATTTTATATTCTTCTTCTTCTTCTTCTTTGATTGTTTTAATAGCTAAAACTTTATTGTTGATGGTAGACCTGGGCATATTTAACCTGTAGAGTTCTTTTCCATTAATATAAACAACAATACCATCATCACTAAGTGATCTAAACTCATAACTTAAGTATTTAGCTTTTGAAATTGTAATGTTTTTTTTAAAATATTTTATAGTGTGTTTATCTTTAGGATTATTCCCAAAACTAATTTCTGTATTTATTTTATCATCACCATACCCAATTGGAGTAATACCGCTTTTCCAAGTATAGTTTTTAGTATTATTCATCCAGTCATTGTCTAAACCACCTTCGTCATAATAGTCCCAAATGTCACCAATTTTCATGAGCTTATTTTGTGATCTAATTGTAGTAAGCTGAAATAGAATTAACATTAAAGTTAAGCTTGTCGAAAAATATTTTTTACTTATCATTTTGTAAAACTTATTATGTAGCTTAAATGTAGTACTTATTTTAATATAAAAAAAATTAGTAGTAGTTATGTTGTATTTTTTTTTAAAAATAAGAACTAGGTAGTTTATATATTTGGTGACAGATGATTAATCTAAGTGGTAATTATCGGGGGATTTTTATTGCTGTTTAATTGAAGAAGAAAGTCGTGATTTTAATCACGACTTTTTGTTTTATGTTTTTTTAAATTTCCATAGAATGATACACGTTTTGAACATCATCATCTTCTTCTAGCTTTTCTAAAAGTTTTTCCACATCTGCCTGTTGTTCTTCATTTAATTTTGAAGTTGTCGTTGGAATTCTTTCAAAACCAGAAGATAAAATTTCAACATTGTTTTCTTCAAAGAAAGATTGGATGGTTCCAAATTGTTCAAAAGGGGCATAAATAATAATCCCTTCTTCATCATCAAAAACTTCTTCAACTTCAAAGTCTATTAATTCTAATTCTAAATCTTCCAAATCACTAGTGATGTCTTCTTTTTTAATAGTGAAGGTACAAACATGATCAAACATAAAAACTACAGATCCCGAAGTACCTAAGTTTCCATCACACTTATTAAAAGCGGACCTAACATTCGCAACTGTTCTATTGTTATTGTCAGTTGCTGTTTCTAAAAGAAGTGCTATTCCGTGAGGTGCATAACCTTCGAATAATACTTCTTTGTAGTCTGCGGTGTCTTTATCAGTTGCTTTTTTTATGGCGCGCTCTACGTTTTCTTTTGGCATATTAGCTGCCTTCGCGTTCTGAATAACTGCACGTAAACGAGAATTTGTTTCAGCGTTTGGACCTCCGTCTTTAATAGCCATTACTATATCTTTACCAATTCTGGTAAAGGTCTTTGCCATAGCTGACCAACGTTTCATTTTGCGTCCTTTTCTTAGTTCGAATGCTCTACCCATTTCTATTGATTGTTTTTTTTTGATATTATGTAACTGTAAGCAAATGTAAAAAAATAGTAAGTTGTTTCACAATTTTTTTTGAATAAGGATTTTTTTAAACAATTACCTAATTGTAAGTGTTGTTTAGATTCAGTTTACTTTTTAACTAAGTTTATTGTTAAGTCATCAAAATTAGTCTCAGTTTGAATGTTTTCCTGTTTTTTAGAAGTCCATTACGTTAAAAGAAAGTAAGATTGTTTTGCTATCTCAATTTCTTCATTAGTAGGTATCACTAAAATTTTTATTTTTGATTCCTTTGATTGAATTTCTCTTAACTCTTTAGAGTGAACTGTGTTCTTTTGATTATCTAAATCTATTCCTAAGAAATTTAAATTTTCACAAGCCATTTCTCTCATTAAGCTTGAGTTTTCGCCTATTCCTGCAGTAAAAATAATGGCATCCAATCCATTTAAGATTGTTGCGTAAGAACCTATATATTTTTTAATTCTATAAGCCGCTAATTGTAACGCATTTTTACAATCTTCATCACCTTTATTTGCAGCGTCTCCAATTTCTCTTAAATCAGAAAAACCAGTTAAGCCTTTCATTCCTGATTCTTTTTGTAATATATTATTGACTTCTTCTATCGATTTATTTAATTTTTTCATTAAAAAGAAAATTACAGATTGATCAATATCTCCCGAACGAGTTCCCATTATTAATCCGTTCATTGGCCCAAATCCTAAAGAGTTGTCAATACTTTTTCCTTCTTTTATTGCGGACATGCTACAGCCATTACCTAAGTGAATCGTTATAATTTTTTTAGATTTTATACCTAAATATTCAATTGCTTTTTCTGAAACATATTTATGACTCGTTCCATGAAAACCATAAGCTCTAATTTTATGTTCTTCTAGATATAAATTTGGAATTGCATATTGGTAGGCTTCCCTTGGTATTGTTTGATGAAAAGCAGTGTCAAAAATTGCAATCTGTTTTGCGGATGTAAAGATAGTTTCTGCAATTTCTATACCTCTTAAATTTGCAGGATTATGAAGTGGAGCTAAATCAAACAAGTCTCGAATATTATCTTTAATTTCTTTAGTTACGATAACTGTATTGCTAAACTTGCTTCCTCCGTGAACAACTCTATGACCAACAGCTTCAATTTCATCAAAAGAACTTATAACGCCAGTTTTTGAGTTCAATAAAGTGTTAGCAATCTTTTTTAAACCTACTTCGTGATTTAAAATTGGTAAAACTTCAGTATATTTTTTGGTATCTTTTTCGTGTGTAAAAATAGCGTCATACATACCAATTCTTTCAATAACTCCAGCACATTTTACTGCCTCTGATGGCATATCTATTAATTGATATTTTAAAGATGAAGAGCCTGCATTTAATACTAAAATATTCATATTATCCTTGGTGTGCTTGAATTGCAGTTAGTAAAACGGTGTTAAATATATCATCTACTGTACAACCTCTACTTAAGTCGTTTACGGGTTTATTTAATCCTTGTAACATTGGGCCAATTGCTAATGCTCCTGTTTCTCTTTGTATAGCTTTATATGTGTTGTTTCCTGTGTTTAAATCAGGGAAAATTAAAACAGATGCTTGGCCAGCTACTTTAGAGTCTGGCATTTTTGTTTTAGCAACAGACGTGTCTACAGCAGCATCATATTGAATTGGGCCTTCTATCTTTAATTTTGGTTGCAAGTTTCTAACTATTTTTGTAGCTTTTCTTACTTTTTCTACTTCCTCACCTTTTCCTGAACTTCCAGAAGAGTAGGATAGCATGGCAACTTTTGCTTCAATACCAAAAGCTTCTGCAGATAGTGCTGATGAAATTGCAATTTCTGCTAATTGTTCTGCATTTGGATTTGGGTTTACTGCACAATCTCCCATTACGGAAACTCTGTCTGATAAACACATGAAAAATACAGAGGAAACTACCGTAACTCCAGGTTTTGTTTTTATTAATTGCAATGCGGGTTTTATTGTGTGCATAGTAGTGTGAGCTGCACCTGAAACCATCCCGTCTGCAAAGTCTTTCATAATCATTAAAGTTCCGTAATAAGAAACGTCGTGCACCAAATCACGAGCAGTAGTTTCTGTCATCCCTTTGTGTTTACGTGCTTCAAATAATGTGTTAGCAAAATCATTGTTATGAATTGAATCTTCGGGATTTAGAATACCTATTTTATCTAAATCTATTTGTAGGCCTATTTGATCACATTTTAATTGAATTGCTTTTTTATCTCCTAATAAAGTTAAATCAACAATATTTAGAAGTTGTAAACGTGCTGCAGCTTTAATAACTCTTTCATCATTACCTTCTGGCAAAACAATATGTTTTTTATGAGCTCTTGCTTTTTGTAGCAAGTTGTATTGAAACATGCCTGGAGTTAATTTATCAGATTTATAACGAGTTAATTTATTTGTTAATCCTTTTACATTTACATATTTATCAAAAGTATCTAATGACAATAGAATTTTTTTGTTGTGAGTCGAGTAAATTTTAGATTTTACGGCTCCAATTTTGTTGGTTACTTCAAAGGTTCCTCCATCAACCGAAATAATAGGAACTGTAGATTGTACACCTTCAATTAACTTTATGATAGATTCTTCTGGAATTATAGTCCCGGTTAAAATAATTCCTGCAATTTTCGGGTAGTTGCTAGAAGCATTCGCCTGTAAAGCGCCTAAAATAATATCTGCCCTATCTCCAGGGGTTATAACTAGAGCGTTTTTTTTAATTCTAGTTAAGTAGTTCCTTAACTGCATGGCACCCGTACTGTAATTTTCAATTGCATTGTCTAAAAACTGTTCTCCAAATAAAACCCTACCATTTAAAGCTTGTAAAACTTCTTTTACTGTTGGGTATGATAAAAAATCAATTTTAGGAATAATATCAATTTGCAGATTTTTAGGAAAATTTTTTTGTAATTCTTTTTGAATGTAGCTGATTTCGTCAACTTCAATCTTGTTGGCAATAATGCCAATAACGTCAACCTCTTTATTGATAAAAGATTTATAAGTAAGTTGCATTGTGTTTATGAAATCTTTCTTTTTCTTGCCATTTCCAGAACCAACAATTAATGCAGGAATTCCAAGATTTTTGGCAATCATCAAATTCACATCTAATTCTGTAAAGCCAACTTCACCTGAAAAATCTGTTCCTTCGACAATAACATAATCGTATTTTGCTTCTAATTTTTTATATTTTTTGATAACATTATGAATGACATCATCTACTTTACCTTCGCTTAATAGTTCTACAACTTCATTTTGCTTGTAGGCATAGCAATCGTTATAATCGAGATCTAAATTAAAATAATTTATAGCAGTATTTGTGTGGTTGTCAAATTTACTACCTTCTATTTCGTTTACAATAGGTCTAAAATAGCCTACTTTAGAAGATTTGGTTAACATTATTCTTAAAAGACCTAATGATACCAATGATTTACCGCTGTCAGACTCTATTGTGGTAATGTAAATAGCTTTACTCATTGTTTGTTGAAAATTATGTGTTTAGAATATACTGTAAAGAAGTTATTAATTATGATAATGGTCATATGAAATACTTATTTAAACATAAAGTCTATTTATTCTTATTTTTATACACATTCATTGTTATAGTGTTTAATAATTTTTGGAATATCTATCATTTCCCAAGTCTTCTCTTTTCTTTTTTGGACTAACACAGGGCAATCCTTAAGGACTGTTTGACTTTTTTTTCGGAAGCTGTTTTCAGTAAATATTTCACTAGCATTAAATGTTGTTACTACATCTTTATCGTCTCTACATACATAATATTCAGAATGATTTGAGGACGTAGACATACCGTTTCCGGAGCTTGAACTTTTTGTACAATCGAACTTGTGTAAAAACATTTTGCCCGATGCGACTTGTTTTAAAAGAATTGGTGTAACGTGTCCTTTTTTTATTTTATATGTATATGTTGTGCTTCCAGATTTAAAATGTCTTACCGCTTTTTTTACTTTCCTGTAATCTATTTTATTTTTTTTAGAGTCTTCATTTATTCTGTATTTTATGATCGTCATTCCTGATGGTGAAAGAAATTACTTTTAGAGAATCTCCATTTCTGAAAATAGCGTCACATTTTTTTGTCCATACATGTAAATCCCTATAAATAGGATAATCAGTAGTAGAGTTTTTTTTATAAATAATTTTTTAGACTTGTAAAATTCCCATATTAAATTGCTTCTTAATAGGAGCGTGGTTTGCGGCTTCAATTCCCATAGAGATCCAGGTTCTTGTGTCTAATGGATTAATTACTCCATCTGTCCAGATTCTTGCAGCTGCATAATAAGGAGAAATTTGCTTGTCGTATCTTGATTTTATTTTATCAAATAATTCAGCTTCTTTTTCTGGTGTAATTTCTTCTCCTCGTTTTTTTAGAGAAGCAGTTTCTATTTGTAGTAAAACTTTTGCTGCAGAATTACCGCTCATGACTGCCAATTCAGCAGAGGGCCAAGCCACAATTAATCTTGGGTCATAAGCTTTACCACACATAGCGTAATTTCCTGCGCCGTAAGAATTTCCAATGATAATTGTAAATTTTGGCACTACAGAATTACTAACGGCATTTACCATTTTTGCACCATCCTTTATAATTCCTCCGTGTTCAGATTTAGAGCCAACCATAAAACCAGTAACATCTTGTAGGAAAACTAAAGGTATTTTCTTCTGATTACAATTGGCAATAAAACGAGTCGATTTATCTGCAGAATCGTTATAAATAACCCCTCCAAATTGCATTTCTCCTTTCTTTGTTTTTACTAATTTTCTTTGATTTGCAACAATACCAACTGCCCAACCATCAATTCTTGCGTAACCCGTTAAAATAGTTTTTCCGTAACCTTCCTTATATTGTTCAAACTCAGAATTATCAACCAGACGTTTTATAATTTCTAGCATATCATATTGCGCGTTTCTTTCTTTTGGAAGGATTCCAAAAATATCGTCTTCTTTCTCTTTTGGTGGAAAGGCTTCTTTTTTGCTAAAACCAGCTTTATCATAATCACCAATTTTATCAACAATAAATTTTATTTTATCAAGAGCATCCTTATCGTCTTTTGCTTTGTAATCTGTAACTCCAGAAATTTCACAATGTGTGGTTGCGCCGCCTAAAGTTTCATTATCAATACTTTCGCCAATTGCTGCTTTTACTAGGTAGCTTCCTGCTAAAAAAATACTTGCAGTTTTATCGACAATCAATGCTTCATCACTCATAATTGGTAAATAGGCGCCACCTGCAACACAACTTCCCATAACAGCAGAAATTTGGGTAATTCCCATACTGCTCATAACTGCGTTATTTCTAAAGATTCTTCCAAAATGTTCTTTGTCTGGGAAAATTTCATCCTGTAAAGGCAGGTAAACTCCTGCAGAATCTACTAAGTAAATAATTGGTAATTTATTTTCTATGGATATTTCTTGTGCACGTAGGTTCTTTTTCCCTGTAATAGGAAACCAAGCTCCAGCTTTAACAGTTGCATCATTTGCGACAACAATACATTGTTTTCCTTCGACGTATCCGATCTTCACGACAACTCCTCCAGATGGGCAGCCTCCATGTTCTGTGTACATTTCTTCGCCAGCAAAAGTACCGATCTCTATAGATTTAGAATTATTATCTAAAAGATAATCAACTCTTTCTCTTGCAGTCATTTTGCCATTTTGATGATGTTTGTCAATTCTTTGTTGACCACCGCCTAATTTTACTTTTGCAAAACGTTTGCGTAAATCTGATACTAAAAGCTTATTGTAATCTTCGTTTTTATTGAAGTTGATGTCCATAAAAAATAATTGTTATTAGAAGTTAAAATAAGAAATTTTAACTGTAAGAATTAATAATATTGTCTACTGTTTTAGCTATTTCTTTGTGATGGTTTTGCTTCTCTAAACGTGTTGGTTTTGCAACTCTTTCTTCGCAATTTTTTACATCACATGTTTCACAAGTTACACCGACAATGTTTTTTTGAAAAGTATTTTCTTTTAGAAAGGTAAGCTTCTTTTTTAGACGAGGAGAAAGTAATAGTCCAATACTTATGCTTCTGTTGATGTCTTTTTTAAACGGGTCGGGAGTTGCAGAAGAAAGTACTAAATATTCGTTTTTTTGATTTTCGTAAGAAGAAATTTGAATACCAAAAGTTGCTCTTTCTTTTGATGAATTTTCTAAGTCTTGAATGGTTTTTATAGATATCCAGCGTCTGCAATAATGCTCGTTATTTTTGTTTGCATGTGGTGCTTGTTGCTGTGTAATATGTAGTTCTTTGCTTAGCCTATATTCTGGTGAATTTTCTTTGTGAGTAAATCGTAAGAAAAATAAATTTTTTATGTTGAAATATTTAGGTAAAATATTTGTTAAACGTTGATAAAATGTTTCTTGAGAGCAATTAAAATGATTAATTATTTGATGCAGCTTTAAGGGTTTCCATTCTTCTAATTCAAAGAAGTTTGTTAACTTATCTGTAAGTGATTTTCTAGAAATAATTAATGCACCTGCAAAATATGAAGCAATAAAATTATTTAAAACTTGATCAAAATTTTCAAATTTAACCCAAGGAAAAGTATAAAGTCTGTCTTCGATTTTTAAATAATTATAAGCCAATTCTTTTGCATATATGAATGTTTTTTGTGCTTCAGAAATATTTTTATCTATTAAAAGGGTTTTGTTTTTCGGGATGTAAATATTTCTCAAGACACTTAAGTTGTCGTGTTTAGAAAGCTCTTTATCATCAATCGTGTAGCCAAATTCTTCAATTAATATCTCCTCTAAATTTATTGAATAAATTCTTTTTGATAAATCTAAATGATAAGATCTAGCAAATTTTTCTACATCATTTTCAATCTCTTCAAAATAATTATTATGTGCTTCTTGATAAGAACGTAGAGAAGCTAGAAAGAAACTTTCTCTTGTTAAATTATAGTTTTGTGCAATCTTTATAATCGTACTGATAAACGCATTTACTTTTGCTGGAGCATTTGCAATAATATCTATTAAATTGTTTTCTTTAATACCGAATAGCTCTAGGGGTATTTCTTTTAACATTTTAGATTGTAAAATATCTCCAATTGGTGCAAGATTTTTATCTAGCTTTAAAGACACAAAGTGATCATAAGGAACTTCTAAGCTTTCAGAAAGTAATAATATTTTATCAGTCTTAGGGTATTTTTTTCCTTTTTCAATTTCATTTAAATATGATTTTGAAAGCCCAGATAATTTTGCCAAACCAAAAAGAGAAAGGTTCTTTTCTGTTCTTATTTGCTTGAGTTTTAGCCCAAAAATCAATCGAATGTATTCGTCTTCTATTATCATATAATCAAAGATAAGTATAATTAGCGAATTAATTTAAATAAAGTTTTTACGTAAATTAGCGAACGTTCGCTTGTGGAGTTCAAATATAATTCATATCATTGCAGTATAGAAATTAAAACAGTCTAATTATGCAGAAAAATATTATTACTAAAGCAATTGATTTTAAGGGGTTTAATATTGATGAGTATCAAGATATTTTGACAAATGGGGCTCAATTATTTTTGTTAGAATTACATGAGAAATTTAATCAAAGAAGACTAGCTTTACTAGAAGATAGAGAAGTTGAACAAGCTTATTTTGATGCAGGAAATTATCCTTCTTTTCCTGAGGAAACAAAAGAGGTTAGAGAATCTAATTGGGTTTGTGCTCCTTTACCAGAAGATTTATTAGATAGAAGAGTAGAAATTACGGGTCCAGTAGATAGAAAAATGGTGATAAACGCATTGAACTCTGGTGCTAAAACTTTTATGGCAGATTTTGAAGATAGTAATTCTCCAAACATTGCAAATAACCTAGGAGGTCAAATTAATTTAAGAGATGCAATTAATAAGACAATTTCATTCTACAACGAGAAAAAAGATAAAACGTATCAATTAAATAATGAAACAGCAACTTTATTGGTAAGACCAAGAGGATTGCATTTAAACGAAAAACATTTTATTATTGATGGTGAAGAAATGTCTGGTTCTTTTGTGGATTTTGGTTTGTACTTTTTTCATAATATTAAAGCATTACAAGCGCAAAATTCTGCCACCTATTTTTACTTACCAAAATTAGAGCATTATTTAGAGGCGCGTTTATGGAATGATGTCTTTGTGTTTGCTCAAGACTTTTTAAACGTTCCTCAAAATACAATTAAGGCGACCGTTTTAATAGAGACAATCACGGCAAGTTTTCAGTTAGATGAGATTATCTATGAATTAAGAAATCATATGGCTGGTTTAAACTGTGGACGTTGGGATTATATATTCTCATATATTAAAAAGTTTAGAAATCATCAAAATTTCATGGTTCCGAACAGAGATCAAGTAACGATGAAAACACCTTTTATGGAAGCTTATTCTTTGAGGGTAATTCAAAAATGTCATAAAAGAAATGTACATGCAATGGGAGGGATGGCTGCACAAATTCCGATTAAAAATGATGAGAAAGCAAACAATTTAGCTTTTGCAAAAGTGCATGCAGATAAAGAACAAGAAGTTAAAAACGGTCATGATGGAACTTGGGTCGCACATCCAGGTTTGGTATCTGTAGCTATGGATGTTTTCAATAAAAATATGGTGACTAAAAATCAAATTCATGTAAAAAGAGATGATGTAAACGTTGGCGTTAAGGATTTAGTTGAAATACCAAAAGGGACAATTACCGAGGACGGTATTAGAAAAAACATCAATGTTGGTATCTTATATATCGAAAGTTGGTTGCGCGGAAACGGTGCAGCAGCAATATATAATTTAATGGAAGATGCCGCTACAGCAGAAATCTCTAGAACTCAGGTTTGGCATTGGCTGCGTAATAACGTACATATTGACGGTGGTAGAAATTTTAACCTTGCAATGTATCAGTTATTAAAAAGAGAAGAGTTAGAGAAAATTAAGAAATTAGTTGGGGAAAGTAATTTTACACATGGAAAATTTAAACTTGCAATAGCATTATTTGATGAGTTAGTCGTATCAAAAGATTATAAAGAATTTTTAACACTTTCAGCTTACAATCACATATAAAAAATGTCTCGCAACTACGACAATAGTGTGCGAGACGAAATTATCAAAATCTAGAAAACCCTAATAATTAAAACACGAAATTATGAAAAATTTAGCACAAAGTAATTATAGTTCAGCATTAGAAACTGTAAGAAATTTGAAAGCAAAATATGGCAATTCTTGGAATGCTATAAATTCTAAAAGTGCAGCAAGAATGGTCACTCAAAATCGTTTTAAAACAGGTTTAGATATTGCTAAATATACTGCAGCTATTATGAGAGAAGATATGGCAGAATATGATGCTGATTCATCTAACTATACACAATCTTTAGGTTGCTGGCACGGTTTTGTGGCGCAACAAAAAATGATTGCTGTTAAAAAACATCACAAAACCACTAGTAAAAGATACTTGTACTTATCTGGTTGGATGGTTGCAGCACTGCGTTCAGAATTTGGACCTTTACCAGATCAATCGATGCACGAAAAAACAGCTGTTCCATCATTAATAAATGAAATTTATGATTTTCTTCGTCAAGCAGATGCTATTGAATTGAATGATTTATTTAAAAGATTAGAAAACGGAGAAGATGTGCAGGATCAAATAGATAATTTTGAAACGCATATTGTTCCAATTATTGCAGATATTGATGCAGGTTTTGGAAACGAAGAAGCTACTTATTTATTAACTAAAAAGATGATTGAAGCAGGAGCTTGTGCAATTCAAATTGAAAATCAAGTTTCAGATGCTAAACAATGTGGTCATCAAGATGGAAAAGTAACCGTACCGCATGAAGATTTTATTGCGAAGCTAAATGCAATTAGATATGCATTTTTAGAATTAGGAGTGGATGACGGAATTATTGTTGCAAGAACAGATTCTGAAGGAGCTGGTTTAACTCAAAAATTACCTGTAAGTCATGAAACTGGTGATTTAGCTTCTCAATATTTAGCTTTTGTTGAAGCAGAAGAAATAGCAATTAAGGATGCTAAAGAAGATGATGTTTTATTAAAAAGAGATGGCAAATTAGTTCGCCCAGTAAGACTGGCAAATGGTTTATATAAATTTAAAGACGGTTCTAATATAGATAGAGTGGTGTTAGATTGTATTACAAGTCTACAAAATGGAGCAGATTTACTGTGGATTGAAACTCCAACTCCAAATGTTACTCAAATTGCTCATATGGTAAATAGAATTAAAGAAGTGGTGCCAAATGCAAAATTAGTGTATAATAATTCACCTTCTTTTAATTGGACTTTAAATTTCCGTGGCCAAGCTTTTGATGAAATGCTTGCCGAAGGTGAAAACATGACTGCTTATGATAGAAATAATTTAATGGATGTTGAATATGATGGCTCTGAATTATGTCATCGTGCTGATGATAAAATTCGTACGTTTCAGCTTGATAGCGCAAGAGAAGCAGGTGTTTTCCATCATTTAATTACTTTACCAACGTATCACACAACGGCTTTACATATGAATGATCTTACTGAAGGTTATTTTGGTGAAGAAGGAATGTTAGCGTATGTAAAAGGTGTTCAAAGACAAGAAATTAGAAAAGGAGTTTCATGTGTAAAGCATCAAAGAATGGCAGGTTCTGATTTAGGTGATGATCATAAAACATTTTTTGCAGGTGATAAAGCTTTAAAAGCAGGAGGAACTAATAACACCTCTAATCAGTTTGGAACTTCTGAAGAGTCCATAAAATTAGAAGTTAGAGCAGTGAAAGTGGCTTAATAAATTTTGAATTAATAGTTAAAAAACCTCTTTGAGAAACTCAAAGAGGTTTTTTTTATTTTCTCAGTAAAGAGAAATTTCCTTTTTTATTGATGGTTGGTTTTGTGCTATCAGCAGGGATTAAAGTGACATTATACCAATAATCATCAGAAGGAAGTGTTTTTCCATTATAGGTTCCGTCCCATCCTTGCTCATCAACTTCTAATTGAGCTATTATTTTTCCATATCTATTAAATATGTTGATACTGCTATTTGGATAAAATGTTTTGTTGGCTCCTTTTACCACCCAGTAATCATTTTGTCCATCAGAGTTTGGTGTAAAGAATTTAGGGAATTGAATTACAGAAATCAATAATGTAGTGTCTGGAGAACAGCCATTTTTGTCATTTACAATAACTTTATAAATTCCGCCTTCTAGGTTTTCAAAAAGAGGTTCGTCTTGGAAGCCCGCAAAAGGAGTTCTTGTATCATCATCCGTATTTAATATTGCAAATTGATAGTCTCCAGGACCTAAATCGTTACTGATCGTATCAATAGAAATTGATAGGTTATTATTACTACCAATATTACTAGCTTCATCAACGATGGTTATAAAACTGATGTCTAGAGTTGCAACATTCGATTCGTTTACAATAGTAGTTCTCGTTCTAGAACAACCATCTGGAGATTGATCTGAAGCAGTAACGATGTATTTGCCACCTGTTGTAATCTCTAAAGTTCTTGTATTTCCTAAAACAGTTCCGGTTTCATCTGTCCATTGATAATCATAAGTTGCACCAGGGTTTTCAGCTTCAAGAGTGAATGGTACATCATTTAAACAAATAATTTGCGGATCATCTATATCTTGTTCACCCATCACAGTAAAGCGAGGTAGTGGTTTAATATTAATATTGAAAGACAAACGTGTATTTACGCATACAATAGGTGTGTTTTTAATATTCTCTATACGCACATAAATAGTTTCGTTGTTTGCTGTGTTTTGATAGATGTTTTCATCTAAAGCTAATGTTGTATCACCAGATTCTGCATCTGCAAGAGAGGTATAAAAGGTAATACTAAAGTCTGCAAATTCACTAGGTTGATAATTGGCAAGAATTTCTGGTATTATATTTTTTAGAGTAATATCACCATTGATACCATTTGCATCATTTGCAAAAGAATCTGAGGTATTATCACAATCAGAAAAATTAGAAATATTTACAGGAATATTTGGTTCAGGATAAATTAATAAGTTAAAAGTAGCAAAAACAGATTCACATCTATTACCTGTTTGATCGATCACTTTATAGAAAATGGTTTGTAAACCTGGGTCATCTGTATTAAAATTTGCAGGGAAAGTAGTTAATGCAGGGTCACTTTCATAGTTGGTTGTATTTGTAATTTCAGGACTACTATTTTGAGCATTTTGTGATGTTGAATAAAAAGCAACTCTATGATTTATTCTACCGTTTAAGATTTCATCAACCTTAGAAGTTAAATCTATGTTTTGAGCAATTCTATTTCTAGGATCAGCATCTGTTGCATTAGGAATGTCACAAAAAGGTAAAGGTGTAACTGCAGTAACCACTGGAAGCGGGTTTACAATTATTTTAAAAGAAGCATCACGCGAGTTATAACAAATAGGATTTGAGTTTCTAATTTGTACACGTACAAAAATATCTTGTTCACTAATGTCACCTACACTAAATCCTGCAGGAGCTGTGTTTGTAAAGTTTGTGTCGTTTGTGATTCCATTATTAGAAAGATCATCAGCGTCTGTAAACGATGTATGGAACGTAACAATATAATCAGCTTCAGTTTGAGTTGGGCCTAAAATATCGGTTACTTTATCACGAAGATTAATCGCAATATTTTCACCATCGGTTGTGCTTCCAGAAAGAGAATCATCACACAAATCAAAGTCTGTTGGAATATTAGCAATAGGCAATTGGTTTACTTGTAAAAAGATATTTGCAGTTCCAGTACAGCCATTGTTTGTATTGTTTATAATCTTAACATATATGGTTTGATTGTATGCAAACGAAGGATCATTACTATTTCTGTGATTAGCAATTTGACTATTAATATTATTTATAGAAGCAGTTCTATCGCTTTCAGTTTCGTAGTAATAAACATCTAAATCTGGTTGAGATGTTAATAGGAAGAATGCTTTTATTTCATCTTCAGAATCACTAAAATCGAACGCAGTAATTCCATCAGTATCAGAATTAGCCGCAGTATCATTTCCATCAGCATCTAAGAAATCATCACATTGAATATATCGTTTGTTATAAACAAGATCTGCACTAAAGTTCACTGTAATTTCAATTTTAGAAATACGATAACAGTTTTGGTCAGAAATAACTCTCACCCAAGCTTCTCCAGTTCCAATAACAGGATATGTTTCTATATCAGTACCTGTAATTTCATTACTTTCTGCAATAGCATCTGCTTCCGTTGGAAAATATCGAAAAGTTTCATTTTGATAATTAGCAGAAATGGTAGGTTTTGCCAATTTAAGATTTACAGTTGTACTTAAGTTAGGGTTGTTATAACATTGAATTAATTCTGCAGGATTATTAGCGATAACAGGCAAAGGGTCTACAATCATTTCAAAAGACATAAAAGTACTACCAGCTGTATCGTCAGAAATGGCGTTACATTCTGTGTTGTCTATATTTTCTACTCTTACAAAAACCCTTTGAGAGTTGGTTACTTGGTAATCTGTGTTTTTATCAATAGTATTTGTCGTACTACTTGTTTGTGCACCTGCTAAAGTGATGTGATAAGAAACGTTGTATTGCGCAGGAATTAATGTTCCTAAAATCTCAGTATCTTTTGTGCTTAATCTAAAATTATTTGTAATTCCGTCTATATCAGAACCACTTGCGTTATCATCACACAATCTATAAGCATCTGGTTGTACAGGAACCGGAATATCACTTACTGATAAGTTGAACTCTGAAACGGCGAAACAAGTTGTTTTATTTTTATTATGGATTCTTACATAAATAGTTTCTTGTCTAAAAGTATTTGTATACGGACTTATAATATTTGTTCCTGCAATGTTGTCAATAGATGCTGCCATAGAATCGAAATATAAAACCTCGAAATCTGCAGTAGGTTGAACGTCTAAAACCTGTGGAGTAATATCGGTATCAAAATTAAATTGACTAATACCTGTATTTGTTGCTTCGCAAATGTTACTGTTATCGGGTGTATTTGCAATTGGTATAGTTACAAACTCTAAAGTCACTTCTCCAGATGGTTCACAATTACTAGCGTTAAGGGTTGCCTCTACTTTATATAGACCATTTCCGAGATTTGCTTCGTACACTCTGTTAATTGCGCCAGGAATAATTACTCCATCTTTAAACCATTTGTAACTATCTGCAGCTATAGAGGCATCAAGTTCTTTTGTGGTGCCACAAACTGCATTATTGTTAGCTATTGTAAGGTCTTCTCCTAGGTCTATTCCTAAATTAAAGCTACCAGCTTCTAAAAAAACGGCAGAGTCATATTGTGAATCTCCTTGGTCTGAAATCACTAATTTAATTTCATAAGTTGTTCCTGGTACTAGAGTCGAACTAGCTGTTAATACTTTTGTTCTCCCTCCATAATTAGTGTCTCCTAAATCATATCCTTCAAAAAAATCAACATTTTTAGCACAACTTTCAGAATTATTAATATTTGTTGTGCTAACAGGTGTATTATCTGGCAATACTGCTAGGTTTATGTAATTAGGGGTGCCTACTTCTCTTATTAAAAAGGCAAAACTATCAGCAAAACTGCATTCCGTATCACCATCATATTCTTCAGAAGCCATTAAAAACCTGAAACTGATTTTATCATTAAGTGCTTTAAAATTAAACTTAACAAAACTAGTATCGAAAGTATTCGTTATACCTAGAGCTGTTTCTAAATCTGTGTCTCCTGGATTACCATTTTGAATATCTAAAATACCTGCTACTTGAATGTTTCCAGCATGTTGAGCTCTTCCTGAAGTTATAATGATTCCTTTTTCAAAAGGAAATCCAGTATTATTTCCTCTATTAAAAAACCCATAACTTTTAGTTGAAATTTCTGTGGGTTGACCAATCTGTAAAGATTCAAATGTATTAACTTCTGAACAGTCTCCTGAAATTAATACATTTTCTACTAATTGTTGTAAAGAATATTCAGATTCTGTTACACCTGCTTTATTAACTTCAATAAGTTGAGCATTAGAATTTAAAGAGAATACTAAAATAAATAAAGAAAGCAATATTTTTTTCATTCGTTATTGGTTTAATTTAAATTTCAAAATTGTAAAAATACGGAGACTTTTTAGTGAAATATCCGTATTTATATAAAGATTTAAGAGCGTTTTACTTTCTCAGTAAGGAGAAATTTCCTTTTTTATTAATTGTTGGTTTAGTAGTATCTGCAGGAATTAGTGTGATATTAAACCAGTAATCATCAGAAGAAAGTATTTTTCCATTATAGGTTCCGTTCCAGCCTTGGTTATCAACTTCTAATTGAGCGACTAGTTTTCCGTATCGATTAAATATGTTGATACTGCTGTTCGGATAAAATGTTTTGTTAGCTCCTTTTACGACCCAATAATCATTTTGTCCATCAGAGTTTGGTGTAAAGAATTTAGGAAATTGAATTACAGAAACTAACAAAGTGGTGTCTGGAGAACAACCGTTTTTGTCATTTACAATAATTTTATAAACACCACCTTCTAAGTTTTCAAAAATAGGTTCGTCTTGGAAACCGGCAAAAGGAGTTCTTGTATCATCATCCGTATTTAATATTGCAAATTGATAGTCTCCAGGACCTAAATCGTTACTGATTGTGTCTATAGAGATTGATAAGTTATTTTGACTACCAATGTTGCTAGCTTCATCAACGATGGTTACAAAGCTCATATCTAAAGTTGCAATGTTCGATTCGTTAATGGTGATCGTTTCTTTTCTGCTGCACATGGTTCCATTCGTTTTAGTTGCTGTAACTGTGTAGGTTCCGGCAACGGTAATATCTGCAGTATCATCAGTGCTGATGATATCTCCATTTGCATTTTCCCAAACATAAGAATACACACCCATAGGAGTCTCTACAGCAATATTTAAAGGCACATCATTTAAACATAAAATCTGGGGAGTTGTGACTGTGAAATCAGGTAAAGGATTTATAATAACATCAAAAGTTGCCGCATCATTTATACATAAAGTTGCTTTGTTTTGAATGCGTACAAAAATGGTTTCTGTTGGAGCGGTATTTGTATAAGGTGATGAAATCGCATCATCTCCAGAAGTTGCATTTGCTTGCGTAGCATGAAAACTAACAATGTAATCATCAGGATCTTGAGAAGCGCCTAGAATTTCAGTAATTTTTCCATCTAAATCTATGGTTTGAATAATTTGGTTTGCATCATCCCCATCGTCATTATTATCACATTCAGAAAGATTTGAAATGGTTTCGAAAGCTGGTTCAGGGTTTACAATAATTGTAAGTGTTGATTGATCAAAAGCACAGCCCGAACTATTGTCTACAATTCTAATTAATAGACTTTCTTCACTAATATTAGTTGTTGGATTGATCGTTACTCTTGTAGGATCTGAATCATAACTATATTTGTCTATTCCTGTAGAAAACAAATCTTCTACATCTGCTCGAGTTTTATGATAGGTAACTGTAAAGTCAGTAGCACTTCTAGTTCCTAGAATATCGATATCTCTGAGAGAAACATCTATATTTTGCGCCAATCCATTTCTAACGTCGCCATCATTTGTACCAATATCACAAACGGCTAAAACAGGAATCGGATTGGTAATGATTGGTATGGGATTAATGATTACCTGAAAACTTGTATGTGGATTTGCACAACCTGTGGCTTTATTTTGCACACGTACAAATATAGATTGCGTTACAATATCTCCTACAGAAAACCCGCTAGGAACATCGTTTGTAAATTGAGTAGGAGTATCGATGTAATCTGGGTCTGAGTTATCACCAGAAAAAGCAGCGGTTACAGATTTGTAAAAAGTAACGTCATAGTCATTTTGATCTTGCCCTGTTCCCAAAAAGAGTTCGTCAATTCTTTGAGTTAAGTCGATGTTTCTGTTACTTCCATTTGTGTAATTACCATCAATCGCGCCCGTATCACATTCTGATATAGTTGAAAGAGAGTTACTACTAGTTGCCGGAGTTGCATTTATTTGCAAATAAAATTCACCTAAACCTTGACAGTTGTTGTTTACGGTACTTAAAATTTTATAATAAATAGGGAATTGAATTCCGCTAGCAATCGTTGTGATATCTATTCGATTGATGTCGTTTCTGTAATTTGTAATGTCAATTTCATTTAAAGTATTATTTCTATCATCGGCATTTTCATAGAAATAAACGACTGTATTTGCAGGAGGGTTAATACTTGCAATAATGGCATTTTCATCCAAAGAGAAATTGGAAATGAAGTCAGTGTCATTATTAGCAGCAGAATCATTTCCATCAGCATCTAAAAAGTCATCACAAACTGGTGTTTGAATCTCATTATATGGATTGTCGGGAGTTTGGCCAATATTTATTGTTAATTCAATAAGGTCTCTAGCGCAATTAAACTCTGAAGTAACCCTTACAAAAACAGATTGTGAAGTGTTTACGATCACAGGATAAGAAGTTGGATCTGTAATTTGAGTAGTTGCTGCAATATCTTCAAAATAATCAAAAGTAACATTTGTAGTTTCAGAAATGTTTATTTCAGCAGTAGTTAAATTTACAGTTGGGTTATTGTCATTTCCACTGATACATTGATCTAACTCTGGGTTGGTTTTTAAAATTGGTAATGGATTTACAGTTAACGTAATTTCATTTGAAGTTTTAGGACACGCATTTCCTGTTCTGTTTAAAATAACTCTAAACCTATGGTTATTAAAGGTTAATGAAGGGTTTGTGATTTGTAAGGAATTCGTTGAACTTCCGTTGTAAACTGCGTTATCAGTAACTGAATTCCATGTTGCGTTGTCAATAGAAATTTCCCATTGAAAACCATCTGCAGTGGAATCTATTGTAATTATATCTGTAAAATCTTCACAGAAAATAAAATCGTTAAAAGGGGTGTTTAATTCAATTGGTGCACTTATTATATAATCTAAGTTAGGGTTTGTGTAACCATCAGTGGTGTTATTTACTTTTCCGTTATCACCTACGACAAATGGATTTGCATCAATAATTCCGTCATTATTTACATCTGTAAAACCAGCTTCAGTAACATCAAAACAAGCATCATTATCTGCATCTAATTCTAAGAAATTTAATAAATTATCAGCATCTGTGTCAGCAATTGTATAAGATAGAATTGCGCTGTCTGTGGATGTTTCTAGCGTGTTTATTAACCCATTGTTACCAACAGAAGTGTTGTTTGCGTTGTCAAGAATTCCGTCATTATTTGCATCCGCTAAATTATGACCAGCTTCAGCTACATCAAAAATCCCGTCGTTATCTGAATCTAAATCTATGTAGTTTGTAACGCCATCATTATCGGTGTCAATATTGGTGAAAATTCCGTTAAAAATATCATCTAAACCATCTGAATTAGCATCTGTATTTAACAGTGTAATTCCTGGGGAGGAAGCTTCTGAAATATCTGGAATTCCGTCATTGTCAGAATCTATATCAAACATGTTTTCAATTCCATCTCCATCAGTATCTAAAGAAAAGCAAGTAAGCTGAATGTTTCCTTTAAAGGTTGATGTTGTTGAAAGTGCTGCTGATTGATGCATAAAATCAATTTGATTTACTTGATTTGCTAAAAATTGAAAAGTACTGGCAGCTCCAGGGGTATCTGATTTGTAGGTATACCAAATCTCTGATGCTGAGATACCTGTAATACCAGTTTCAAATTCGCCATCAAAATTGGTATCAATTAAGAGTTGATCATCAGGGTCTAAAAGTGTAATGTTTTTAGAATTTGGACTAATTTTTAGGATAAAAAATTCACCATCAGAGATTGTGTGATCAAAATCTTTATCTTGAGTAATTTTAAAGTTGATGTTTTGATTGAATTTTAGCTCATATTTTAGCTTAGAATCTACTGCGGGATTAATAATTGATACAAAATTTCCAATATTATTACCCGTAAATGAATTGCTTGTTTCATTTTCTGTATAGCTAGGTGTGGTGATTGTTGTGGTGCTTGTATTGTCTTGAAAAATTATTGAAGGTGTATTGATGTCAAGAAGATTTAAAGTTGCATCTCCAAGAGATTCATCACAATTTAAAATTCCATCATTATCAATATCAACATCTAAATTATCTATAATTGTATCTCCGTCAAAATCATCAGGACATA
>MDTF01003096.1_pt1 | contig 28859 bp, 24 predicted proteins | sample 811191 | NCBI WGS metagenome assembly MDTF01 (sample SAMN05326649, study PRJNA326480) | marine metagenome | isolation source: seawater | place: Southern Ocean | collected 2011 | reverse complement strand
GTGGTCGAGGGTTGGTAAGTCAGTACGCGGGCAACTTTGGTGGTGGAAAAATTGCTCAGCCGATACGCTACGTGAACCACGTCCCTGCTCGAAATTCGATGTTTTTCACTTTTTTGGTTTCGATGCGAGCCAAACTGCTTGATCAGCCCCAACTGCCGCCTGAAGCAGATCAGTACACGCTGTTCAGAGATTTCTTTCTAATGAACAATGAACAGCAAATTCAACAGTAGGGCGTTTTGAACTCGGCGGTTTCAATGTCTTGGTCGCAGAACTAGACATTGAATCTAAAATGCATCACGTCGCCGTCTTGGACAATATATTCTTTCCCTTCAAGGCGCCATTTGCCTGCTTCTTTGGCTCCGTTCTCGCCATTGTTGTTGACGAAATCTTCGTAGCCAACGACCTCAGCTCGAATAAAGCCTTTTTCGAAATCGGTGTGTATAACCGCGGCCGCTTTCGGCCCGGTGGCGCCTATTTTTACAGTCCATGCCCGCACTTCTTTAGGGCCTGCAGTGAAATAGGTTTGTAAGCCGAGCAAGGTATAGCCAGCACGTATTACTCGGTCTAGGCCAGCTTCAACCATGCCAAGGTCCTGAAGAAACTCTGCCTTTTCATCGTCTTCTAGCTCGGCAATCTCGGCTTCTAACTTATTGCATATCGCAACGACCTGAGCGCCCTCGGCTTCGGCAATTTCAGTGACTTTGTCTAAGAGGGGATTATTTTCGAAACCTTCTTCATCTACGTTGGCAATATACATAACCGGTTTTGCAGTTAGTAAATGCAGTCCATAGATATCAGCCCATTCCTCAGCCGTTAAATCCATGCTGCGAACCGGCTTGACCTCATCTAAGTGAATTTTGATCTTTTCAAATAGCACAGCCAAACGCAGGGATTCTTTGTCGCCGCTTTTGGCGGTGCGCGCGACTTTCGCTATGCCTTTTTCGACAGACTCCAGGTCGGCTAAAGCTAATTCTGTATTGATGGTCTCGATGTCTGCTACTGGGTCAATTCGGTCAGCAACATGAACTACATTACTGTCCTCGAAACAGCGCACAACGTGAGCTATGGCATCATTCTCGCGGATATTAGCCAAAAACTGATTGCCCAGGCCTTCACCTTTGGAAGCGCCAGCAACAAGACCCGCGATATCCGTAAATTCCATCGTGGTTGGAATGGTTTTTTCCGGTTTGGCGATCTCGGCCAGTTTATTAAGGCGAGTATCTGGTATCGAGACGATGCCCGAATTAGGCTCGATGGTGCAAAATGGAAAATTCTCAGCGGCGATACCTGCTTTGGTTAGGGCGTTGAAAAGTGTCGATTTGCCGACGTTAGGTAATCCAACTATTCCGCATCTTACTGCCATGATGAGTTCCTATTGTTCTGTGTGGAGTAATCGCATGGCTTCTTCCCATTCACCTGCGATAGCTTTAGGCATGACTCGAATGGAATCCTCGATGTCACGCATGATTAAGTCTGCTTCTGAGCGGGAAGGGTCTCCAAGCACGTAATTTGCGACCATGGACTTGTGGCCTGGGTGGCCAACGCCAATACGAAGCCGGTAAAAGTCTCGGCTGCCACCTAAGGCATTTATAATGTCACGTATGCCATTGTGGCCGCCGTGGCCGCCGCCTTCTTTTAATTTAGTAACGCCTACAGGGAAATCAATTTCATCGTAAGCGACCAGCATATTCTCTGGCTGAATTTTGTAAAACTTGCACGCGGCTGCCACGGACTTGCCGCTGCCGTTCATAAAGGTAGTAGGGAATAAACATTTGATATCTTGGCCGCCAACAGAAATGCTGCCAAATTCGCCGAAGAATTTTGATTCGCCACGCAAAGAACCGCCATAGCTTTTACATAGGTGATGTAAAAAGATGACGCCTGCGTTGTGCCGATTTGAATCATACTGTGGGCCTGGATTACCCAAGCCCACAATAAGTTTGATAGGACTACTAAAAATGCCTGGCATTAAATTTTACCTGGCTTGAAGACAACTACTCTTCGCTAGCACCGGAGTCGCCGGCAGCTCCGCCGTCAGCGCCATCTGCAGATCCTTCACTATCAACCACGCCTTTAGGTGCCTGAACTGCAGCGACAGATAGATCACTGTCTTCACCGTGAGAAAGGGCAACACTCGTTACGCCTTTAGGAAGCACGATATCCGAAAGATGGACATTTGAGCCCAAATCGACTTCAAGCATGTCAACTTCGATAAACTCAGGAAGATTTTTCGGCAAACAAGAGACTTCTATCTCGTTAAGCGTCTTCATGATGTAACCGCCGCCGATCTTAACTCCGACACACTTGTCTTCATTAATGAAGTGAAGAGGAACACGGACCTGGATGGCCTCTTTTTCGTTAACTCGCAAAAAGTCGGCGTGAAGGACTAAATCCTTGGCAGGGTGACGCTGAAGGGCTTTAATAACCGCCTTTTCTTTTTTCTTGCCAACATTCAAGGTGATGATATGGGCAAAGAAAGCCTCGTTTTGGATAGCCTTGTAGATATCCTTATGAGGGATAGTCAAAGATACGGGCTCATTGTCTCCGCCGTAAAGAACCGCGGGGATGTTACCTTCCAAACGACGTAGGCGGCGGCTCGCACCTTTCCCTAGATCTGTTCGGACTGAGCAATTCAGCTCAAATTCTGCATTAGACATAATTATTTCCTTTTACCCTCAGTAAATAGATCTGAGAGTATTTCCTTTCTAGCTTGCGACCGGCTAAAAAGAGGGTTAAAAAAAGGTCCTCAAACAGTATGTCTGATGACCCAGGTTTGTCCAGCGGATGATTTTAAGACTTAAAAATTTAAGTGTTATCAAACATCGCGCTTATGGATTCTTCGTTGCTTACCCTACGAATAGATTCAGCTAATAATTTAGCCATCGTAAGCTGGCGAACTTTCTTACATTTTTTGGCAGCGTTACTCAATGGGATCGTATCTGTCACTACGAGAGAGTCCAGAGTCGAGTTTTCGAGATTTTGAATAGCAGGTCCTGACAAAATAGGGTGGGTACAGTAGGCCACAACCTTTTTTGCTCCATGCTCTTTTAAGGCATCCGCTGCTTTACAAAGAGTGCCTGCGGTATCGACCATATCATCTACGATCAAGCAACAGCGATCTTTAACGTCGCCGATAATGTGCATGACTTGAGCTACGTTGGCTGCCGGTCGACGTTTGTCGATGATGGCTAGGTCTACATTAAGCTGCTTTGCCACTGCTCGGGCCCGAACTACGCCGCCAATGTCAGGCGAAACTACCAATAAATCTTTATAGTTTTGACGCTCAATATCGTCAATTAGCACCGGTGAACCGTATACATTGTCAACTGGGATGCTAAAAAAACCTTGAATCTGCTCTGCGTGAAGATCAACCGTCAATACTCGATTAACTCCGACCGCGCTGATCATGTCTGCGACTACCTTGGCGCTGATTGCTACCCGCGCTGAACGTACTCGGCGATCCTGTCTGGCATAGCCAAAATAAGGTATCACTGCGGTAATCCGGTTTGCTGAGGCGCGGTGTAGCGCGTCAGCCATTAGTAACAATTCCATGATGCTGTCATTGGTGGGGGCGCAGGTTGGTTGAATCACGAAAACGTCCTTACCGCGGACATTCTCGTTAAGTTCAACGGATACTTCCCCATCACTGAACTTGCTAATGCTTGCGTACCCGAGGGGGACACCAATATTTTTGGCGATATTATCCGCTAACGCAGGATTTGCATTGCCAGTAAATACCATTAAATTATTTGCCACGAGTGATCCCTATAGCCGGCTTAAGAGGCGGGTGTTACTTGTTATTTTGGTTGGTGGAGCTAAAAAATGGCTGGGGTGGCTGGATTCGAACCAACGAATGCAAGGATCAAAACCTTGTGCCTTACCACTTGGCGACACCCCAGTAAATCTTGTAGCTTCTTATCTAACTTTCACTCTTTGTGACGCGGCGTATTCTAATCGCCGAAGAGCTTCTCATCCAGCGAATTAATGCCTTTTGCTACAAATACTTGTAAAGACTTGGGAAGCTTAGCAAGTGTGGCCATTGCTTCTGCCTCTGACTTAAATTCTGCAAAGATACTGGAGCCCGTCCCGGTCATCCTTGAATCGGCAAATTTCCTTAATAAAACCAATGTTTTAGCAACCTCAGGGTAGAGCTCCGAGGTTATGGCTTCACAATCGTTATGGGACCTGCCGGCCAGAAAGTCGGACATTTTGATGGCTGGGGAGTTCCGTGTCAATTGCTGATGACAAAAAATCTCTCTGGTGGAAACCTGACAAGGAGGTGTTACTACCAAATACCACCGCTGTTCGAGCTCAATTGCTTCAAGTTTCTCCCCTATTCCTTCGCCCCAAGCGGTCTTGCCGTTGAGAAATACAGGGACGTCTGCGCCTAGGGTGATGCCTATTTCACAAAGCTTGGCGGTAGAAAGATTAAGGTCCCACAGCGTGTTTAAAGCTGTAAGGGTGGATGCCGCGTTTGAACTGCCTCCACCAAGGCCGGCACCCTGCGGTATATTTTTGGTCAAGGTGATATGTGCACCTAAATTTGGCCTGTTAGCAATTTTACGGAGGGTCTTTGCGGCTATGACTACCAAGTTGCTGTCCATCGGAAGTGGTGCGCCAATATTGTTTTGAATACTCAAACCAATGACCCCGCTTTCATTGCTTGAAAAAGTCATTTCATCACCAAAGTCTAGCAATTGAAATAATGTCTGCAAGTTATGGTAACCATCTGGCCTGCGCCCGAGAACGTGCAGGAATAAATTCAGCTTGGCAGGCGAAAGCAAATTAATTTGTTGTTCAGGCATCGGAATCAGCGTCGCCTAGCTGCCAATTTAGACCTACAAATCGCAGACGTATGTCGTTTTGAGGGCGACTAACCTCCACTCGGCGAGGCAATGAGAGGTTTTTATATTGACGCAGATCAGAATAGGTAATTGTCCAGCCGTCTTGCGCTAATACTACGAGCTGGTTGAGTTCGTTAAAACTAAGGTCTGCCTGTGATCCGGGGGCAGGTATTCCTTTAATCCAATACTTTAAATAAGAAACCGGTAGCTCATAGCCTAGCTGCTGAAGGATCAGGTCCTCTGGGCTGGCTGCGGTGCGGACATCGCCGCCTTGCTCTAGAGTGACATAACCTGGCCGGCCTGTAATCACTGTGTTGCCGACATTAAACGTCCCCCAAAGTCTTATATGGTATTCAACATTTTGTTGCATCCACTGAATACGAGGGGTGTTTGACTCGTCGTTATAACGAACGTTGACACGCCCCCGCAGTTGCCAAGAATCTAGATCCTCAAGGGCAGAGCGTTGTCTTTCCCAGTCGCTGTTGATCTGCGCTGGAGGCGCGAGGTTGCTACAAGCGGCAATGACACTCAACAAAAAAAACCAGTAAATAAGACGAGCGAGCATCATAGAAATTATTTCTTGAGTCCAGTTTGGCAAAGCAAAGAGGCTATTAGGTTGATTGTAGCCGCTGCATTACTTCCTTAATGAGTTCGCTGTCAGGGCGGTCGACAAGGGCATCTGCCCATACCTGCTGGGCCTCCTCGCGGCGACCCATGGCCCAGAGTACTTCGCCAAGATGGGAGGCAACTTCGTGGTCTGGGAAGTCTGCAAACGCTTTGCGAAGATTGGTCAATGCGTCGTCATAAAGGCCAAGTTTGTATTGGGCCCAGGCAAGGCTATCTAAAATAGCCGGGTCACTCGGAGAAATGGCGATGGCTCTTTCCAGTAACTCAAGGGCTTCTTCATGGCGGTTAGTTTGATCTGCCAGCATGTACCCAAGATGGTTCAACGCTCTAGAGTCATCGGGTTTCATCAATATGATTTGGCGCAAGTCGGTTTCAGAGCCCTCTCGGTCTTGCAAGTTATCGTAGAGAAGTACGCGCGAAAACAGCAGATCGGTGTCGTTCAGATACTTGTTCAGGGAGTTATCTAACAGTGCTTTGGCCCTGTCGATATGACCGTTTTGAATAAGTGCGCCAGATTCAATGGTAGTAAGAATGATCTCAAGACGAGGGTTTCCCCGTGATCTTTCTAAAATCCACTCGTGAGCCTCGTCTAGTTGACCTGATTGAATAGCTAAACGGGTTGCTTGTTGCTGTGCCGCTAAAAAATTATTAGTGCCTATGCGTACATTTTTGTAGTGGGTAATAGCCTCGTCAGATTTCCCTTGTTGCTCGTAGCTGAACCCCAAGTAGTATTCGCTTTCGTCACGGCGCTGATCCTCCGCCACTAGACGGTTTAATTGCTCGATTGCCTCAGCATAGTCTTCCATCTCTAGGTCTAGCAGAGCGATGGAAAAAAGTGTTTCCCAATCCTGCGGTCTTTGCTCCATCAGGATTTTGAACTGAGCTTGGGCTGATTCAAAATCTTGATTTTGAATCAGTAAGCGGGCGTAGCTGAGCCGCAGATCCTGGTCATTTTCGAATTGGCGTACGCCGCTGCGAAGGGTTTTTAAAGCGTCGCTGGGTAGTAACATGCTTTGCTGGATCTGGGAGCGAAGCAAAACGTGGTTAGAGGTAAGGTCTTCTAGTTTGGCGAGTGCATCTAGCTCTGCAAGTGCTTCTACGAACTGAGTATTTTGCGCAAGAAGCTGCACTAAGGAAGTTCGAATCGAAAGCTGCTCGGGATAGGTTTTGATTAGACGCTGGAGGTTGCTGATTAGCGCCGCCCTTGCTGATAGGCCCAGTCCGCTGGTGCGAGAGGCCAGGGTAGTGAAATCAAATTCACCACCCTTCTCAATAACCCGTGACATTTGAGCGAGAGCTTGGCTGAAATTTCCAGTTTCTAGAAACTGAAAACTAAGCATAAGGTGGGGCTGTGGATTTTCAGGGTCGACTTCAGCCCATATCAAACCAAGCTGGAGTAGGGCATTAGTGTCGCCATTTATCGACGCAAACTGCACGGCTCTTTCGATAAACTGCAAATCGCGGGTTTCCATGGCGAGATCAAAGTATGTCTCCCCGGATTCAATGAGTTCGCCTCGCTGAGCGGCCAACTCACTGATAATGGTTTGGTAAAGCTGTTGCTCGGTAAATGTTCCGTACTTCACCACCTTAGGCGCTTCTATAGGTGATTGAGCCTCCACTGGAGGCGCGGAATTGGCCTCGGCATCGGTTTCTGTGCCGATATTGTCGAGATTAACTGCGCAAGAGCTAAGTGCAGCAGCGGATAATGCAAGTGTGAGGGTCTTTATTGGACGCATTGTAAGTGACTTCATAATACTAGTGGGTGGTCAGATTGTAGCAGTTTGTCTGGTTCGAAGCAGGCTGTTGACGTGGCGTAAGGATGATTTTACTGCATTTGGCAATAAGACCTCCATTCAGCCTGATTATCTTCAACGGACTGCCCCTAAATTGACTCAGGTTGTCATCGCTGACGATAATATCACCGTTAATGGGAACTGAACGCTATATTTAGTACCATAGCGCGCTTTTTACTCTTTCATCAGCGACAAATTATAATGGCTCTGGTCTTAGTAGGCATCAATCACACTACCGCTAGTATCGCGCTTCGCGAGAAAGTCGCGTTCCCGCCAGAAAATTTGACTAAAGCGCTGAAGCAAATTAGTGATCTTGACCCGGTGAAGGAAGCGGTTATTGTGTCTACCTGTAACCGAACTGAGATTTATCTCGATTTTGTTGAGACTAAGTTGCTCTCCATTGCCGGTGAACAGTCTCAAAACCGAAGCTTGGTAGATCATCAGCAAGTCGTGACCCAGTGGTTATCTGGTTTTCATCAGCTCGACGAAGGTGAGCTTGGTAAAAGTTGCTATGCCTATGCTGGGGATGATGTGGTCAGGCATTTGATGAAGGTTTCTTGTGGCTTGGATTCTATGGTCCTTGGTGAGCCGCAGATTCTGGGGCAAATAAAATCGGCTTTTGCAGTATCAAAAGATTTGGTACTTATAGGCCCCGCTTTGGGTCGCGCTTTTCAAGAAGCATTTTCCATTGCAAAACTGGTCCGGACTGATACTGCTATTGGTGAAAACCCGGTTTCAGTGGCATACGCTGCGGTTACTCTGGCGGGTAGAATCTTTTCTGATCTGGCTAGCCTCAATGTGCTGCTTATAGGTGCCGGTCGCACTATAGAGCTGGTGGCTAAGCATCTTGCAGACAAGGGTGTCACGAATATGACTGTGGCAAATCGCACCTTGGATAATGCGCTGGAATTGGCTGCGAAGTTCTCTGCTAAAGGAGTATTGCTTTCAGATATGCCCGAGCAATTGGTAAAGGCGGATGTAGTTGTCTCCTCTACCAACAGCCAACTGCCGTTGCTTGGCAAAGGAGCTGTCGAGCGGGCTCTAAAGCAGCGACGTCATAAGCCTATGCTGTTAGTGGACCTCGCAGTGCCAAGAGATATTGAACAAGAGGTTGGCGAGATTGCTGATGCCTACTTGTATAGTATTGACGATATTAGCGAAGTTATAGAAGATGGCGTGAAGAGTCGTGAAGAGGCTGCAGATCAGGCCAAGTCGATTATCGAGCGCGGCGTCGAAGAATACAGGAAACAGCTTAAATCTTTAGATGCGGTGTCGACGTTAAGAGCGTTTCGAGACAAAGCTGACTCTATTAAAAAGCAGGAACTAGAAAAAGCCTTAAAATCCCTAGAAAAAGGCGATTCTCCCGAATCTGTGTTGAGCAGTCTGGCCCGCGGAATCACGAATAAACTGATTCATTCTCCGAGTGTTGTTATGAAAAAAGCTAGCGCAGAAGGCCGAGAAGACGTGTTAAAGCTAACTCACGAGCTTTATGACTTAGGGTTTGATAGAGGTGATGTAAGCAGCGTAATCAGCGAAAGCGACGAAAGCGACGAAAGCGACGAAAGCGACGAAAGCGACGAATGTTAGAGTATTACTAAGGTATAGGTACCTACCCTCCACAGATAAGAACTCAACTCCATAAGAAAATCTATGAAAGACACAATCAAGAACAAGTTAGAAATGCTTAACGATCGGTTTGATGAATTGGAAGCATTGCTCAGTGATGCCGAAATAATTGCCGATCAGAATCGGTTTCGGGATCTGTCAAAAGAATATTCCGAGTTAGAAGACGTTGTAAAATCTTATAATCACTACGTTCAAGTGACTGCCAATCTTAACGAAGCAATGGAGATGCAGAAAGACGCTGATCCAGATATTCGTGCGATGGCAGATGAGGAAATTTCTAGCTCTAAAGATGAACTGCAAGAATTAGAGCTAGTTTTGCAAAAGCTGTTGCTACCTAAAGATAGCAAAGATAGTTGCAATGTATTTCTTGAGATCAGAGCCGGTACCGGTGGTGACGAGGCTGCGATCTTTTCTGGTGACCTTTTCCGAATGTATTCACGGTTTTGCGAAAACCAAGGCTGGAAAACAGAGCTAATCACCGAACGTCAAGGTGAGCATGGCGGCTATAAGGAAATCATAGCGAGAGTCGAAGGTAAAAACGTTTATGAGAAATTAAAGTTTGAGTCCGGTGCCCATCGTGTTCAGCGAGTTCCTGAAACTGAAACACAGGGCCGTATTCATACTTCTGCCTGTACCGTGGCTGTCATGCCTGAGCTGGATGATGTTGATGAAATCGAGATCAACAAAGGCGATTTGAGAGTCGATACATTTAGGGCCAGCGGCGCGGGTGGTCAGCATGTAAACAAAACAGACTCAGCTATCCGACTCACTCACTTGCCAAGTGGTCTTGTGGTTGAATGCCAAGACGAGCGCTCTCAGCATAAAAACAAAGCCCGAGCGATGTCATTGTTACAGGCTAGACTGTTAGACGTGGCGCAACAAGCCCAGCATCAGGAAACGTCAGATGCCAGGCGAAAACTCGTGGGCAGCGGCGATCGCTCTGAAAAAATCCGAACCTACAACTACCCCCAAGGCAGAGTCACCGATCACCGCATAAAACTAACGCTGTATAACTTGGCTGAGATCATGTCGGGAGATCTGGGTGCAGTGGTTCAGCCGCTAATTAATGAATATCAAGCCGACCAGTTAGCCAGCCTTGCTGGCGAAAACTAACCTTGGCATGCACAGCTAAACAAATGATTTTATCTGGCCAACGACTTGAAAATTCAAGTGACAGTTGGCGTTTGGATACAGAATTATTGCTCGCTTATGTGTTAGGCAAAAGTCGTGAGTATTTGTTTACCTGGCCAGAGTTTGAAATTGAGGAGAGCGCTCAGAAAAGGTTCAATGAGTTGCTGGACAGACGATCAAAAGGCGAACCTGTCGCCTACTTAACCGGTAAAAAGTTCTTTTGGGATTTCGAGCTTAGCGTTAATTCTGATGTTTTGATTCCTAGACCAGAGACAGAGTTTCTGGTGGAAAAGGCAATAGAGCTAGCGCAAGCAATTGAAGTAAGCGGGTTCGCTGAAGTAAATGAAGTAACTGGAGTGGCCAGAAAAAGCGGAGCTAACGCCATTAAGCTGGCAGACCTAGGTACCGGCAGTGGGGCTATCGCAATAGCCTTGGCCAAACAAAGTGCTGTCTGGCAGGTTACCGCGGTAGATAAAAGTAGCGACGCGCTGTCTGTGGCAAAAAATAATGCGAGAGCATTAAACGTGGCCAATATAGAGTTTTTGCAAGGCAGTTGGTGTCAACCTTTAGGCGCGGAAAGCTACCACCTAATAGCTGCTAATCCGCCTTATGTTGAAGCCGGAGATTCTCATTTAACACAGGGAAGTCTGCCTTTCGAACCCCAGATAGCTCTTATTGCTGGCGACAAGGGATTGGCCGATATTCAGCAAATCATCGAAAAAAGCAGGGCTTGTTTACGTGATGGTGGGTGGTTGTTGATAGAGCATGGTTTTGACCAGTCTGGGCGAGTAGCTCAGTTATTGGATAAAGCCGGTTACGTTAAGATTGGCTCGCAAGCAGATCTGGCGGGAATTGAACGGGTTGCGTTTGCCCAATGGGTTAAATAGGGTTCTCCAAACTTATGAAAGACGATCAGTTACTTCGATACAGTCGCCAAATAATGCTCCCGGACATGGATATTGCTGGTCAGCAAAGTCTGATTGATTCATCAGTTCTAATCATAGGATTGGGCGGTTTGGGTTCTCCTGCGGCAATGTACTTAGCCGCTGCCGGTGTAGGTAAACTCATTCTTGCTGACGATGACGTGGTTGAACTCAGTAATTTGCAACGGCAAATCGCTCACAGCCAAGACTCAATTGGGGTATCTAAAGCTGAGTCGGGCAAACAAAGATTGCTGGGAATTAATTCTGATATTGAGGTTGTTACTCTAAATTCGCGACTGGCGGGGGCTGACCTAGATAATGCTGTTGAACAGGCGGATTTGGTAGTTGATGCCTGCGATAATTTTGCAACTCGGTTCGCGATTAACGAAAGCTGCATTAAACACCGAACACCGCTTGTGTCCGGGGCTGCAATTCGCATGGAAGGTCAAGTTATTGTTTTTAACAGCGCGCAGGCGAGCAGCCCCTGCTACCGGTGTCTTTATAAAGACAGCGATGGTGAGGATACAAGTTGTGCAACCAACGGTGTGATGTCACCGGTGGTCGGGATAATAGGGACAGTTCAGGCCATGGAGGCGATAAAGGTCTTAACCGGAATAGGCCAACCACTACTAGGTCGACTTTTACTTCTTGACGCTAAGTCCATGCAGTGGCGAGAAATGAAACTGACTCGCGACCCAGATTGCCCTGCTTGTTCGAATCTTTAAACTGTCCGGACAATAATTGCAGTGTTAACAGCATGAGGCTATGATGCCTGCGGCTGCGTATTGACTCGTGGCACGCAACGAAGTATCTCAGTAATATCCCCCCTTGGTTTTTATGGCTGCAACTCAATGGATTCAGAATCACCGGTAGAAGTAACAAACATAGATGCGGTACCAGAGGATATTAAGCCACCAGAGCCTGTTTCCTTCGATAGTTTCTCGCTACAGCCGCCTCTACGTGAGGCTATTCGCAGGCTGGGCTTCGAACATTGCACACCAATTCAAGCGCAAAGCCTCCTCCATACCCTTGCCGGACACGATGTAACGGGGCGGGCACAGACCGGTACTGGCAAAACTGCTGCGTTTCTCATCACCATCATTAATGACCTTTTATCTAACCCCATCGATGATAAATTCCTAGCTGAACCCAGAGCTTTAATTGTTGCGCCAACCCGAGAGCTGGCTATTCAGATAGCGAGTGATGCGCAGCTCTTGACCCACGGTACCGACCTTCATACCGTAACCTTAGTCGGCGGTGAGGATTATCAAAAGCAGAACCGAGCGCTAGATAAAAAGCCTGTGGACATTGTTGTGGCGACCCCTGGTCGGCTCTTGGATTTCGTTCAAAATGATAACCTCCATCTTGGATTAATCGAGCTGTTGGTTCTAGACGAAGCGGACAGGATGTTGGATATGGGCTTTATTCCTCAGGTGCGAGCAGTTGTAGCTAGAACGCCAAAGAAGGAATGTCGTCAAACCTTGTTATTCAGTGCAACATTTACCCCAATGATTATGGACTTGGCCGCGCGTTGGGCGATGGATCCCATCATGGTTGAGATTGAGCCTGAGAAAGTAGCGGCTGACGCGGTTAATCAGATCGTTTATTTGGTGACCACAGCGGACAAGTACAACTTGCTCTACAACATTTTGTTAGCACCGGAAGCTGAGAAAGTCATAATCTTCAGCAATCGCCGTGATCAAGTGCGAAGGCTCGCTGATAACCTGCACCGAAACGGAATTGACTGTGGTTTGCTGTCAGGTGAGGTTGCTCAAAACAAACGCATTAGCACCTTAGAAGCGTTCAAATCGGACAAGCTGCGTGTGCTAGTGGCGACTGATGTGGCCGGACGAGGCTTGCACATCAACGATATTACCCACGTTATAAATTATACCTTGCCTGAAGAGGCCGATGACTATGTTCATCGGATCGGAAGAACAGGTAGAGCAGGGGCCATAGGCACATCAATCAGTTTTGCTTGTGAAGAAGACTCGTTTCTTTTGCCTGAGATTGAAGAAAAGCTCGGTACAAAGCTAGATTGCACTCACCCGGACACTAAACTCTTAGAGAAGGCGCCCAGCTTCACTCGCGCTGCAAAATTCAAAGCAAAAGAATCTTCGGGAACCCGGCCTCCAAAAAGGCCTGCTAGATCGCGCTAAAGCGGGCTTTTAATTTTGTTAGCTGTTTATCCCGCCTCGTTCCAGCTGAGGCGGTTAGACTATCTAATTCAATCGTCATATCCTAGGAAGCTAAACGCCAGTCAAGATATTGACCGGCAGTGTTTAGATTAAAAGCTAGATTAAAAAAACTAAAGCAAAGTGGGTTTCTAGTATGCGTCCAGCCATCGTCTCATTCCTGTTTCTATTCTCCAGTTTCCTTGTCTCTTGCTCGCCAGCGCCGGACGCTATTGCAGCTGATGTCCCGAAGCAGCCACCTAATATCGTTATTTTATTTGCGGATGATCTTGGTTATGGTGATCTTGGTAGTTTTGGTCATCCTTACATCCGCACCCCAGAGCTTGATGAATTGGCTAGACTGGGCCAACGTTGGACTGATTTTTATGTTGCCTCTCCAGTCTGTTCGCCAAGTCGTGCGGCACTTTTAACTGGGCGCCTGCCGGTGCGATCAGGTCTTTATGGTGACCTCATCAGAGTTTATTTTCCCGATGAGCCCGGCGGATTCCCGGACTCTGAGGTGTCCATAGCACAAGCCTTAAAAGAGAGTGGCTATGCCACAGGCATTTTTGGTAAATGGCATCTTGGTGATGCTGAGCATGCCTATCCTACTCAGCATGGTTTTGATGAGTGGTTAGGCGTGCCCTACAGTAACGATATGAATTGGGTAGGCGAGCCGCCTTTTGATGAAATGAGGGCCATGGCCGCTCGCGGCGAGGTGGAAGCTAGGGCCGAGATCTATGGGAAAAGGCCTGCACGTTATGCTGAACCTAAGCTCGAGTACTTTAACTCACCTCTGGTGACTAGCTCTGCTATTGCAGGCAGTTCTATTGAGCAGCCCACAGATCAAACGACGTTAACCAAGCGTTACACCGAAGCGGCAATTGATTTTATCGAACGTAATGCACAGGATCCTTTCCTAGTTTATGTGCCTTACACAATGCCCCATACCCCTCTATTTAGAAGCAGTGAATTTGCCGGCACCAGCCTAGGTGGGCGTTACGGAGATGTTGTAGAGGAAATTGATTGGAGTGTCGGACAAATTCGCCGCAGTCTGGAAGAGCAAGGTTTGGCTGAAAACACCCTGATTGTTTTTTCCAGTGACAATGGTCCTTGGCTAACTATGAATGAAGAAGGTGGCCGAGCGGGATTACTGAAGATGGGAAAGGGATCAACTTTTGAAGGAGGCGTGAGAGTCCCCACTATTTTTTATTGGCCAGGCCAAATAGAGCCAGGAATCGTTAGCGAAATTGGTTCGACGTTAGATTTGTTTGCGACGGCGATGGGGCTAGCTGGTAGTGATAATCAATCAGGAGTTGATGGATTTGACCTCAGTTCAGTCTTGCTAGAGGGCAAGGATAGCCCCCGAACTGAAATGCCTTATTATCGCGGTGGCCAACTGTACGCTTATCGGCAGGGGCCTTGGAAGCTTCATTTCATTGTTGAGGGTGCTTACCGGCAGGCTCCGGTTAAGACGGAGCTCGCAGAGCCTGAGCTGTATAACCTGCACAGAGACCCTTCTGAGAGATTTGACGTAGCCAATAGTAACCCTGAGGTAGTTGCCGGTATATTAGCTGCTGTAAAGCGTCACCAAGCTAATCTTGTCATTGCTCCTGCGCTATTCGACGTTAGGCTTGGTTTGCAGCAATAACTGAATTGATTCCTAGCTGAGTTTGCCGCTGGCACCAGCGCCTTTTAGCGCCTCGGCATAGGCGCTGGATTTACGGTGGCGAGAAACTTGATCAAGCAGGGTTGTTCCATCCTCTAGAGCCGCGTTTATGTCATAACCTGCGGCAACAAACAGCACAACAAAGCGGGAGAATAGTTCGTCTGTCATGCCTCGGTATGCTTTAAGTAAGATATTGTAATCGGCGGGCATATTTTCTGGGGGAAGCAGCTCGAAAAAAGTTTCAAGCCTTTCATCGGACCAATCCTCATCTCGAGTCGCTTTTTGAGTCCGCTCGCTGCCCTTCTTCTTGTCTTCTGCCATGTTGATTCCAATCGATTTGCGCGAACTTTCAGTGTGTAGATCAATGTTCGAGATAAGCTACTTCATCTTATCCCGCAGTAGCTGATTTACCTGTCCTGGATTTGCCTTACCTTTCGATAGTTGCATGGCTTGTCCAACCAAAAACCCGATGACCTGTTCTTTGCCGTCTTTAAACTGCTGGACTTGGTCTGGGTTGTTGTTGATCACGTCGTCGACTAGTTTTTCGATCTCCCCGGAATCGGTTACTTGCTTAAGGCCTTTGGACTCGATGATTTCGTCTACGCTTGATGAATCGTCGGCCATCGCTTCGAAGACGGTTTTTGCTATCTTGCCAGAGATCGTCTTGTCTTTAATGCGGGAAATGAGATCGGTGAGTCGCTCAGCTTTGATAGGCGAGTCAGTAATATTCAAGTTATTCTTGTTTAAAAGTGCCTGTAAATCCCCACTTACCCAGTTTGCAGCAACTTTTGCATCACCTGTTTTTGTGGCCACACTTTCAAAGTACTCAGCCATTTCTCGGGTGCTTGTTAGAACCCCCGCGTCGTATTCGCTTAGGCCGAACTGATCGCAAAAACGCGCGCGTTTAGCATCAGGCAATTCGGGCAGGGTAGCGCGAACTTGTTCAATGTAATCGTCATCTATCACGATTGGCAAAAGGTCTGGTTCCGGAAAATAGCGATAGTCATTGGCAACTTCTTTGCTGCGCATTGAGCTAGTTTCATCCCTGTCAGCATCATAGCGGCGAGTTTCTTGGGTTATGCTGCCACCGTCTTCAAGAATATCTTTCTGCCGCTCAACTTCTGAATAGATGGCTTTTTCAACGAACTTAAACGAGTTGATGTTTTTCATCTCGGTGCGAGTTCCAAGGACATCGCTGCCTTTCGGGCGAAGGGATACATTGACGTCACAGCGCATTGAGCCTTGCGCCATGATGGCATCAGAAATACCCAAATATAAGATAATAGTGTGCAGTTTCTTTAAATAGGCGACCGCTTCTTTAGCGGTATATATCTCAGGTTCGGATACAATTTCAAGTAGCGGTTCGCCGGCGCGATTCAAGTCAATTCCTGACATGCCAGAGAAGTCTTCATGCAATGATTTTCCTGCATTCTCTTCGATATGAGCGCGGGTCACACCAATAGTTCTTTCACTGCCGTCATCAAGGGTGACCGTGAGTGAACCTTTTCCGACCGTAGGAAAGTCCAGCTGAGTTACCTGATAACCTTTCGGTAAGTCGGGATAGAAATAGTTCTTACGATCAAATACCGAACGTTTCCCAATTTCAGCATCAATAGCCAGGCCGAATTTGACAGCCATGCGCAGGGCTTCTTCGTTAAAAACCGGCAGTGTTCCGGGTAGAGCAATATCAAAAATATTTGCCTGAGTGTTCGGTTCGGCACCAAATGCTACCGCGGAGCCAGAGAAGAGTTTTGATTTTGTCGCCAGAGTAACGTGGACTTCTAAGCCTATAACAGTTTCCCATTCCATGGTTTAAATACCTCCTTTTGCGGCTGGTTTCGCTTTATGCCAGTCAGTGAAGAGTTGAAACTGATGAGCGGCGTTTAATACTTTAGACTCGCCAAAGTCTGGTCCGACTATATGCAATCCAATGGGTAGATCGTTGGAGAACCCGGCAGGAATTGAAATCCCTGGTAGGCCAGCTAAGTTCACTGCAATGGTATAGATGTCTTCAAGATACATTGTCACCGGGTCAGTCTTGGCGCCAATACCAAACGCTGTGTGGGGAGAGGTTGGGCCAGCAATGACATCAACTTCTTTGAAGGCTTCATCGAAATCATTTTTTATAAGGCGTCTGATTTTTTGAGCTTTTCTGTAATAGGCATCATAAAACCCGGCTGATAGGGCGTAGGTGCCAATAAGGATGCGGCGTTTTACTTCATCGCCAAAACCTTCGCTTCTTGAGCGTTTGTACATATCTTCTAAATCCAGCGGATTATCGCAACGGTGGCCATAGCGTACGCCATCGAAACGGCTAAGGTTCGCAGAGGCTTCTGCTGGGGCTACAACATAATAAGCCGGCACTGAGAGGTGGCTGTTAGGCAAATTGATTTCTTTAAGTATGGCGCCAGCGGCTTCATATTCCCGCAGTGCTTCTCGAATAGACTTCTCAACATCCGCTGAAAGACCCTCGGTGAAGTGCTGTTTAGGAATGCCTATGCGCAACCCTTTAACTGAGTCAGACAGCGTGGCGGTATAGTCCTCTACTTCACGATCAGCCGAAGTGGAATCCTTAAGATCTATGCCTGCCATTACATTCATCATTAAAGCGGCATCTTCAGCGCTTTTGCAAATAGGTCCCGCTTGGTCCAAGCTTGACGCAAAAGCTATCATCCCCCAGCGCGAAACCCGGCCATAGCTAGGTTTGAAGCCGGTTACTCCGCAAAAGGCCGCCGGTTGGCGGATAGAACCGCCGGTGTCGGTGCCAGTTGCCATAGCGCATAGGTCAGCGGCAACGGCGGCGGCAGATCCGCCAGAAGAACCTCCTGGCACTTTTTCCAAATCCCAGGGGTTTCGCACGGGACCGAAAAAGCTGGTCTCGTTGGAGGAGCCCATCGCGAACTCATCCATATTGGTTTTCCCTAAAGTTACGACGCCGGCTTGGTTGAATTTATCGACGACGGTGGCGTTGTAAGGGGAAATAAAGTTGTGCAGCATCTTCGAACCACAGGTGGTTTTTATTCCAGTTGTGCAAAAAATATCTTTATGGGCCAGAGGTATGCCTAACAGAGGATTTTGATTTCCCTGAGCTCTGGATTTATCGGCTACCCTGGCTTGTTCAAGGGCAGTGTCATCGCAGACTGTGATAAAAGCATTAAGTGAGTCATTCGCTTTGTGAATTCGGTCCAAATAGGATTGGGTTAATTCAACGCTGGAAATATCGCCGCTTGTCATTGCCGCAGAGAGTTCGGCGACTGTCTTTTCAATCATGTTAAAAATCCATCAGTGCAATTCACTGGTCGTAGTTATAAAAAGCTATGAAAAAGCTATGAAAAAGCTATGAAAATGCTGCAATTGAAGCAGCAAAAACGGGTCTTATCTTGTGAGTAGTGCGACGAGTCTTGCTATTCTATAACCTTTGGCACTAAATAAAGCCCATCCTGGCTTTCTGGCGCCAGATCTTGCAACTGATCGCGGGTGTTTGTTTCGGTTACTACATCCGCTCGAAATCGCTGCACCATATCTAAAGGATGCGCCAAAGGCTCAACTGACTCCGTATCCACGGTCTTCATTTGGTCTATCAGGGTGAGTATGTCGGTGATACGAGTAGTCACCTCTTCAGTATCAGCTTCACTGATATGGAGGCGTGCTAAGTGAGCGATTTTTTCTACTTCAGCTTTGTCGAGTGCCATCGATAATCTCCGGAAAACCTGTGTTAAGTCATTGAAAGTTGTTATTGGGAGGTGAATTAAGCCATGCCTCAAAATTTTGAGTACCTGTGCTTGCTCAAAACCCCCGCCGTTGTTAGAGTGCGTCCTACTTGCTGCAAAAGCGAGATTATACTTGTATTTAGGGTTTTAGGTCGAACGCTCCAGGAGATTCCATCAAGGGTTCTCTATTGCATTTGAGCGAATGCTATAGATTAACCTTTTTTTTTCATTCTTTGCGGGCAACTAACTAAAAGCTAAATGATTGCTAAATCATTGAGGCTACTTGCCGTAAAAATAACAGTGCATGCTGAGAATGGAACCTTTAACTAAGGAATAGAAAAATCCATGTTTAAAAAAATTCGGGGAATGTTCTCCAACGATCTCTCCATTGATTTAGGTACGGCGAACACACTCATTTATGTCAGAGACCAAGGCATTGTTCTGAACGAGCCTTCAGTTGTTGCTATTCGTACTCACAATGGCCAAAAAACCGTCACAGCCGTAGGCTCAGACGCCAAGCGGATGCTAGGTCGAACTCCCGGTAACATTACGGCTATTCGACCTTTGAAAGACGGTGTGATTGCAGATTTTCAGGTGACTGAAAAGATGCTCCAGCATTTTATTAACAAAGTACATGAAAACAGCTTTTTTCCTCCGAGCCCGCGGGTTCTGGTCTGCGTGCCGTGTAAATCGACTCAGGTTGAGCGACGAGCAATTCGCGAATCTGTCGCTAGTGCGGGTGCGCGAGATGTCCGTCTGATTGAAGAGCCTATGGCTGCTGCTATTGGTGCGGGCCTTCCTGTTGATCAAGCCAGTGGATCCATGGTTGTTGATATTGGTGGTGGTACGACAGAAATAGCAATTATTTCTCTCAACGGCGTTGTCTACTCAGAATCGGTCAGAGTCGGTGGCGATCGTTTTGATGAGGCTATCACAACTCATGTTCGGCGCAACTACGGAAGCCTCATTGGTGATGCAACCGCAGAGAGAATTAAAAAAGAAATTGGTTGTGCTTATGCCTGTAGCTCTAACGAGGTCAGAGAGATTGATGTTCGTGGGCGAAATCTAGCGGAAGGTGTGCCACGCAGTTTTACGCTCAACAGCGATGAAATTCTTGAATCATTGCAAGAACCTCTTTCGGCAATTGTCCAGGCCGTAAAAAGTGCCCTTGAACAGTCTCCTCCAGAATTGGCTTCTGATATTGCTGAAAGCGGCCTGGTATTGACCGGTGGCGGTGCTTTGTTAAAGGATTTGGATAAATTGCTATCTGAAGAAACCGGTCTGCCAGTGATTGTGGCAGAGGATCCACTTTCTTGCGTTGCTAGAGGTGGAGGCAAGGCGATGGAGCTCATGGACGATCATGACATAGATTTGTTAACACTGGAGGAGTAGGTTCACTCTTGCGTTATCTTCACTAGGGGCTTGACCCAAAGATCAATGTATTTGCTCTCAGTTATAGTAGTGCTCAAACGATAAAGCGTTAGGGCAGGCAGAGACATTGGCCACCTGCGCCGTCTATAATCGGGTGTTCTGCTACGAGGTGATCTGGCAATCGATAAAACCCTATTTACAAAAGGTGTTGCGCTTGAATATCAGGCGCTCGCCTTTCTGCTTCTCTCGGTTTGCGTTATGTTTGCCGACGGCCGGTTCGGCTATCTTGAGAAAGCCCGTTTCGGTATTGCCTATGCAACCACGCCCATTTATTGGGTGGCCGACATTCCTGCTCGAGTCTCATTCTGGTTTGATGACGTATTTGTATCCCACACTGATTTAGTTGAAGAGAACACCAGGCTCCGTGAAGGATTACTTGTGGCTCGGCGCGAATTGCAGCTGCTGGAGTCCTTGGCAAGTGAGAACAGTCGGTTATTGGAGTTACAGGCAGCAGCTGAAGTGATCCAGGGAGATGTTTTGCCTGCTGAAATTATTAACGTCTCCCCAGATCCTTTTTCCAAGCGGGTATTGATCAACAAAGGTGCCAGAGATAAAGTTTTTCAAGGCCAAGCATTGTTAGATGCCAACGGCTTGATGGGTCAGGTTGATGAAGTGCTCCCGTTTACGAGCTGGGTTTTATTAATCACCGATTATCGCCACATCACACCAGTTGAGATCAACCGCAATGGTGAGAGGGCGCTGGCTAGAGGCAGTCGTACAAAGGCAACGGAGCTGGAATTGGAATATGTCACTCAAACACAGGACATGGTCGCTGGGGATATTTTAGTCAGCTCGGGCATGGGGCAGGTTTACCCTAAAAATTATCCTGTTGCTGAAGTGATTAGCGTATTTGCGGATCCCGGCCAAGATTTTGCCACGATTAAGGCCCGGCCTCTTGCCCTGATGGCCAGTACTCGGAATGTCCTGCTAGTTTTTCCTGATCAACCCAGCGCCATTAAAGTTGAGGTTAGCGAAAGCCCCTCTGATGATCAAGGTACTCAAATTGAGCCTGTGCAGGCTGTAAAGCAGGAAAACTTATGAGGCAGCGAGCACATAGGGTCTGGGTAATAGTTCTAAGTTTTTTAGCCGCCTATCTATTAGCAATCGTCCCGTTCCCAGAATGGGCAATGAATTATCGGCCAGAGTGGGTGCCGATGGTTCTCATTTATTGGGTGATGGCATTACCTTACAGGGTGGGCATAGGTTCAGCTTGGGTCGCAGGTATTATGCTAGATATCCTTGAGGGCTCGGTGCTTGGCTTAAACTCGGTGTCGCTGGTTATTATTGCCTATGTCACCTTGAGTTTGCACCAGCGATTAAGAATGTTTTCATCCATACAGCAGAGTGGTTTGGTTTTGGCTCTGGTGGGGCTAAATCTGGTGTTGTGCCACTGGCTACAGATAATGACTACCCAATCAGTTAATGTAAATTTGATGTTTCTTATGTCAGCTCTCACCAGCGCGGCTATTTGGCCTTCTCTATTTTATTTGCTGCGACAAATTCGTCGTCGCTTCGCCGTTCGCTGAATATTAGCGGCGCTGATCATGTATAGCTCACCTCTAGTATTGGCTTCTAACTCTCCAAGGCGCCGTGAACTGTTGCTTAGTTTAGGAGTCGTCTTTCAAATTTGCCCCCAAGACATTGATGAATCTGTTCTTAATGTCGAAAAGCCCTATGACTATGTGCAGCGAGTGGCTCTTGAGAAGGCGCTATCTGCGTTGGCCACCAATCCTGGTGCGCTGGTTTTGGCGGCGGATACGTCCGTTATAGTGGATGATCAAATACTAGGAAAGCCCCAAGACATTGGCGATGCTTTATCTATGCTCAGTCTGCTTTCGAATCGTGAACACTCTGTTCTTACTGCGGTTACGCTTGCCAATTCAGAGAAGCAGAGGTCCACAGTAGTTCGAACAACAGTAAACTTTAGATCTATCTCAGCTGCAGAGGCTCAGCGGTATTGGGCGACGGGCGAGCCTATCGGTAAAGCCGGAGGCTATGCTATACAAGGGTTTGGGGCAGCATTTGTGGAATCTATTGAGGGGAGCTTCAGCAATGTAGTAGGTCTCCCACTATTTGAAACTGCTCAGTATTTGCAAGCCTTCGGCGTTGCCATCTGGCAACAGGAGGTGGTGGATTCGTGAGTGAAGAAATTCTGATTAATGTCACTAATGTTGAGACTCGCATCGCGCTTATTGAAAATGGTTTGCTGCAGGAAATTCACATTGAGAGGCACAATAATCGTGGGCATGTTGGTGATGTGTTCAAGGGTAAAGTGGTTCGTGTAATGCCAGGAATGGAAGCGGCATTCGTGGATATCGGGCTTGATAAAGCCGCTTTTATTCACGTATCCGATATTTGTGCTGTTGACGAGCTAGGCTATGAAGTTCGATTAGAATCACATAAGGCGATTCACGAGCTGGTAAGAGAAGGGCAGCAAATTGTGGTTCAAGTCGCAAAAGATGCGATAAGCACCAAAGGCGCAAGGTTAACCACGCATTTGACTCTTCCTTCGCGGAACTTAGTCTATATTCCTCGTTCCAACCACAGGGGTATATCCCAGCGTTTAGAGAATGAATCCGAGAGGGAGCGTCTACTTGGACAGCTGCAGCAATGTTTGGATGAGGAGGAATGGGCTGGTCGCGGTGGCTTCATAATCCGCACTGCCGCCGAGAACGCAAGCGCCACCGAATTTAAGGAGGATATAAGATTCTTAAAAAGGCTGTGGGAAAAGGTGGCCGAAAGAATTGAGCGCAACGAAGGTGTCAAAACGGTATACCAAGATGTGCCTCTTTATATGCGAACGGTTAGAGATCTAATCACTCCACAAGTAGAGAAAATTCGTATAGACAATCATCATTCTTTTGATGAGATTGGACAGTTTTTGGAAGACTTCATTCCTGACTCTGCAACGGTTATTGAACACTATGCTGGTGCGCGACCCATTTTTGATGTGTACGGAATTGAAGATGAGATTAACAAAGCCTTAGGTCGACAAGTGAAGCTCAAATCAGGTGGTGATTTGGTGATAGACCAAACTGAGGCCATGACTACTGTAGATGTTAATACGGGCGGATATTTGGGTAGTCGCAATCATGCAGAAACTATCCTAAAGACAAATTTGGAAGCGGCGACTGCTACCGCTCGCCAGCTTCGAGTTAGGAATTTAGGCGGCATTATCATCATAGATTTTATCGACATGATAGACCTAGAGCATCAGCGTCAAGTTCATCGCACTTTTGCCAAAGCTCTAGAAAAAGATAGAGCCAAGACCTCGATAACAGAATTTTCCCAACTGGGATTAATAGAAATGACCAGAAAGCGCACTAGAGAAAGTTTGGGGCAGATTTTAAGCACTCCATGCTCTGTCTGTAACGGTCGTGGTAGGCAGAAATCAGCTGAAACAGTTTGCTATGAAATATTCCGTGAAGTGCTGAGGATAGCGAAAGCCTATGATAACAATGTGCTATTGGTGATGGCTTCCCAAATTGTAGTGGATAGGCTTCTTGATGAAGAGTCTAATACTCTCGCTGAGTTAGAGGATTTAGTCGCCAAGACGGTCAAATTTGAAGTTGAACCTATGTATACTCAAGAGCAGTTTGATGTCGTTCTATACTGAAGGCTGAGTGAGTTTTCAGTTGCTATTAGGCAAGCCGTTGCTAATCAAGAATAGCCTGACCCAGTATTGACGGTTTCATGGCCATTTACCCTCACAAGAGATGCTTTTAGCTTTGACCTCTATGCTTGCAAAAATCTTTAAAAGGCTACGCCAGCAAACGATACTCGTTATCGTGGTTGCTGTTGTCTTGCTTGCGGCCTACGTCAGCATTGGCAGGCAGTTCATGCCGGCAGTTTCCCAGTACAGAGGGTTCTTTGAGCAGCAGCTTTCTGCTGTCGCGGGCGTCCCTGTTTCCATTGATAAACTGACGGGAAGTTTTAGCGGGTTTAATCCGGTCCTCCAAATTGACGGGCTTAATCTTAAGGTAAGCGATAGACAAGAATCAGTTCAACCGACTTCTGGCGCACTGTATTTTAGTTCCGCGACAATAGTACTTGATGTTCCCATGAGCATTTGGCGTCGGCAATGGGTTTTGGAAGACTTTCGAGTCGACAGCTTAGAGATTAATGTTGAGCAAGCTGCCAACGGTAATTGGCAGCTGCAAGGCATGAGCATGGATGGTGCTGAAAGCATAGAGTTGGCAACAGTTTATGACGGATTTTTAAGGATCTCTAGGCTCGATATGGTTGGCCTGAATGTCAATATTGAAACTCAAAATGGCGAAAGGTTTCGGTTTAATAATGGTGCCGCATCAATTCGTAATCAAGATTCCACTCATTACATTCACGCCACTGCCTTCCCCGGCCGCAGCAGAGCGGAAGTAAAAGTATCGCTCGAGTTTGTTGGTGCGATATTGAGCGAAATGTCTGGGCAATTACATATAGATATTCCAGTGGGTAACTATTCAGAATTAGCCGCGGGTAGATATGGAGAACAATTTAATTTAACTGAACTAGTTGGTGGTGCCGAGGTTTGGCTAGACTTGGAAAGAGGTCAGCCCAAAAATTTAATTGTTCAGCCTCAGATTTCCAGATTAGCTTTTAACGGGCCTTATTCTGAAGGTACAGCGCTTCAGCAGTTCAGCGGTATCGTTTCGGTCAACTTTGAAGAGACCGACATCGGTCCTATTTCACAGATGGATTTTTCTGAGATGCATTTGTCTTGGAATGGCCTCAATTGGCTGAACTTTAATAGCTCGTTGACGCTAGATTCCAACCAAGACGTTGTCGCGACGGCAGACCGGGTCGACATAGATCTTCTTGCAGGGTTCGCTTTAGCCAGTGGTTTTTTACCGCCAGATCTCGGTGAGCAATTGACCCGGTATTCACCTAAAGGTTCTCTTGAAAATCTAAGTATTAGATCGTCATTATCTGACGCCAAACTTACCTCCCTCGCTCTTAATTCGAACGTTAGGGCGGTGGCTGCAAGCTCAGTTCGTGGTTCGCCAAATTTGGCCGGTATAGACGGCTATATTGAATTGGAATTTGATAGCTCTACCGGAATGGTGCGCGGTGTAGGCGAGATAGAATCAACGAATTTTAGTATGAACATTCCTAATATGTTCTCCTCTACTTGGGATTATAGCTACGCCAACGGCGCGCTGGATTTCTTGATTGATGTTAGTGACGGACAAGAGATAATAATACGCAGCTCTGTGATCGTCGCCGAGTCTGATGCGGTGGATGCTCACGCACAGTTTGCCAGTCATTTACGTGTTTATCCTGATGGCCGAAGAGAATCAGAATTAGATCTTTATGTTGGTGCCTCGCGATTAGATGGGGCGCAGAAATCCCTGTATCTGCCAGATGGCCCCAACGTTGCCGATAGGCTGCGAAGTAGTATGCAGTGGTTAGATGAAGCGGTATTGGCCGGGGATGTCACAAGTGCGGGTATTATATACAGAGGTTCGACCCTGCCTGGAGACGCTAGTGAACTCAAAACTTTTCAAAGCTATTTTGAATTGGAGCATGGTCAATTGCTTTTTAGTGAAGACTGGCCTCAGGTGAATGACCTATCTGCATTGGTTCTTACTTCTGATAATGATGTCGATGTAGAGATTCGCAGCGGTCGCTCATTGAGTCTTAGCTTAGACGGTGCCAGCGGCACGGTACGGCGTAACTCCGATAACGAAAACTGGGTTAGCATTAGCGGCAACGCCAGCGGTTCAACCAGTAAGGGGTTAGTTTATTTACAGAATGCGGGAGTGGGTGAAAAGCTCAAAGAAGAGTTTTCTAGTTGGCAAGCGGCAGGCGATTTCATCGCAAAAGTCGATGTCAATATCCCGTTAAGCGTACCCGATGCAGCGCCTAAAGTTCGTTTAGAGATGGTGGTTCTAGAAAATCAGCTGATTCTTCCCGAATATTCCCTGACTGTATCTGAGCTATCTGGCCCGGTTATTTTCGATACCGAAACGGGTGTGGAGGAGACTTCTTTAAGCGGCAATGTTTTTGGCCGCGCAGCTGATTTCACTTTATCTTCAGTCAGCAGAGAAGGCGTATTGGAAACTATTCATTTAGATTCTGTCGGTTCGGCGGGGATGTCTGAGCTAATTGAGTGGCCAATGCAAAGCGACTTCATTGCCGATCTTCTGCGTCAGATGAGTGGTGAATTTAGCTACTCTGCCAAATTAGTTATTGATCAATCATCTGCTGGAAACTCACAAACTTCACTGTCCATCGAAACAGATCTGAAAGATGCAAGCTCAAGCTTCCCAGAGCCTTTCGGTAAGGCTATGGGCGAGATTCGGCCATTGGTTTTGGATTTTGGGTTTGGTGAGAACCAATCTGTGAGGGGTCGCTATGGCCAGAACCTGAGTTTTCAGATGGACCTAGAAGGTGGCGCTATCAGTAAAGGAGTTGTCTTTGTAGGTTCAGAGTCTAATGATTTGGAAAGCTCGCTAGACAATGAGAGGGCAGGCTTAGTTATTGCTGGCGCGGTATCTACATTCAAGCTTGAGCAGTGGTCCGCTTTTCTAGACCGCCTGGGGGGAAGTGATGGGGCGGTTGACGGCGCATCTAATGGTTTGAGTGACTCCATCGCGTTTGTTGATATCAATGTTAAAGACTTTCAGCTTTATGACCAGATGCTGCCCGATGTCGATATGCGAGTCGAAGTTAATAAAGAAGCTGCAGCCTGGTCAGTAAGGCTGGTGAGTGAAAATATTCTTGGCCAAGTGGATATACCTTTTAGTGACGAGGATTACCTGCTTCTTGATTTAGAATATCTGCGCCTGCTGGACGAAGCAGAACCAGAGCCAGAGCCAGAGCTAGAACCAGAACCAGAGGTATCCGAAATTGATGGGGACACCTTAGATGCCGTCTTAGAGGTGGCGCAGGTTCCATCACAAAATCCAATTGATGCTCTCGTAGATATTGATCCGCGCACGCTGCCAAAAATGAAGTTTACAACCGATGAATTCAGTATAGGAAGTCGTTCCTATGGCAGCTGGAAATTCACTTTAGATGCGAGTGAAAAAGGCGCGGAGCTCACCGATTTAGCTTTTGACTTTCGCGGGCTTCGGCTTGGCATTGACGATGAGAATGAGAATGATGAGTCGACTTCTTTGCAGCCTCATTTTCTATGGCTTTACGATGGGGTGGACCACAGGAGCGAGCTACAAGGTTTGCTTTACGCTGACAATATGGCTGATGTGCTTAAATCCAACGGTCTTGCTGCGGTATTCGAGAGCACAAACGCGCTTTTTACGGCAGATATTCAATGGCCTGGTTCACCCGCTTTTTTTTCGGCATCCGGTCTTAGTGGCGACCTTGGTATTGAAATACGCAACGGCCGCTTTCTGCAGGATGATGATGGTAACGGCGCTTTGAAGCTAATAAGTATTATTAATCTTGACGCCATCATGCGTCGATTACGGTTCAGTGATGACTTGCTGAGACGCGGGCTGGCCTACGATGAAATCTCTGCTAATTTCTTGTTAAAAGACGGGTTGGTAGATATTGAGGATCGCTTGGTAATCTCTGGCCCATCCAGTCTCTATCAGATAACAGGGGGCTTGGATTTGGGGCAAGAAACTATTTCCGGTGAGTTATACGTGACGCTTCCTGTGAGCCGCAACATCCCGTGGATAGGACTGTTAACAGCCAATATTCCATTGGCGGTAGGGGCTTATCTATTCGATCGGGTTTTTGGGGACCAAGTGGACAGTCTAACTAGTGCAGTTTATACCTTGGAGGGTCCGTGGGAGGGTCTGGAGCCAGAGTTTAAACAGGCGTTTGGTGCCCCAGATAGGTCAGATTAAATCAAACCGCTTCGGCTGGAATGTCAGCAGCGAGCTGCTAAATAGCTGGGTAAGCTCCCAAGAAGTGTCAACGGTAGAGTTGCGGTCTTGACAGCTGCTTGGCATAAAAGACCGCCGAGTTGGGTTTTGGTTTAAATTTGCGCTACATCTAAAGTCTAATGAGTCGTCTGCATTTCTACGAATTTGTAGATGCAATCCAATGTCTGTGCCTTTGCACTGTGGTTTGGGATAAGCCCGCAGTGCTAATACTCGGTGTGGCCCTTTGAGCTGACTCGATTGTTTCCTACATGTCCTGAGCAATGCCAAACATCGTCTCATGAGCGTAATAAGACCCTTCAAATGCCTCGTCGTCTGCTGCCGGCGAGCTTGGAATTGTTGTTCCTAAAAAGCCTGAATCATAGGATTCGATTTCAACTCTTTTTCTTAACTCACCGAGAATCAAGACTCCATCTGTGGCCCTTGCTTTTATTGTATATTCATGAAAAAAGGAACAGCGACACTGCTCAGGGCTCCAATGAAAGCTAGAGTCGATAGCAATTGTATAAGAGTGAAGCCTTTATCGGGTTTTCGCATGACTGAGTGCTTCATCGGATTAGCGCCGGTACAGGATTTTTGATAACTACTATTCGTGTAAGACCAAGAAATTGTGGCTACTATTGAGGGTTCTAACACTTTTAAGAATCTCGCCAACCTGCCAGAATTTCTGCACATAGTTTTCTAGTAAAATGCGATTTCCGGAGCTAAAGCGCGGGCTTTTTCATCGAGGAGTTGAAATTGTGACGGTGCCAGCGGGTTTTAAAAAGGTGCTGGCCGGGCCATTGGGAGACTTTGCTGCGAGCTCCAGCGATTGAAAACCAGTGCTATATAGTTGCCGCTCGCCAAGGAGGCCAGCACAGCGTTTGGAGGGAGACCCGGGAGCCACTCTCTGATTATTGCCCCTTGGGCGCGGGTGGTGGGCAGCATCAAAACTGGTAAAGGCTATGCTATCGCTGAAATAGAGTTGGGCATATTAGAGAATTTTCGTAAAATGATGCCAATCGCGCCTCAGGCTAAGCTGTAGAGCGTATAAATTCATCTTCCCTCCCCTCTTATGGGTTGCCGAAAAAATTCACATGAG